>Ga0114916_1000709_pt1 | contig 20910 bp, 12 predicted proteins | sample MalvirAntarct_66_FD_83501 | JGI IMG/M metagenome (GOLD analysis project Ga0114916, IMG submission 83501) | Marine viral communities from the Global Malaspina Expedition - Malaspina viral metaG Antarct_66 | ecosystem: Environmental > Aquatic > Marine > Oceanic | place: West Anvers Island... | reverse complement strand
CCTACAATCTCTAGCATTAAATCAGAAACGGTAAGAGCATTGAACGGAGCACCTGGAGTACAACCACCAGGACCACCACCAGTTTGAGTTCCGTCTAAATACGTTGTTCCTGTAGGAGTAAGCGTCCCTGTGAGCTCAGTTGATCCACTTACGGTAAAGGAAAAATAGTCAGTATCTACATCATCATCAATACTTCGCTGCGCTCTTGAATAAGAAGTTGGATTAGCATTTGCGCCTAGAAAAGTCGCAACGCCTGAAGTATCGTTTACACCATCTGGATCACCATAATGTCTGTTAGTAGCCAAGATATCATCTTCCTGTGGGCCTAGAAAAGCCGTTGTCACGAAAGGTTCCATCAATTTGGTTGTGTTAATAGGACATACATGCTGAAGGCCAACGCCGTGACCAACTTCATGGGCTAATACATTTGAAGTTCCGGTTCCAGAATTCATACCAAACCAATTATCTCCTGTATCGATAATCATATCACCATTTTGTGGATAATAATTACACGCAAGAACACCGCTATTCCCATCGATTAAATGACCAGAAATACGCATATCACCTCGTACTCCCACTATTCCGGAACCACCTGTAACAACAGTAGCGCCATCGTCATTCGGCTCATAGACAAAAATTAATCCACTAACTGCAGACCAGGAATTGAACATATTCAGGAATACAGTGTGCCACGGAGCGGTTGTAAAATCGCCAGGTATTGTTGGTGGACCATATATACCGTTGAAAAAAGTAATAAAATCACTGCTAAAGGTGCCAGCATCAGGACGCTGACAACCACCATTTCCAATTGGCGTCCCGTTCGGCACATAGCTCCAGGTCAACGTGGTGATATCGCCCTGTCCTAAACCTCCGCCGTCTGTGGCAGTGGATAACCAACGAGAGGTTAAATTATAACGGGAATTTGGATCGGGAAGCCCCAGACTATTTTCAATATGGCGTCTGTTTCTATAAAATTCTTCTATAACTGCTGGATCTGTATCTGGAGAAAAACAAGTTGCTGGCCCATTCGCATAGGCTTCAGAATCATTTTTTGCTAATTCGATAGCCTTCTTAAGTGATGTATCAAAATTTGGCCCCATTAATTTAAAAGCTGCGCTCTTAATCATTTCACGAGCCTCATCTTTAGAAATAGGTTGGTCTAAGCCATCTTCGTTTTGTATCGCTATGTTTTGGGTATTATTTAGCCAAGTAAACGTTATGGCTAAGCATAGGAATAACAGGATATATTTATTCATGATCTGGTGATTTTAGTAAAACAAACGCTACTAATATAAAAGAATTAACTGATTTTAAGCGATTTTTTTTAAGAACATATAAAATACCCAATAATCTGTATGTCAGATACTTGCGTATTTTTACGAATTTAACTTAATAGAATACCGATGGTTTTCATCGATAAAATGCGCTTTTTGATGACAAATGGCTAAATTTTTATAAACATAATGTAGCTGTTCATTAATTAGTCACATAAGAAACAAAGAGACTAAGGTGCAGGATTCGGAATCTGCTGGTGCACTGCGTTTATCTCTCCAATTATTTCTTCGGAAAGCGCCACATTGATACTACTAATATTCTCGGCTAATTGTGGTAAAGAAGTCGCTCCAATGATATTAGAAGTGACAAATTCTTGTTGATTAACAAATGCTAGCGCCATTTGACTAAGGCTCAATCCATTTTTTAATGCTATTTCATTGTATTTTTCAGTGGCTAACATAGCCCCATTACCGCTATACCTGTTATAATTTGGATATAAAGTCACTCGCGCATCTGATGGTTTGTTGTTATTCAAGTATTTGCCCGATAAAACGCCAAAGGCCAAAGGAGAATACGGCAAATACCCAAGGTTCTCCATGTTTAAAACCTCGGTTAGTCCAACTTCATCTCTCCGCTGTAATAAATTGTATGAATTTTGCACCGAAACCATCTTCAACTTCCCTTTGCGATGTTCTTCCATATAACGCATAACCCCATACGGAGTTTCGTTTGAGAGCCCGATATGCCTAATTTTTCCTGCTTTCACAAAACTTTCTAGGCGATCAAGAACAGCAGCAATATTATCCTCCCATTCATTATTTGAGCTGTGGTTGTAATCTCGAACACCAAATATATTAACCGCTCTTTCTGGCCAATGCAATTGATATAAATCTAAATAGTCCGTTTGGAGTCTATCAAGACTCTTATGAAGCGCATCATCTAGCGAATTAGCACTAAAATCCATATGTTCTCGTATATACTTGAAACCACGTGATGGACCTGCAATTTTTGACGCAAGAATTATATCATTCCGTTTTCCAGTTTTCGCAAGCCATGTTCCAATAAATGCCTCCGTTTTCCCTTGCGTTTGTGCTTTGGCAGGAACCGCATACATCTCAGCGGTATCAATAAAATTAACACCCTGTTCAAGTGCATAATCCAATTGCTCATGTGCTTCTTCTTCATTATTCTGCTCACCCCAGGTCATCGAACCAAGGCAAATTTTACTGACTTTAATTTTGGTATTTGGGAGCGTAGTATATTTCATTCGGTCTTCACAATTATGTGCACGAATGTACTTATTTCGGGTAACTTAAACTAGTTTCTACTTTTCCTTTTCCGAAGAAACAAAAGCAATAATAGCGGAACAATAAAAAGCAAAAACCACAAATAATTATAACTAAATTTATGTGCTTTTTGCGTATTTCCGTAGTACACAAAGGCAGCCCAATGATACGGAGATTTCTTACTGTTTTCAATCTTTGGGTTATCTAAGAAATCGCGTTGGCTGCGATGTAAAGCGCTATTAAACGAACCCGTCTTACTAAGCTGTTTGTAATAGTTTTCCATCAAATTGGCCGTTGTAAAATCGTTTACTTTCCATAAGGAAAACAAGGTGTTTTGCACACCTGTGTACTGAAATCCACGCGCCATACTTTGAGCTCCTTCGCCTCGAATAATTTTTCCAATACCCGTTTCACAAGCGCTTAAGACCACCAAATCTTTGTTGAATTGTAAGCCATATAATTCGTCTATTGTTAATGTTCTATCTGAAAACTCAATCCCGGCTGGACTTGTAAATGTTCCACCCAATGCATGAGACGATATATGAATAACATCAAACGAGCTAGCCGCTGTTAGGAAGGCACTTACAGTTGCTTCATTTCGCATAAGGTTAGTAGCATCAACGACGTCTTTTAGCGCTTCAGCTTCTTGAACTGAATACGTTAGCGCTTTATTGGTCCCTTCAAAAACGGGGAACACACCTAAAACTGAGCCTTCAAATTGCTTTGACTCAGAAACATTCATAAAATCCTTTAATGAAAGTCCGTACGAAAGTTCCGTAGAACGAATTAAAAAAGGCATTTCAGCAAAATTAATTGTGTTGGTGAGTTCAGTGATCAGTGCGTTCAATGGTAAAAAAGATAGCATGCCATCCGGAATTACAACAAGCTTTTTGACCTTCGGAATAGCTAACATTTCGTAAAGCTCATTGGCATGCTTTACATAACTATTAGGATCGTTAATTATACGCGATGGGCTTTCGAAAAATGAATTTAGTTTTGAACAACTTTCAAATAATCTATCGCAGTCTTCTATTGAATTGGCCAGCTTTAAGAACCTTACCGCTCCTTCGGAAACTATAAACTGATATATAGATTCTTTGCCAATAAAATAGCTCATCGCAGTTTCTTCCTTAGCAAGTGAAATAGCCTTTAATTTTCGCAATGATAGGGCTTCTTCGCTCGCTACAAATGTTGGCGAAAATTGCTTTAGTAAATCTCGAAGTGAAACTGTTGTTTCGTTATACTTTTGCTGTACCGATTCTAGTTGCGTTACGTCCAGAAAAGCACGGTTTTTAATAGCGTCCAACTGACTGAGGAGTAAGGATGAATTTCGCTGTGCTTGACGTATTCGACCCACTAAAACAGTGTCTTTTGAAGCTGATAATTGCGCCTGTAACCTACGTTCTTTAAGCAAGACAGGCGATTTTGACCGCTGATCTATTTGAATAGCCTCATGCAACCAAATAGTATCTTTTTCCGCTTCGTAGAGTTCAAATAACAGGTTTAAACATTTTTCACTTCTTATCTTAGTTGCACCACTTTGTATAATTTTGGAACCTTGCAATAGCGATGCCGCATCCAACTTATCTGACACCTCGAAAGCAAGTTTATAAGCATCATAAGCGATTGTTAATTTTCCTTGCCGGGTATACATTAAAGCTTGAAGGTTCAAGGCATCAATTAATGTGTTTTCTGCTATTAATTGATCGCGACTTGGCATCTTGTTCTTCGCGTGAAAATCTGGTATAAAAACTCCATAGACTTTGTAGAGCTCTAAAAGTGCATCACTATCAGCCCCTAGTTGAACAGCTAACTCTGCCATATTCAAATACGCCTTTGCAATGTCTCTCGATGAGCTACTTTTGTTAGAAAGAAGGTTTTTAGTAGCCAATTTCAACGATAATAAAGCCGCTTCAGGTTGCTCCTTTTTAAGATGGATTTCTGCCATCAATTGATGCGCTTTTACATTTGAGGGGTCTCTTTGTAAATAGTGTTTTACCATACTTTCTGAACGGCTAACTTCACCAATATGCACGAGGCTATACGCTAATTTTAATCTGAGTCGGTCATCATTTGGCATCAACTTTAAACCTCGCTCTAACGCAGAAATTGCTCTAGAATGGGCTCCCTGGCTTTGAAACACAACAGATAAGTAATTCAATCCATCTGCGATTACGGTCTTTCTATTGGTCTGTTGCGCCAACAAAATATACGCTGTAATTTCATTTTCGGCTTCGCGCAGCGCATTTGTTTGTGTGTAGAGATTTCCCAATGGGATATAGCATGAACTAATCATGTCATAACCTGAAAGCTCATGCTTTCTATAAAGCATCTTCGCGGTTTCATAACTTGAAATTGCATCTTGAAATTGTAAAAATTGCTGCTCAAAATGACCTAGGTTACAATATGCAACAACTTTCGCAAGCTGATCATAATCTGAAGTTGCATTCCATTGTTTCAAGTCATGCTTAAACGCTGTAGCCAGCTCTGGAGATGGTGCTTCACGAAAATAATCTAGGCTTTGATAAGCAGAATCAACATCCGTAATTTGAGTAATGCCTTCCAAAGAAAACAGGAAAACAAACACCCAAAATAATGACCGTATGTACTTTAGAATTTCCAAATTCCGTAGACTTGAATTTGCGAAGTAGGCTCGTTAAAATTAAAAACATAGCGTATTCCAGCACTAGGTCCAATACGTACACCGCCAACATTTGCCCCTATAAAAACACCACTTTGAAAGTTCGCGAAACTCTCTTTGCATTCGGCTTTTTGGAAGGTATCTTGTGTCTCATCGCGTATAATCCCTTCCCCTGGAATATCAATTGAATATTCGCCTATTGTTTCAGAAACACAGGTACTACTAAGGTCTACTTTAAGCTGAACACCGGCGCCTACTGCCACAAAGTTATTTAAATTGTAGCGATAGGAAAGAGGCACCAAATAAGTGGAAATCCCATTCTCCTTATTGTTTTCAGTAAACTGAAATATTTCAGAAATACCTAGGTCATTTGTACTAATCGTTTCAAAGCTTTTGAGTGTTTCGAAAGATTTGGCTGAGAAAAGGAGCTCTGCCTGTAAATAGCCTTTATAGCTTTTAAAAGGTGAAATGGTCACACCGGCAAAATATTCTCTACTATTGTCTAAACCAGGATTAAACATGTACCCTGCTTTGGCTCCGATAGAAATACCCGTCATAAATCGTGTTGTACTATAATTTGTAAAGATGGGCTCATTTTTATCAAAATAAATTGCTGTTCTACTAACCGTCTTTTGTTTATGAAAATCGTCTCCAAATTTCATACTGTAACGCACAAAACCCTTAGTGGAGTCTTTTTCTGTCACTCCTTTTTGCGACGTTCCAGGCAGGTAAATCTTCTTGAAGGTGAAGATAATTTTATTCTTTTCTAAAATAGTATCCAAGCAAGAATAATTGACCTCTCTCCCTTTTGGACAGATAGCACATTCAGGGTACATGTCTCGTATTTCCAGAGTTTGCTTATCAAACATCTCCGGTGTATCAACTTCTAACCGAATGGTATTTGCAGGCCCCTCTCCATCGTTTTGAAATCGGACTTTGAATTTAAGTCGCTTTAACCGCACCCATCGATAATTTAAGATGGTGCCATTCGTCGACATTTTATTTGGATCATGTGAGGTTACAATTTCAATTTCAGTGTCTTTAACAGTGTGGTTCTCATACCCTTTATCGGGCACGTAAATACTTCTTAAAGTAACTATCGCACTTGTATCTTTCAACATTTCTGGTGTTGTCTTGAGTGTTCTAAAGAAATTTCGTTCTTCCCCGGGTTGCATATCATCAAAGGTTATGACTTGATGATTTCTGTAGCGTTCTTGAGATTCTTCCAAGGTTAATGGCAGATTATCTCTTTTGGTTGTGTCCTGCGCTATTTTACTTCGGAAAATAAGTTCATTCATTCTCGATGCAATTGCTGTATTTCTATCGAAATCTCGCACAACTCCAGCAAAGACACCTTCATTCGTAATTCTTTCACCATGATGCAGGCGTGTCTCTTCTAAAACGAAATTATCCTCTTTAAACTCGGTATCATTATAGAACAGATACAACTTTCCGCTAGAGACATAGGGTTTTGTGTTTTTATATGAAGATATAAGCACCACATCTTGATCTGGCAAAGCATCCCTATTGGTTTTTACAAGTAAGTCATCATCACCAATAAAGGGTGAATTTTCATCTGAAGCTGCTGTGTCGTTATCGCCCGTTTTAGTTACTCGAACATCCTTGGGTCTACTTGCAGGCGGTTTCCCATTATCATAATTATTTGTGCTCCAAAGTTTGGCCTCATAGTTACCTGGCTTTTTATAGGCATGTTTTGGCTTTTCCTGAAAGCTATAATCCCCGTCCCCAAATTCCCAATAATAGGTGTAAAAGGCTTTTGGAGCACCAGCCACCTGATTCAAGGTGGGCATATCAGCTCCAAACTGAATTTCATTCCCCAAGACATCATAAAAAATAGGTGCTGCTCTAACCAAAGTATCATTGACAGGAGCTTGCGCTTGGATTTCAGCAAAACCAATCAAGGCAACTAATAACAATAGAAATTGTCTATAAATTTTCATATCAAAGGCCGTTGATTGCATTAATAAAACCATGTTCATCTGCTTCGTTTATTTCCAATGTTGCAGTTAAAAAATTTGCTTCAATGAGGCCTCTTTTCGTTGCATAAAGAAAGTTGCCATCTTGAACGGTAGCAAAAACAAAATCTGCCGTAAGTCCGATTGGAATCTGCGCGTAATTTTCAGAAAAAACATCTAAACTAGCATCGTAGAAATCAAATAGGCCAATAGCCGAACTAGGAGTGTTATATCTCACGAAAACGTTTGCGTTCGTTTTATCATATCCGAGAGCGGTCTTTGTGAAAACCGTTGTACGGGTACTATTATCTGTATTATATCGCCCAATATTGTGCCAGCCTAATCCATCAATTACAGCTCTGTATCCAAATACTACAACTCCCGTTGCGTCAATAAAAGGTTCTTCAAAAACGGGAACTGTAGTCTCCACACGTTCCCAAAGAACCGTACACGGCATGTCTGGACAGCTGGGTGACCTGAATAAAAACTGCTCCATTCCTAGGTTTTCAGAAGGTGTAAAAATCATGATGGGCTGCAAGAAGGTTACTTGTTCTCCATTAAATGTGATATCTAAAAAGTAAATGCTTTCGCTAAATAACGGCTCGACATTACCCGCTTCATTTATTCCGTTGGTTGATAATTGACAGGCTATTATTTCACCAGGCTGATACATTTCAATAAGTGAAAGCGTAACATCTCCATCTATAAAAAGACCATCTTGATCAGCAAAAGATTTCGGGTTCATAATAATGACTGTTCCTTGTTCCGCGACTATTTGGCCACCTTTAAGATTAGGTCCCGTAAAGGTCTGGATTCGTGGTTCTCTACATTCCATTAAGCTTTGCGTGTATGCTGCCCCATCTATAGCCCCTTGTGCATTAGGCACTTGAATTAATCCTTCTTGGCACACATCCGCATCACTGCTACATCCTAGTATCCCCAGTAGCATAAACGCTCCTGCATATTTGAGTATCTTGAAATTCATTCTGTTAGTTTGCTTAAAGTTAATCAAAAATCTGGAGTAGCTTGATATAAAAAGACATCCCAACGTTAGAAAAACGATGGGATGCCTAGCAACAAACAAACCAAACACTTAAGGCAATAGGTCTATCAGGGCGAAAAGCTCCGCTTCTGTGGTGGGTTGTAAGTCTGTGATTGCTTCTAGGTGATCCAGTTCAATGGTTGTGGACTGAATAGCATAGATATATTGTCCATTTTGTACAGACACAAAGATGAAATGTACATCTTGGCCAATAGGCATCTGCCCGTAGTGCTCCGTAAATAACTGCGCATTTTCATCATAAATATCTAAGAGCGCAAGGCCTTCTAAGCCAACATAAGCGACATATACATTACTATTGGTTGCGTTATAGCCTTCAGGAACCGACGCTGTAATTAGTGTTTTAGGCCCTTGATAATCATACCAACGGTCTAAGTTTGTCCATCCAAAAGTATCTCTAAAACCAGTGTATCCTATAACATACGTTCCATTTGGGCCCATCCCTTCACCCTGTACAACTTGTCCGACAGGGTTTTCACCCCAAACTACATCACAATCTGTGTCATCACATCCGTCTATTGGAGTGAAAATGGTCATCTCCGGGTCAAAAGTATCACTTGGAGCGAAAATTTGAAAGGTTCCATTTGAGAATACAGGATCGCCATTTTGAGAGGCGTTCACGTAAAATTCACCTGCGGATAGTATAGTTTGTACATCCCCGTTTCCATTCATGGCATTCGTTGGAAGCTTACTAAGTACCATATCGGCTTTTTTATAAATTTCCATCAATATAATCTCAACAGATCCTGTAACTAGATCTCCGTCAGCATCTTTAAAAGCATTTGGCCCGAAAACAAGATTTGTTCCTTGTTCTGCTACGATCACCGCACCTGCTGACCCGTCCACATTAAATATTTGCATGGCATCATCTCTGTTGTCTTGGATGCTCTGAATTAATTCTTCGCCGCTTATTTCTAATGAATCAATGATTATTGGATCTGCGTCGTCATTGTAGGTACAGCTAGTAAATAAAACTGTACTTAGCATCCCCGCTAAAAGAAGGGCTTTTGAATTGTTTCTGAATTGTGTTCTTGTAGTTTTCATAATATGTGTTTTAAATTGTTTACACCCATATATCTGCATGTATTCAAATTGTTACCCCTCTCTTCAAAAAAAAATTAATTTTATTTTCTTCGGAAATAATAAACACCAAAAACCCCACACTGTATAGATAACAGCATGAGGTAATCGGCTAGTCAGCAAAAAGAAGGCTATCTATTTTTTAATGAACTTGAAGGATTGAGATTGCTTCAAATCATTTTCAATATTAATGAAGTAAAGACCACTTTTAAGATCACCCATATAAATGGAATCTGACTGGCTGAATGTTCCCGTAGAAACTGTTCTTCCTAAAGCATCTAATATGGTATATGAAGCTGCATTTACAACAGTGGTAAATAAGGCGTCATCAACTGGGTTTGGATAGATGAATCCAGTTTCAGTTTCAACATCATTTACACCTAGAATTTCAGTACAAGTAGTTTCAGTGTAGTTAAATCCAATCACATTCAATGTCATTACAGTCTCGAACGCTGGTGTTGGACCGGCGAATACTTGAATGGCCCAAGTGGTTATCGGATTTGGACTAATAATCAATTCCAGATTATCACAGATATTTCGTTTGTTAGCATCTGTCTTGAATAATTCTGCTTCCGTAAAGCTAGAGGTTATATTATCTCTGTAGCCTAGGTGGAAATAGTTATTGACAGTTCCTATAGCATTTTGATAAACAAAACTCATATCAGGATAGTAAATTAATGGCATCTGACCATTCCAAAAGTTGAATTCATCACCGGCTGGTTCAACATGTGGCACTAAAAATTGGTAAGAAAAACCAACCTGGTTACCAGTAGCCTTCTCGAACTCGTATACAAAAACATTACTGTTACCGAACATTGAAGTCCCACCTGAAGACCAGTTTTCATCTCTATCATATCCAGCTATTACTAAATTATTAGGGCTTGTTAAAGACTCCATGATATTGAATCCATAACGGTTAAAATCGCTTGCACTTGCATACCAAGATTGTGTAGCATCAACCGTCCCGGTCCCATTATCAAATACAGTAACTCCAAAGTAGTGTGATACTGAGTAATTAGTCAAAGCATAAATCTTTTGTGAACCAGCATCGTAATATGCATCCACGCTCACGTCTTGAGAGTTTCCGAAAAGGTAACTTTTATCCCACATTGTATTCCCTTGGAAGTCAATTTTATGTGCTAACACACCTTGTTGCGTAGCATTCGATGGGTTCAATCCCGTTGCACTTCCTGATAAGAAAAAACCATCACTGGTTTCGGTTACGCCATTGATAAAATCATAATCTGCTGTAGCGGGAACTGCCGTGTCTAATTCTGAAGCCCATAAAAGATTCAGGCTATCATCAGTACGTAGTACAAAACCTAAGTTACTAGAGCAGTTGACATCAATATTGTAACAAGCACTAAAGAATCCAGATACTACAAATCCTGGATCTGCAACCGCATCTCCATCTGCATCACTCTGCGTATACTCTATATGAAGCCCACGTGAATGGAAATTAGGAGAAACAATGTCATAATACTTTACATTCATCACAGAACCCGTAGTGGCCAATATTCTAGCAATGAAGGTTCTTTTAATTGCGCCTACATCGATTGAACCAGTAACTACGATGATGTCTAAATAGCTTACAATGTCAAATACCCGTGCATTTGGAAAAGAAGCATTGTTATACTTCTGCGCCCAAATTACGTTTCCGGCTTGATTTACACGTTTTAAAGTAAAAACTTGATTGGTCATTGTTGCGTCAAATAAATTAGCAGCAACGGCAATGTCATCACTACCATCTTGGATAATGGTTTGATTAAGGTCATGATAATTTTCATTGGGTGCACCCACACTTTTTTGAAATTGCGCTGATACGCTAAAGCTAAAAAGTAAGGCTAGTGTCGAAATAAGTAAAGATGTTTTCATAATATTTAATTTTAATTTCCTACTCTATTTGTTAGTTGGCTTTTCGGATATCGCCTTTGTTATTTGACTCTATATCCGAACCCTTAAGAATTGTTACCCGCTTCTGATATTTTTTTTTTACTTTAGAGCAACTTTATAGTGTTTATGAGGGAAAAGAAGGTACACGAGGACCAAAAATATATTGAGGGATTACTTAATAATGATAACAGGCTCATTGCCAACATCTATTCAAAGTATGCTCCCAAGGTCATTGGCTATGTGAAAAAGAATAGCGGAGATGAAGCTGCTGCGAAGGATTTGATTCAGGATGTCCTTATGACTATTTATGACCAAGCCAAAACAAAGAATCTGCAGCTCACATGTCCCTTTGATGCCTACTTCTTTCTAATCTGCAAAAGAAAATGGTTAACTATTGCGAAAAAAAATTCAACGCAACGGGTAACAAAAGAGCCACTAATCGGATTTATTTCTGAAACCGTAGAAGATCAGGTAAACGCTACAGAAGATTTCGAAGATAAAATGGCATTGTTTAAAGATGTATTTCAAAATTTAGGAGATACCTGTAAACAGATTTTGCAATTATCCTTCGGAAAGTATTCCATGGAAGAGGTAGCTACACAATTGGATATTTCATACGCTTATGCGCGAAAAAAGAAATCACTGTGTATTGGTCAACTCACTAAATGGGTACAGGAATCTGCCCTTTATAAAAATTTAAATCGAACATAGCTATGGCGTTAGATGAAGAAATCAGCTTGCTATTTGAAAATTATTTAGACAATCAACTTTCCGAAGAGGATAAAACTGCCTTTGAAAAAAACCTCGAAGAAGATCCTGCATTTGCTAAAGATTTTGAAACCTATAAGGAAATATCACACTATTTAGCGAATCAATTTTCTGAGGAACGAAATCTATTGAAGACGCAACTAGATCAGATGACCGCTAATTTTTCTTCGGAAGAAAACCTCACTGAAACCATTTCTGAGACGAAAACTACCGCTAAAGTAATCCGGTTCAAACCATGGCAATTAGCGATTGCCGCTTCATTTGTATTCATGTTTGGAATATTTCTTTTCGATTCTGGTGGTGGCTTGCAACACAGTGATTATATGTTTTCAGAAAATATCACTTTAACGGAGCGAGGGGATGACGGCCCAATAATGAAACTGGCCGAAACAAACTTCAATGATAAAGCGTATGCTGAAGCCATTGTCAACTTTGACGAAATTCTAGAAACACAACCTAATAATACAGAAGTTCTATTCTATAAGGCGATAGCGCTTGATGCTTTGGAAGATTATACCACATCAGATGAACTGTTTTCAAAACTAGCAGGAGGTGTATCTGTACTTAGATACAAAGCAACCTTTTATTGGGCCGTTAGCCAATGGAAACAGGATAATGTAGAACGGGCTAAGACCATACTTAATGAAATTCCCATAAACGCTGAAGAATATAAGCAAGCTCAAAAATTACTTAAGAAATTATAAAATAATAACCCCTCCGGCTTTCAGCCACCTCCCCTTGAAAAGGGGGGAGCCTTATAGTGTGCCTCCTCCTTTTCAACGAGAGTTGCCGTTCGTTATGGTGATTATTTCACCAGAAGCTAGAGCTCATTTAACAGTCTATTAATCTCGTCAAGTTTAGGCGTAAGCACTACTTCGATGCGTCTGTTTTTAGATCTCCCATCAGGATTGGCGTTTGATGCAATTGGGGCGAACTCACCACGTCCAGCAGCCGTTAAATTATCTTTTGGGATCGCAATATTTTCAGTTAAAATAGTAACAATAGCTGTTGCTCGCTTTGTTGACAAATCCCAGTTACTGCTAATATTTCCGTTTCCGCCGTATGGCACATTATCTGTATGCCCTTCAATGAGTACTGCAATTTCCTTGTTATCTGCCAGCACACGACCTAAGGCAACCACAGCTTCTCTTCCACGACTATTCACTGCCCAACTTCCACTTTCAAATAGCAACTTGTTTTCCATCGAAACATATACTTTCCCATCCCGCTGTTCAACGGTTAAGCCATTGCCTTCAAAATTGGTCAACGCTGCAGAAATTGCATCTTTTAAGGCGCGCATTTTCGCATCCTTGGCCGCAATGATACCTTCCAATTCGGCAACGCGTTCGGATCGATCTGCTAAATCTCGCTGCAGGTTTTTTAGTCTTGCTTCTTCTTCAGCTAAGGCTCTTTCCTTTAATTCAAGGTCTGATAGTAATTTTCGATTCAAAGCCAAGTTTTCAGATAATACAGAGGAACTATTCGCTTCCAACGCATCATAAGAGGTCTGTAAACGCTTCATGTTATTTTCATATGTAGCTAAATCCATAGTTAACCTGCTTTTCTCAGCCTGAAGTTTTTCAATTTCTTCACGCAGGGACGCGACACTATATGTTTCACTATTTCCGCCGCTTCCATCAAGCCTTGCCATTAAAGCTTCATTTTCGGCTTTGAGTAAATCGTTTTTCGTTTTTAACTGGTCATAGAGTTTTGGAGATACGCAAGAGGTAATGATGCATACGAATGCAAGACCGAAGAATATTTTACGAATCATAAGTATAGGTTTATGTAAATATTGGTTTATTAAAATACAAGTTCGACCATATGCGGACAATGGTCACTATGCTCTGCCTCTGGTAATATAACGGCACGTTTCAAGTTTTCTTGCAAAGGTGACGCCACCATATTGTAATCAATGCGCCAGCCCTTGTTATTCGCGCGGGAATTTGCACGATAGCTCCACCAGGTATAATGGTGCGGATCTTTATTAAAGTACCGGAAACTATCAACAAAACCGCTATCGATAAAATCACCAATCCATTCGCGCTCTACAGGCAAGAAACCGGATATGTTTTTATTCCGAATGGGGTCATGAATATCTATTGCTTCATGACAAATATTGTAATCACCGCAAATCACCAAGTTGGGAATATCCTTTTTCAAGGTGTTGATGTATTCTTGAAAATCATCCATAAACTTTAATTTATAGTTAATTCGCTCAACATTGGAGCCACTTGGAAGGTATAGGCTTATAACGGAAACATTATCATAATCTGCGCGAATTACACGGCCTTCAAAATCCATATGTTCAATGCCAGTACCATACTCAACGTGATTTGGTTCTGTTTTGGAGAAAATAGCCACCCCACTGTAGCCTTTTTTCTGGGCACTATGCCAATAGTGTTTATAGCCGGCAGCTTCTAAAATCTCTACCTCAACTTGATCAACATTTGCTTTGGTTTCTTGGATACAGATTACGTCTGGGTTAGCGGCAGTTAGCCATGGAACAAATCCCTTTCGCATAGCGGCCCTTATGCCGTTCACATTGTACGATATTATCTTCATGTAAGTAGTTTTAATAACTAGGCACTAATGTAAATAACATTGTATTTTTACATAGGCCATTCGTCAAAAGGTTTTCAAAAAACAATCAACAAAATAAAAAGCGAGCTATCCAGTTTAATACCTAATGAAGTATACTCTATTTCTAGTTTTCATTTTGCTTACGACCTATGGGTACGGACAGGATATTACTTCAAATTACAGGGTGAAAAAAGTTATAGCTCAAGACACCGTCTATCTAGATAGTGTGAGTATAAACCCAGCTAGGTTTCAAATAAAGAACAAAAGTGGAGCGCCGGTATCCCCTTTTAGCTATCGCGTTAATTATGAGAAAGCATATATTGTTTTTTCTGAAAAATTAATCGGCTCAAAAGACACCGTAAGTATCGAATACCTCAAATATCCCGCCTTCATTACTAGACCCTATTACACCTTTGATCCCAAGGTTATTGTTGACGGAACAGAAAGTGTAGATAAATTATACAAGCTAGAACAGATTACTAAAGGAACTAGTTTTCAGCCCTTTGATGGACTCAATACGGCTGGTAATATTTCTAGAGGGGTTACCATTGGCAATAACCAGAATGCTGTAGTTAATTCAGAGTTAGACCTTCAAATTACCGGAAAGCTAAGTGATAAAGTGTCTATTCGCGCATCCATACAGGACGCCAACATCCCCACACAGCAAGGAGGCTACTCCCAGAGCTTAAACGAATTTGACCAAATATTCATTGAGTTATATAGTGACAATTGGAACATAAGGGCGGGAGATGTAGACCTAACAAATCAAGAAAGTTACTTTTCAGCTTTCACTAAAAAAGTCCAAGGAATCTCTTTAGGTGGGACGGTGGTCCATGAGAATGGAGCCCAGACCAAAGCCTTTGCAGCTGGAGCGCTGGTAAGAGGTATTTTCAACACCAGCCAGTTTACTGGACAAGAAGGAAATCAAGGGCCCTATAAGCTCATTGGCCCTAATGGAGAGTTATATATTCTCGTAGTTTCGGGGAGCGAGGTTGTTTATGTCAATGGGCTGGCATTAGCGCGTGGAGAGAACAAAGACTATGTCATAGACTACAACAGTGGCGAAATAAAATTTAACCCAACCTATCCAATTACGAGCAATATGCGGATTACCGTAGATTACCAATTCACAGACCGAAATTACACTCGGTTTATTGGATATGGCGGTGGAAGCTACAGCAATGATACTTTCGAAATTGGTACCTATGTCTACTCTGAAAGTGATGCGAAAAATCAACCCTTACAACAAAACCTTTCTGAAGAACAGGTTAGCATATTACAACAAGCAGGAGATGATAGAGCACTCATGGTAGCACCTTCTGCCGTAGCTGATACCTTTTCGGAAAATAAAATATTGTACAAAAAAGTGAATCTGTCAGGCATTGATATCTTCGTTTTCTCTTCCAATCCTGAAGATGCATTATTCAATGTTCGTTTTTCATTGGTAGGTCAAAATATAGGAAATTACGTGCTCAGTAACAGTAGTGCAATTAGTAGAATATTTCAATATGTGCCGCCGGTTAATGGCCAGCCCCAAGGTAATTATGAACCCATTATTCAATTGACTGCCCCAACTAAAATTCAAATAGGTGGTCTTCATGGAACATACCATCCTTCAGAAAAAACCAAAGTTGGCTTTGAGGTAGCTGGAAGTAAAAATGATTTAAATTTGTTTTCCACGGAAGATGACGGCAATAACAGTGGTTTTGCGGGTAGAATTGAATTTGAACAGTCATTGCTTTCAACAACTGATACTTTAAAAATTTCTGGATTAGGGTCCCTAGATATTGTCAATAGGAATTTTGTGAATGTTGAACGGATTTACAATCAGGAATTTAACCGCGATTGGAATTTACTAAATCCGACAGGAAATCAACAGTTTATAACCGCTGGAATCGCTGCGTCACATCCCAGGTATGGAACGGCTCAATACGAATTTCAACAACTTAGTTTTTCAGAAAATTTTACAGGCTCAAGACATGTTTTACGTGCGGCACTAAGGGCTAATAAAATTCGATCCACCACAAGTGGAAGTCTCCTTTCCAGTGAGAGCGACACCGTTCAATCTAATTTCTTTCGAATCCATAATGCAACTACCTATTCACTAAATAACGCCTGGATTGGCGCTAAAATTTCGCAAGAAGATAACCAGATAAAAAATGGTGATATGGAAACCCTATCACCCTTAAGTCAAAAATATCAGGCCTACGAAGCATTTGTTGGCGTTGGGGATAGCACCAAAGTTTATGTAGAAGGCGGTTATCAATATAGGCTAAATGATAGTGTAAGAAACAATACAATTAGTCGGGTAAATAGCAGAAACAGCTATTATCTTAAATCAAAACTTTTAAATAGTACGGCATCGCAACTATCAATTTTTGTCAATTATCAAGTATTGAAAGATGAGCTTGGCGATGCTTTAGACGACCAATCCCTAAACTCTAGAATACTGTACAACCAACGTTTATTTGATGGTGGTATTCAGCTTAATACTACGCTTGAATCCAATAATGGGGTAATTGCCCAACAAGAATTTACTTACTTAAAAGTTGAACCCGGACAGGGAGTCTACACTTGGAAGGATTACAACAACAATGGTGTACAAGAATTGGATGAATTTGAAATTGCCCAATATCAAGACGAAGCAGAATATGTTCGTATCTTACTTCCAAACCAGGTGTTTCTGAAAATTCGTGAGAATGCCTTTAGCCAGATACTTACGTTGAACCCGCAAGCTTGGGTGAACAAAGAAGGTCTATTTAAGACCTTATCACATTTCTATAATCAGACCTCGTTTCAACTAAATCGTAAAGTGAGACGTAATAATGATGATTTGCTACTCAATCCTTTTGAAGATAGAGGTGATGACCAGCTTGGTCTTACACAAAACTTCAGAAATGCCTTGTTTTATAACCGAGGAAAGCAACATTACACCACAAGCTATACCTTCTTGGCGAGTTCGACCAGCAACTTAATATCTTTAGGGTTACAGACTTCGAAATTACAAAGCCATCAGCTTAACTTTAATCATAAGGTTTGGGAAAGCTGGCTAATTACCTTTAAAGGAATTATGGGTGATACTGAAAGTATCTCGGAGAATTTTGAGGCACGTAATTTCCTGTTGGACAGTTACGAACTCAACCCAAAGCTTTCATACTTAGTTAATCAAAAAACACGGTTTGACGTATTTTACACATTTCTGAATAAAAAGAATACTCTAGGTGAAATGGAATTGTTAGATCAGCAAAAGATAGGGGTTTCTTTTTCGCATAGTAATGCAGAAAAGATTTCCCTGAGCGGTAGTTTCAATTATATTACGAATGATTTCGCTGGAAGTGCCTTTTCGCCAGTTGCCTATCAAATGCTGGAAGGATTACAGCCAGGAACTAACTTTACATGGAACCTTTTACTTCAGAAAAAAATAACGAAGTATTTAGATGCTAATCTTTCGTACTTCGGAAGAAAAAGTGAAAACTCAAGCACCATTCATACGGGGAATTTACAATTAAGAGCCTTCTTCTAATTGCCTATTGAATTTAGGTTTAAGAAAGATATCAATATAAAAAGCCCCGCTTAACAGCGGGGCTTTTCTATAAAAAATTACTTTTGGAAACTTATTTAACGATAATCTTTCCTGTCTTAAAGGTTCCAGAACTTCGGTCACCCATTTTGATAAAGTAAACACCTGTACCTGCATATGACATATCCAACTTGTATACAAAACGATCGTTTTGCTTTTCAAGGTTGTTGAAAGCCAAACGCTGACCCATTACATTATATATGCTTATAGAGGCTACACCCTCAAAAGCACTGATTAAAGATATTTCAAATTGGTTATTTTCTTTAGTCAAAACCACGAAATCTGAAGCAATAATATCCTGATCTTGAACACTTAAAATATCATTAATAACTACCGTATAATCTTGTACTTCTCCAAAATCAAAATCTGTACATGGGTCTAAAATATCACCAGGAGCAGATGTATCGATAGCCTTAGCTCTCAATCTGTGAGGTCCTAATGCAGAACCCGTTGGGATTGTCAATGTAAAGTCCTCTAATACGTTATCAGCCTGGAAGAATTCTCCGGAAATTAAACGTTCAGACGGCTCAAAAGTACCACTGTCATCAAAATCAATCCACACAGATAATGCCTCTACACCAGGACCACCGGTCCAGTTCTGTTGTGCTTGTAACGTATATACATTACCACCAGCTTGGTTGCTTAAGTCTGTAGAAAGTGCAGTTCTGTCAGCATATCCCTGTGGGCTACCAATAGGCTCAGTATTACATCCATTTCCACCGTCATCAGCAGTAATGGTATTTAAAACAAACATTTTGATTCCGTCAAGGTTACAACCAGCAGTTGCCATTGGCTGACAATATCCACCAAGTTGTTGCTGCACTACTTTAGTCAATCCATCATTCCCAGCATTTGTATCTCCAGCTAGGTTCGTTCTCGCTTCAATCACGAAAGGACCTACACCAGATAAATCTGCTGTTGCCGTAAAAGTATAAGCCTCAGTAGTTCCAGCAGCAATAGTTCCTGTATACATTTCAACTTCAGCCGGTCCTCCGTCTACAGTATACTGTAACATTGGGTTCGTGATATTATTACTTCCATAATTTCTAATATCTACAGTTACAACTTCAGCTGCCGTTAAAACACCTGAAACTGGAGTAGTAATTTGACTAATCCCAATATCATCTGGTCCTGGAGGTGCTAATTGAAATGCACCAACAACATTTTTACGTCCACTATTCATATACTCATTGATGAACCAAAAAGTAGTGTCATCTGCAGGATCTACGTCAATCTTACTATAGTCACCGTAGCGTAATCCTGGAATATTTGCATTACCATTAGCGATAACTTCTTCAATTACCGTCATTGTTCCAAGTGGATCTCCGTCAAATCTTCCTGTGTAGTATGAACTAACACGCACAGTAGTAGGTGTTCCAGGCCCAGACATAGAAGAATATCCCATACCAATGTTACCTGAACCGTCCATCGCTAAACTAGCGTGCCATGCATGTCTACCATCTGGAGCAGTATAAGTACCTGATTGGAACAATGTCCAAGGCGTATTATCTGCTGGCTGGCGAAACTCCATCCATCGTATCCCTGCAAGTTCGCCTCCACTGGCATCAGTATCAACAACGAAATTAAATACCGCAGAGTTATGCGTGCCAAACTTACGGAAATGCGCCTGGTTCATTATGGTAGCTTGTAACGCATCAATGGCGATACCTCCACCCGGTTGTGATAAGTTAGAGAAACTACCTCCATCAAATACACTAATAAAAGGAGCTAATGGAATTTGGGTATTTGCAGAAACCGTTGAGTTTCCTGGAGTTGCCCAGTCAACATCAATAGTCCAATATTTCATGTGATCTGTTGAAACCCCTGACCATGCATCATCTTGAAGATATACAATTGTAGCGCCTCCTGCTGCAGGATGCGTGTTATCTGTAATACTAAACGCCTGTGGGCTGTAGAATCCACTAGTAACAATTCCTGGCAAGTTAAATCCTTGTATCCCAGCAGGATTTCCTAATAGCATTTCATCTCTTTCCATAGCCCAAACTCTGTTTGAAGAGCTGGTGTTGTCTGTTAAGTAATATCCATCACTCCAAACAGAAAGTTTTTGGTAGTCATTAATTTGTGAAATATTGTATACATTCCAACCTGCCGTAAGCGGGTCTGGCCCATCAGACACAGCAATTTGAGCACCTGAACCTAAGAAACTAAGTACCCAACGTTGTGCTAAGTTATCGTATGATACTGTAAGGTCACAACATCCGCCACTTGGAAAGATAGCTGGGTTAGGAGATGTTTGTCCTAATAACTGGGTCGTTCCCGTCTTATCCCAAATTGTAAAACCTGTATTAAACACCACAAAAAGGTGATTAGGTCCTACAGCAATTGAAGGGTCTGTTGGTTGTGAGCTAGACTGAGCCGCATCAAATACAACAATTGGTGGAGCAACGCGCACGCTTGCTTCCATTTCATGTCTATTTCTAACGTGATAGTCATCTTGTACCTGTCTATCTTTACCGATAATAACGGTTGGTCCAAGAGATCTTTTATCTCCCATTTCATTCTTGTCCACTTTGGCAGGAGTCAATTCGCTCATTCTAGAAGCTATTGAAGGAACGTAGGTTACATCAGTAACCATACCTGTATAATTTGCCTGCATAGGCTCATTGGGTACTTGTTGTGCTATTGCTCCAAAACTAACAAGGAGTAACAACGTAAAGATGGAAAAAGTAAACTTCATTTTGTTTGATTTAAGTTAAATTTGTTTTCAGACCCTAAAAATACTCTCTATTCTTTGAAAAGCCATTGCT
>Ga0114916_1000708_pt1 | contig 20910 bp, 17 predicted proteins | sample MalvirAntarct_66_FD_83501 | JGI IMG/M metagenome (GOLD analysis project Ga0114916, IMG submission 83501) | Marine viral communities from the Global Malaspina Expedition - Malaspina viral metaG Antarct_66 | ecosystem: Environmental > Aquatic > Marine > Oceanic | place: West Anvers Island... | reverse complement strand
GATAAATTTATCAGTTTTCACTGAAGTACCATCAGTAATTTTCACAAAGTAAGCTCCCGAAGTTAAGTTCGATACATTTACTTGCTCATTTAAATCAATATTTGACTTGTTATAAATAGCTTGTCCAAGAATATTAAATACTTCGATTGAAGCATTTTCAGCATTTACAATGTTTAAAACATTCTTCGCTGGATTAGGATAAATAACAACATCTTCTAAAGTAGCGTCATTAATGCCTAAAGTTCCTTCCGCCTGGAAATTAACAACAAAGCCTGCACCGTAGTTGCCGGTCTCGTTAAAAACCTCAACAGCGTTGATGTCAGTTAAGTTAACTGAACCACCACCGTTAGCACCAATATCAGTATAAGTGAACAGGTAGCAATCTGTTGCGTTTAAATTAATTTCTTCTTCAACCGTTGTGTTATTTGGATAAGGTCCTCCAGTATAGAGTAGCAATAAATTAGAGTCACGAATATTCCAACGCACTTGAGAACCTTGATTATCTACCTCTAACGTAAGCACTAGGTTTCCGGCGGCTGAAACAGCTCGATCAAAATCAGTGTTAAGGCTATTGTTAGCGTTTTCATCATCATTAGGAATAGTAACGTTTATTGTATTGGTAGCTAGGGCACTATAAGTAATGCCTGGCAATTCAATAGTATCTTGATGTAATGAGGTAAGGTTACCTGTCCAGTTGTAAATTTCAGTTGTTCCGCCATTAATATCGTAAGAAATGTCTAGCGAAGTAATGGTATTCATTCCTAAGTTTTCAATAACAATTGTTGCAACAACTTCAGCATCTTCACATTGCTCTCCAATTGGTTCAATAGATTTTAGGTTTACGTCATTAGCATGTACAAGACCATCATAAGATGGGTATGCGCCAGATCCACTAGGGATTTCTTGTTGTGTTTCAGAAATAAAAGCGACAACTTCCATATCAGCTAACTGCACGCCAACACCGTTATAGTCTGTTGGTAAAGTATAGGTAAATGTCTCGTCAACAAAAGTTGATGCAGTAGTAGTTGGAATCGTTATTCCCCATTGACCAGTTAACAAGTCAACCAATCTGTGCTGGTGCACATAGTTATTACCCATACCTCCACCTGTTTGTGGTCCTAAGGTGTTATTCTGTAACAGGGCTACGTTTAAGAGGTTTGATGATTCTGGGCTGTTTCCAGTATAATAACCTTCAACATGCACAGTAAGTTCATTTGTGTTAATATCAATAACCGCTTCAACACCAACATTTACGTAAGATCCGTCTCCTAGAATAGCGTTAGAAGCACTTCCCCACTGGTTTCTGCTCATGGCTGTAGATCCAGAGTTTTGCCCTTGTCCAGGGAAAACTTGACGGTTAACTGTTCCTGCTGGATATCCTGCTAGGTTTGATTGTCCTGCTATTGCATTTCCCCATGGAGTTCGGAAATCTGGCTCACCACCACTAGGGACTGCATAACTCCCTTGGTGAATGTTAACAAGAAATACATTTCCTGGATTAGCATCTTGAATAGCTTGTGCTATGGCATGTCCTTGAGGGCAATAAGTACAGTGAATTCCAGTAAATTCCTCTAGAATGACTTTTCTGTTTTCGGGACTCGTACTTACGATGGTTTGCGCAAATCCGGATATTGCAAATAACATAAGCAAAAGGCTAGTAGGTAACTTTTTCGACATTTTTTTTGTTTTTGATTAATTTTTATTCGTTAAATATACTCTTTTTTTGAATATTTGAGCAATTCATTGGAAATTTATAATACCCTATAAGCCCGATAGATAATAGAAAATAAGCTGGGGTGACCTGAATTATTTTAGTTGCTTCTTACAAGTAATGTTGTTTATTAGGATGTTGCGTAGCGTTTGAAGCTGTTTTTTTTAAAATCTTATAAAGTGCTACAAATCTTTGCCTTAGTTTTTATACTTTTGAAGAATAAACAATAAAAAAAAATATTATGAAACTTAAATTACTTTTTTTAAGCTTATTCTTTGCCACAGCGGGAATGATGGCACAATATACAGTAGAAGATGGAGATGGCAACCTAATCAACGATGGTGATGCTATTCTTTTTACAGTTTCGGGCACACCTGAAGCCTCTATGGACTTTTACGTTACAAATACAGGTGGATCAACAATTAACACAAAAATTGAATTCGTTAGCGCGTTGAATGCAGACGGTTCTGAATTTGAACTATGCTACGGTTTATGTTATACTGGAATTAGTGTTGGACAGTTTTACCCTGGAGGTTCTGATTTTGTTGCAATTGATGCTGGTATGACTACGGGCCCTGGAAACCATTTTTATAACTACGCTCTAGGATCTGGATCGGAAGTGCTTGAGTATGTCTTTAGGTTTTTCGAAACAGATGGTGCAGGTAATGATATTGGAAATAGTCTAACCTTTACATATGTTTACAATCCGCTTTTAGGCGTTAATGAAAATACCCTAGATATCGCATTGTCTTCAACGGTTATTGATGGATCACTTACGGTTAATTTGCAAGAAGATATCGCATTAGCTGTTTACGACTTAAACGGCCGAATGGTTCAGAATTTTAATTTAGAAGCTGGTCAGCAGACTATTAATATGTCTAATTTGAGTGCTCAAATGTATTTATTGCATTTCACAAACAACAAAGGTATTTCTCAAGTAACCAAAGTATTGGTGAAGTAGCGTTTTTGTTATTAAAGAAAAAAAGCCCGACTGTAAAGCCGGGCTTTTTCTTTTAATATTATTTAAGTCTATTAGAAGGAAACCACCAGATTGGCACTCAGACCAGTATTCTCCGGTACAAACCTACAAACACCACCTACGCAAATTAATCCGCCACGTTGACGTCCATAGTTAACTCCTAAGCGCGTATTTCCTTTTGAATAGCTTCCACCCGCATTGTAGTAATGAAGCTTCCCTTCGCCGCCGTAATTGAAGGCGTCGGCTATATAAACACCTAGCCTGGAATTAAAGTTATATTCAACAACGCCAGCAGCCCAGTTCTTTCTGTCTTGCTCGCTCCATAAGTGTTGTGCAACTACACGAATAGATTCACTGCCTTTAATTCTGTAGGTTCCTTCAATCACACCAATTTTGGCTTTTATATCACCCTGCACGCCTATAGGTCCTCCAAGAGAAACACCTTTGTCTATAATGAGATCTTGGAATGTAATAACGGTGTTCAATTTAGAGGACAGTTTCTTTTTGATCTCAAGGCTGAAATCCCTAAAAAATCGTGGACCAGAACCAATAAATTTAGCCTCGTACCATCGATTTGGAATATTGTATTCAGCGTCTAAGCCAGCCCAGTAAGAAAAGTTAACTGCAATCTTGGTTCCGTACTTGCCACCAAGTGCTGTTTTCTTCTTAAGGCTGTAGTATAAATCTACTTGTGTTCCCACTTCGCCCACGTGCTGATCAAATGTTTCGATCACGAGACGTGGTTGCGCATTGTACACGTAGATATTTGTAAGCAAATAGTCTTGTTGTTTAGTCAGTGCCGGAACATAGTTCACAACTTGTTGGTTAAACGTATTTCCTTCCGCAAGACGGTCACTATAGAAACTGAAATTTTCTAACCTTCTAAAGGTTGCATTTAATCCCAGACCTTTTTGTGTGTATCCGGCATTTATAAGCAAAGCTGTGCCGTCATAAAGTTTATTAGAGACTAATTGGCCTTCATTTGCTACCGCATCAGGATCTTTTGTAATAGCTTCAATTCCGCCGAAGAAATTTCCAACTACAAAGTCTAAACGACCGCCATAAGCATTCACCGTACTTGGAATCGTGTCATTGGTTCCGCGATCTTGGTAACGTCCAACATAAGATGCTCCCATTTTGATGTCAACCTTTTCTAGTTTAAGCGCTTTACTTAAATCAATGTTTGCATCAGCCCCTTGCATGTTTCCTGCTGAAACCTCAAAGCCATTTCGTTGTTGCCCATAAACTACAGTAAGGTCTAAATACGCTAAAGGCGCGAATTTCATTCGCACGCCTTTTAGAGCGTTGTTAACGCCAAGCTGTCTGTCTTCCCAAGAACGTAAAATAAGTCCGCTACCAAACTGCTCATAGAAGTGTCCTCCTGTGATGTCCATTTTATCATCCTTATAATTAATGTAAAATGTTCCTATGTCATTTCCATTATCATATACATCAGAATATCCTAATAATGCGGTTGGCAAGTAGGTTTCATACTGAATTCCGGCAGTGAATTTTCCTAAATTATAGTTAAGTTGAAGGTAATTGTTAGATCTAAATTGGCCTAGTTCCAATTCATTTCCACTCGGGAAATTGATTCCATCGTCGGCTAAAAGCCATTGCGAATTAGATTCAAGTCCTCCAAAGAAGTTTCCGTTCTCTTGAGCAATAGTCAATGTGCTACACAAAATAGTAGCTATTAGTATAAGTTTTTTCATTTCTGAAGGGTTGGTTTATTGGTAAAGGGATTAGTCTGCGAGTTCCTTTATTTTTTCGAAAAGCTCAAACTCGGCTCCACTTGAGTAGCCTGAATGTTTGTAAACAATTTTGTTGTCTTTTATTAAAAGTGTCAAAGGCACAGTAGAGGCACTTAAGGCTCTTTTAAGGTCGTTGTTGGTGTCTAAAAGAATTTGATAATCCCAGCCTTTTCCATTAATTAATGGCTTAACGCGTTTTACTGTTCTGCTATCATCTACAGAAACAGCAATAAGTTTAACGTTTGTCTCTGCTTGCCACTCGTCCCATACTTCACTAATGGCATCAAGTTCTTTTAAACAAGGTACGCACCATGTAGCCCATAAGGATACAATAGTAACACCATCTTTAATGACTTCTTGTTGCAAGGTGGTAGTTTCACCTTCTGTAGTTGTGAGATCAATATTTGGAATTTCGTTTTGAGCAAACGATGTAAGACTTAAAAACACGCAGAAAATAGGAATAAAAGTTTTCATTTTAGACAGTGGGATTTTAGTATTAGTTAGGCAATATTAGGTAATATATTTCAGAAAATAAATTAATAATCTTATATTCCAACTTCTATTATCCTATAGAAATACTATGCTAAAAAACAAGTATTTTTGTAATTCAAATAAAACGCCATGAAAACGACATTCAATAATTTTTTAATTCTAATCCTTGTTTTTTCCTTTGTTGGAATTTTTTCTTGCAGTAAAACTGAAGAAAATGTGCCTCTGGTAAACATTGCAAGTTTAATCTTGAGTAGTGATTCATCAGACGCTATTTTAGTGGTTGATGAATTGGTAAGCTTTACGGTTACCGGAGACGACGAAGTAATTTACAATAACCAAGCCATATTTTTTGTAGATGGCTCGGAAATATCTGGAAGCTCCTATACATTTAACATGGAGGGTTCCTTCCAAGTATATGCTTCCTTTGCAGGGATTAACAGTAATAACCTAACCTTCGATGTGGTTAATGCAGATCAGCGTACCTTATTATTGGATAACGAAAAAGCACTTCCGAACCAAACCATAACCTTTACCTTGGTGAACGCAGATGGAATGGATACCACAAATGAAGCTACTATATACGTAGATGACTCAGTTATTTCTGGAAATACGTATAGTTCTGCTACTGAATCTTCACATGAAGTGTATGCAACATACGAAGTAGGTGGTGATACACAAACTACAGAAACAAAAGAATTTGAAATATTTATTCCAAAACGAAAAGTAGTGCTTGAAGATTATACTGGAGCATGGTGCGGCTATTGCCCAGCTGTTGCTGCTGCTATTGAAGATGCTGCCGATGCTACCGATGATATTACGGTAGTGGCTATTCATCAAACATCAGGAAGCTTCCCTGATCCATATCATTTTCCAGAAGTACAGGTGTTAAAGGATGAATTTGGTGTTGACGGACTTCCAGCTGCTAGAATTAACAGAACTACTTCGTGGAGCTCCCCTTATGCTATTGGTGAGGTAACCGCAATTGCCGGAGAAGATACTGATGCGTCCATTGCTATTAGTTCTCAAATCTCTGGTGATAATCTAACGGTAGAAGTTAAAGTTCTTTTCGAGAACGGTTCCGCCACGGGAGATAAATTAGTTTTGTATCTAGTGGAAAGTGGGATTATTTATGATCAAGTGAATTATTATAATGATGATCCATCAAGTCCATATTACCAAATGGGAAATCCTATTCCTGATTTTGTACACAATGAAGTATTGAGACAATCACTTTCTGGCTTGTTTGGAGATTCTATAACAACTACAAGCGCTTTTGGAACGTTCACGCAGAATTTTACAGCTACGATCCCTTCAGATTATGTAAATGATAATTTAATGCTTGTTGCAATGTTGGTTGGTGATGATAACGCTGCAAAAAACTCTCAGCATGCACATGTAAACGAAGACAAAGCTTTCGAATAAAAAGATAACCAGTACAACAATAAAAAAACCCAAAACATCTTAGTTTTGGGTTTTTTTATTAATTTCAGAAACAAGTTAGGTTACCCTAAAAATGGATAACGATAATCCGTTGGTGTTACAAAAGTCTCTTTAATCATTCTAGGAGAAATCCAGCGATATAAATTAAGCTTACTACCAGCTTTGTCATTTGTTCCACTAGCTCTTGCGCCACCAAAGGGTTGCTGTCCAACAACAGCACCTGTTGGCTTGTCATTTACATAGAAGTTTCCAGCTGCGTTTTCAAGAATTTTCATGGCTTGTTCTAGTGCATAACGATCTTCGCTTAAAACCGCTCCCGTAAGCGCATATTCACTTGTTTCATCAACAAGATGCAGGGTTTCTTCCCAAGCATCATCCTCAAAAACATAGATTGTTACTACAGGTCCAAATAACTCATCACACATGGTAGTGTATTTTGGGTCGTTTGCAACAATTACTGTTGGTTCTATAAAATACCCAACACTTTTATCATAATTTCCGCCGGCAATAATTTCAGCATCCTTATCGGCTTTCGCTTGATCGATGTATTTGGCAAGTTTGTCAAATGAGCCTTCATGGATTACAGCTGTAATATAATTGCTCATATCTTCTGGTGATCCCATTTTAAACGTAGCCATATCTGCTAAAAGATGTTTCTTGACATCTGCCCATATACTCTTAGAGATATAACATCTGCTGGCGGCACTACATTTTTGTCCTTGAAATTCAAACGAGCCTCGTATAATGGCGGTTGCAACTTGTTTCGCATTTGAAGTTTTATGCGCAACAATAAAATCTTTACCACCGGTCTCGCCTACTATTCTTGGATAGGTTTTGTAATTGTGAATGTTCATTCCAATTTTTTGCCAAATGTCTTTGAATACCCAGGTAGATCCAGTGAAATGAACTCCACTAAAATCTGGACTTGCAAGTACGGTATCAGTAATCATGACAGGGTCACCCATCACCATGTTGATAACACCTGCTGGAACACCAGCTTCTTTGAAAACATCTAATAATATTTTTGCTGAAAACATTTGACTATCACTAGGCTTCCAAACAACGACGTTCCCCATTAAAGCTGCGCTTGCGGGTAGATTTCCTGCAATAGCTGTAAAGTTAAATGGTGTGATGGCATAAACGAAACCTTCCAATGGACGATATTCAAGTCTGTTCCAAGCTCCTGAGGTAGATTCAGGTTGCTCAGCATAAATTTCAGTCATATACTGTACGTTAAAACGCAGGAAGTCGATATACTCACAGGCAGCATCTATTTCTGCTTGGTAGATAGTTTTTGACTGCGCCAACATAGTTGCTGCATTAATTTTTGCTCTGTAAGGACCAGCAACAAGTTCTGCCGCTCGTAAGAAAATTGCAGCACGCTGCTCCCACGGTGTTTGAGACCAGGCTTTGCGAGCCTCTAAGGCAGTGGAAATCGCATCTTCAATATGCTTTTTTTCAGCCCTGTGATAAGTGCCTAAAGTGTGTTTGTGGTCATGTGGAGGAGACATGGTTGCGGTATCCCCTGTTGTGACATCTTTCCCGTTTATGTATAAAGGAACATCAATTGTGCTATTGTACATAGCTTTGTATGTTTCACTCACAGCTTTGCGTTCTGGAGAACCTGGAGCGTACTCTTTTATTGGATCGTTTACCGCGATTGGAACTTGAAAAAATCCTTTTCCCATTGTATTTTTGCTTTGAAAATTATTGAGCTCAAAGGTACAAAAAAAATAGTGTACAAGTCCCGCTCAAAGTGCTCGTGATTGTTAGCAATTCGGTTGATTAAAATACATAATAACTAATGTTCAAATAAATACTTTTTTGTAAGTTTAATTAACAAACTTAGACACAATACGCTATGTGCACTGTTAGCTTTATCCCCACATCGTTTGCGGACTTCGTGCTTACTTCAAACAGAGATGAAGCGCCGGGCCGACTCACCTTTCCACCTAAGAAATATGAGCTAAGTGGGAATACGCTTTTGTTTCCAAAAGATAATGTCGCTGGTGGGACTTGGATTGGTGTCTCTGAAAAGCAACGGCTAATATGTTTGCTCAACGGTGGTTTTACTGCCCATGTACGTGAAGCGCATTATAGGATGAGTCGTGGTGTTATTGTGACTGATTTACTGCAGGTTTCAAATTTTTCAGATGCAATTGAAGGTTTCGATTTTTCTGGAATAGAACCATTTACCATGATTGTTGTAGATTGGGAAAATGATCTGCAATTACGCGAAGTCATTTGGGATGGGTCCCAGCATTATGTAACTGAAAAGCCGATTGCTCCTCAAATATGGTCATCTTCATTGTTATATTCAGAAGAAATTAAGGTAGCGCGTGAAGAATGGTTTTCTAGCTTTTTGTTTAAACATAGAAGACCCAGCCGGGAAGACGCCATTGCTTTTCATACCAATGCAGGCAATGGAAATCCAGAAACAAGTTTAATTATGGACAGAGGTTTTGTGAAGACAATTAGCATCACTCAGATTACAAAGAATAATGAGTCTGTTGGAATGCGATATGAAGATCTGCAAGAAAAACGAACAACAGAACTGGCTTTGTGAAAAATACCGGAAAAATAATTGTACTGGCCTTTCCAGACACCTTCGTTACACATAGTAATGAATTGATATGTAGGTTTTTGCCACTCATTGGTCTAGGAACAAGAGCCTATATCAAAGCTGGGCATGCCGCCTTAGTACTAGTTGATAATGAAACGGGCAATATGCAATATTTCGATTTTGGACGCTATGTGACTCCGGACGGATTTGGAAGAGTGCGTGGTGCCGTTACAGATGCTGAGTTAGAAATTCCTTTTCGCGCTTCCTTTGCAAATGATGCGAGCCTTTCCAATTTAGGTAAAATCCTCATTTGGTTAGATGCGCATCCACAAAAAACACATGGTGAAGGGAGGCTTTTGGCTTCAGTTTGTGACTTTATAGATTATGAAAAGGCGCTGAACTATATCCAAAACCTTATGGAAAGAGGTAGTATTCGGTATGGGGCTTTTGAAAAAAGTGGGAGTAATTGTTCGCGATTCGTGACCGATACAATTTTGGCAGCAACTTCAGAAAAGAGAATAATAAAAGCATTGAATTTTAATAAAAAGTTCACGCCAAGCACAGTGGGTAATGTTGAGAAGGCTGCCTTGTACAATGATGTTTATCAAGTTTTCGAAGGTGAAGTACAACTGTTTAAAGGCACCGCATTCAAAGAAAACTTAATAAATTATTTTAGTAGAAAAAAGGGCAATGAGCTTATTTTGGGTTTGAACTTCATGAGTGCTATTCCGCCAGCGGCGCAAAAACTTTCTGGAATTGGAAGTAATGCTTGGTTTGAATTGACTTCGGAAGTTGGACTGCCTAGACATCATTTTAGAATAAGAAGATATAACGATTTAGGGAAAATAGATTTTGATGGTGTTTATGCTTCCGAAGCACTTAATGGTAGCCAGCCTTTTCGGTTTACCTATGATTCGCACTGCGACTTTTGCCACGTGCTTCAGGATTCCATTAAAATTAAACTAACGAAAATAGCAACTTTTGCTTCCTTTAGTTTATCGCGAACGATGCATTCAGCCTAAAACTTGGAATACCTACTTTGAAGACTTGACCAGATTCTAAATTCTGCATTAAATAATATCCGCTCATACTTCCGAAAGGCGAAATCAAATAACAACCACTCGTATAGCTATGACTTTGATTGGGCTCTAATACAGGTGTTTCTCCCACAACGCCCGGGCCATCAACCAATTCAAGTTCGTTAAGAGCGTCATGAATATCCCAATGACGTTGCTGCAACTGAACTTTCTGATTTCCTTGGTTTTCAATAGTTACCGTATATGAAAACGCATAATGTAGCCTATCTCTCTGGTGGAAAGTGCCTTCAAAATTTGTGGCTACGGTGACTTTTATTCCTTTTGTGATTTGTTGAACCATATCAATACATTGCTGCTGTAACTAAGAAAAATAAGACTCCACTTATAGTGGTGCTCACTAAAAATACAATATTTAAAAATATAAATTTTATAATGGTTAGCAAGCGCTTTTCTTTATAAAAATTCCGAAGGGCCTTATAAAAGTAGAAGGGTCCAATGAGTCCAAACAATAGAACGCTTCCAAATATCTCCTGTCCAATAATGGTATCAGGAATAAGAGAGATCATCATAGCTAGGAATATAAAGCTGAAAATATGGAAGATGAATACCATGTGCTCCATATACGTGTGCTTCTTTTTTGAATAAATAAGCCAAAAGAAAATGGCATAAATTGGAGTAAAGAAGAATACGAAAAATGGTGTTTTCCCTAAGAGATACGTCAGGAAGTCTGTCGGATTTTCTGCGATACGCTCATACATTTCGTTACGTTCGTAAACCCATCGATTAAATTTTGTATTGTCATGTTTAAGGCTGTCCAGGGCTATGCTTGCGTTTTTAATCTTGGTGGTTTTATAGAAATCGTAGTATAGTTTGCCTCTTTTGGCTAATCGTTCAGGGGGAGATGATGTGCTCAGGCTGGCTTCTGAAATAAGTTTATAGGTTTGCACGGTATCCTTCTCTTTTTTCGTAAAGAGCGCCTTACTCTTTGCTGCAGATGATTGTATAATACTGTCTAGTTCTTTTTGATTCAGATAACCATATTTTTCGGCTAAAGAAGCTGCTTGGGCTACATCAATTTTTTCTTGTGCTTTTTGGGTGATTGAATCGACATCTTCTCCAAAAGCTTGAATAGCTGCACCCGTGGAGTCAAAGCTAATATCTTTTCCGTCTGCTGTATCTGAATTAAAAACGTTGTCATTCGCTGTCGCGAATGTGCTAATAAGCCCTTGTAGAATAAAATATATTATGGAAACACTTAAAAAGAATCGAAACGGGTTTGCATAACGCAGTCGTTGTCCGTTCACATAATTTCTGGTAATCACACCAGGGCTGAACAGTAAGTCTCTAATTGTGTATCTAAGTCTAGAATCATAGGTGAACACGCTTCCTAAGAATTCGCCAAAAAAGTCTTTTAAGGATAAGTTTTTCGTAGTGTTTAATTGTCCGCAATAGGAGCAGTACACGTCGCTTAGCGTTAATGGATGCTTGCAGTTAAGGCATTCAGGGCCACGATATTTGGCAGCCTTTCTGCTGTTTTTCACTAGTAGCTTTGGCTTGTGGTCTGGTTTTTCATCACTCATTCAGTAAATTTAGTGAAAATAGCCGAACGTATGAAAAGGGTTTATTTCTGATGAATTTCAGCAGTAAATAACGAAGCGTTTTCAGCGACAAAAGATTCCAAAATTTTAAAGAAATCAAGTATTTCTGTTTCTGAATTTGTTCCGTTAATGGTTACGAGACGCACAAAATCTGTTCCATGGAAACTTCCGAAGCCAACCAGCAAAGCGCCACTTTCATACAATGCCGTGCATAGTTTTTCTGCGGGGATTCCCTTGTAATTGAAACATATCGAAATAGATTCATCGAAACTATAAACGGTATAATCTGGATGGTTTCTCACGTATTGAAGCGCGACGTCTGCAAGACCGAACTGGTTGTCTACGAGCTGTTCCAGACCCTTGGTGCCTACAGATTTCCATAGGGTCCAAAGTTTTAAGGCGTCGTTTCTTCTACCGCACTGGATTGAGGTTTTACCTAGGTTATAATCGTCTCCATCTGTTTGATAGAGGTAGGCAGCGTTATTAGAAAGTGAATTGTTTAAGTGTTTTTTGTCCTGCACCACGATGATAGAACAACTAAGGGGTGTTCCAAGCATTTTATGCGCATTGATGCTAAATGAATCGGTCCTTTCAATCCCTTTAACCAGATGTTTGTGCTTGCTGCTGAAAATAACACCACCACAATACGCGCCGTCAACATGCAGCCAAATTTTATGGGCTTTACAAATATCAGCTAGGGGTTCAATTTGGTCAAAGGAGCCTAGTACGGTAGTTCCAGCAGTTGCATTTACAAAGAACGGTCTATAGCCTGCGTCAATATCTTTGAGGATTGTTTTTTCAAGTTCCTCCAGAATCATACGTCCTTCATCATCAGCCGTGATATAACGTACTTGATCGCGTCCTACGCCTATAAATGCTGCGTTTTTTGGAATTGAATAATGTGATTCTTTCGAAGTGTACAGTGTTAGTTTTTCGGTTACGCCTGCAGTCCGGATATCTAAATTGGAAGCGTCCCTAGCCATAAGCATGGCCATAAAGTTACTCATAGACCCTCCAGGAGCGAAGGTTCCATCACTCTCTTCTCCATAGCCAATAAGATTACAAATTTGATGTAAAATTTCCTTTTCAACGCCAACTTGAGGGCCGGCTACTTTGAAGGTGTACATGCTATTGTTTAGTAATACTGACAGTAAATCTCCTAAAGTGGCTTTGGGTTGTCTTCCGCCAAACAACTGATTAAAAAATCGTTTCGTTGCCGTTCTAGGAGTTTGCAGAATGAGTTGTTCTAAAGTCTTTTCGAAGTAATCTTCGGTTACTGGGTTTTCTCCCAGTTTTAGATCCAATTGTTCATGAAGCTCCGTTGCGGGAATTGGATCCACGACGGGGTCCGTGACTTCTGCCTCGAAAAGTTTATTAGCGAGTTTTCGAAATAATTCGAGGTCTTTTTCCATCTGTTATTGAGCTTTTCGCAAAGGTACATTACTCTTTCTTGTTAGAAGAGTATTCTTAAACAACCTTGCAACTTTGAGTTAGTTATTGGTGATATTTGTTGAATTTCCAGAACCTTGACCAATAATCCTGTCATATCGAGCCCCTGGTGCTCGGTAATAGACCAATACGGTGTACTCGTTTTCAGTTTCCCAAAAACTACCCCCTAAGGCTTTTTCATCGATACTGCCATCTCTATCTACAAGGACATATTTATAATTATAGAATCCCTGCTTAAAGAGGCGGGATCCTTGATAGGTGTCCGTGTTTTTATTCAATGCCATATAGGTTGAGCCGTCTATAGTGTAATTATTGAAATTCCCATACAGGTGAACTTCTTTATCTCCTAAGTCTTCATAATACTGTAAATTAAAATGCAAGCGAACATATTCCGCTTCAATAGAATTCTTTTGTGCATAGAGGTTTCGCACTACAAAATTACCATTGATGTCGGGATTGTAAGTGTATGGCCTTTCATTTCTGTTAATGTCCGTGTAAAGAAAATTTTCATAGATGTCGTTTAGTTCTACCCGTCTTATGTTGTTGCTAGCAGCACGGACATCTTTATTGTCAAATGATAAATATTCATTACAACCCCAAAATGCTGCTTCCTTATCATATCTGTAAATAAGTTCAGTTCCAATAGTGTATTGCGGCTTTAAATTGGTAATAGCGGTATTTAGATTACTATTCTGAAGTACTAAAGTCTTAACATTTTGTTTGGGATTAATCAATAAAGCGCTAGGCGAGTTGATTGTAAATTGTACTATTTGTTTCTGTCTGATGTATTTAAGATCGCGAGAACGTTTTATTTCTACGCTCACACCAGCAATGTTCTCAGTAACCATAAATTTTCTGGAGAAAATTGGGTCACCATCATCATTGGTTATTCGGATGAGGTAGTTGCCGCTTTTCGTCACGCCGCGCGTTTCTCTGTTGGGAATTCTAAGTTGATAATTCGAAAAAATCTGTAGTGTATTTAAAGAGTTTTCATAGGTCTCTATGCGTACTTCATCAAAACCATTTAAGTATTCGCTCTTCGACAAATCACTTGGCGTCCAATCAAAGTTGTAGTGTGTAATGGTGTAGTAAAAATCTTCTTCTCTTCCGTTTAATGCATCAAAAGATAATTGTAATTGATCTCCTAATCTAATCATTGGCAGTTGCCCTTGGTCCGATAGTCCTCTGAATTGGACTGTGCTAATATATTCTGGAGGACTCAACTCTTCCAGTTGACAAAAGGCCGTTAATGACACAAAAAATAAAAGGGTAATAGTAATTGTATTTCTGAACATATCTCAGCGTTTAAGCGTCTAAATATAAACAAAATTTGTGCCTAAAAATTGTATACGGATTTAACATCTAATTTTCAGAAGAAAAACAGGAGATTAATTGTAGGATGCTTTTCTATTTTATAAATTTGCACACCCTAAAATGACTCTAGGGAGAAAAAGACAATTTTAACACAACTATCCTATGTCCAAAGACATTAAGATTAAAAAAGGTCTTACCATTCGTTTAAAAGGCGAAGCGGATAAAACTCTTTCCAACGCTCCGCGTTCTCGAACTTTTGCTATTAGACCTTCAGATTTTCATCTTATTACTCCTAAAATGGTAATAAAAGAAGGGGGAAAAGTTCAAGCAGGAGACATAATATTTTACAGTAAACTAAATGAAGCTATAAAATTTGCTTCACCAGTAAGTGGGACACTTACCGAAATTGAACGTGGTGCAAAGCGTGTAATTACGAAGATTACTATTGAAGGAGATCAGCAAGATTCTTTTAAAGATTTTGGCATTATTAATCCGGATTCTATGAAGCCGGAAGACATGAAAAATCATTTATTAGCTTCAGGTTGTTGGCCGTTTATTAAGCAACGTCCATATGATGTGATTGCTAATCCAGAAGTAGCTCCAAAAGCAATTTTTGTTTCAGGAGTTAGTACTGCTCCATTGGCAGCCGATTTAAATTTCGCGCTACAGGGAAAGGAAAAAGAGATGCAAGCTGGGCTTACTGCTTTAAGTAAACTTACTGAAGGAAGTGTGCATTTAGCTATTGATCCAGTTTTTTCAAGTTTCGCCAATATGAAAGATGTGGTAACGCATCAAGTAAAAGGACCGCATCCAGCAGGAAATGTTGGAACTCAGATTGCTAAAATTGATCCTGTTAATAAGGGCGAGGTAGTCTGGACAGTTGCAGCGCAAGACGTAGTTATTATTGGTGAGTTGTTGCTAACTGGGAAATTCAATGCGGAGCGTATTATCGCTTTAGCGGGTTCTGTGGTAAAAACACCAAAATATTATAAAACGAAAATTGGCGCTGAGGTTGCTACATTTATCTACGATTCTGGTTTAAACGAAGAAAATGTTCGAATCATTAGTGGTGATGTACTAACGGGAACACATATTTCACCGAAGCAGCATTTGGGTTATTACTCCAATACAGTATCGGTTATTCCTGAAGGTGATGATTATGAATTCTTCGGATGGAACAAGCCTGTCTTTAATAAGATTTCTACTTCAAGAGCACTTACTTTCTCTTGGCTGTTTCCAAAGAAAAAATTTGCATTAAATACAAATACAAACGGTGAGCACAGAGCCTTTGTAGTGACAGGTAATTATGAGGAGGTTTTTCCACTTGATATTTATCCGATGCAAATATTAAAAGCGTGTATGGTTGAAGATCTAGACGCTATGGAGGCTTTAGGGATGTATGAAGTGGCTCCAGAAGATTTTGCGCTTACTGAATTTGTTTGTGTTTCTAAGCAGCCACACCAGCAAATCATACGTAATGGTTTGGACTTAATGTATAAAGAAATTGGATAATTATTCATTTTGAAAAAATGAAAAATACGTAGTATATGGGATTGAAACAAAATTTGCATAAGCTGAAAGAAAAGTATAAGGGTACTAAAATGGCACCTGCGTTTAACGCAATCCATACTTTTTTATACTTGCCGAATGAGATTACCCATAATGGTACTCATGTAAGAGGAGCAGATGATTTAAAGCGTACCATGAACATGGTTATCATGTCGTTGGTTCCTTGTTTAATTTTCGGAATCTTTAACGGAGGCTACCAATACAATTTACAAATAGGAGATGTTTCCCAGGCGGTTGGCTTTTTCAGTCCAGAGTTTTGGAACATGACTAACTTTAGTGTTGGCGCATGGAAAGTGTTGCCATTAGTGGTTATATCATATGGTGTTGGACTCTTGGTTGAGTTTATCTTTGCAGTAATTAAAGGCCATGAAGTAGAAGAGGGTTATTTAGTGACAGGAATGTTAGTGCCTCTTATTGTGCCAATTGATATTCCTCTCTGGATGCTAACTGTTGCTGTAGTCTTCGGTGTAGTAATTGGAAAAGAGGTTTTTGGTGGTACTGGAATGAATATTTTAAACCCTGCATTGACAATACGAGCCTTCTTGTTTTTTGCTTATCCAACATGGATGAGTGGTGATAAAGTATGGGTTACGGGAGACGTTCAAGCAACCTTAGCTGGAAATCCAGATGCTATTTCAGGAGAAACAATTCTAGGAAGTTTAGCCCAAAACAAGGGGTATATGGATTTGAGTCTCATGGATCAATTTTTAGGATTTATACCAGGTTCTGTGGGAGAAACATCCAAGCTACTCATTATTGTTGGCGCTTTGATTTTAATCCTATCAAAAATTGGAAGTTGGAGAATTATTCTTAGTACACTCATTGGGGCCCTATCAATGGGACTAATATTTAACGGTGTTGTTGCTCAAGGTTGGATTACAGAAAGTTCAAAATTCTTTGGACTCATGAATGTAGTCTTTTGGCAGCACCTCTTTATAGGTAGTATCTTATTTGGAGCTGTCTACATGGCTACAGATCCGGTTACGGCCTCTCAGACCAATAAAGGAAAGTGGATTTATGGATTTTTAATCGGATTTATTTCGATTATGATTCGTGTGTTTAACCCAGCTTACCCAGAAGGAGTATTCTTGGCAATCTTGTTAATGAATGTCTTTGCACCAACCATAGATCACTATGTGCTGGAAGGAAATATTAAAAGAAGAGCAAAACGTTTAAAAGTTAAAACAGCTTAATTATGGCGATTAATAAAGATAAAAATAGTTATACGATCATTTTTGCCATTATTATGGTATTGGTTGTTGGATCGATGTTAGCTGGATTTGCAAGTGTTTTAAAGCCTACTATTAAGGCGAACGAACGTTTTGAAAAGCAACAAAATATTTTGTATGCTATTGGAGTAAACGGCAATGATCCAGAAAACAAGAATGATGTTACATTTATTCCTACGGATATAGTAGAAGCAGAGTTTGCTAAATACATCACGAAGCAAGTGGTTATTGAAGGGGATAAAGCAACCGAAGATAATCAGGCGTACTTAATTGATGTCAAAAAGGAGGCAAACAAAGCAAAGGATAAGTCCTATACTAGAAAACTTCCTATGTTTATTGGAAAGAAAGATGGCAGAGAGCTTTATGTTGTTCCCGTTCGAGGAAAAGGGCTTTGGGATGCTATCTGGGGTTTTGTTGCTATGGATAATACCATGACAATCCAAGGTGTTTACTTTGATCATAAAGGAGAAACACCAGGACTTGGAGCAGAAATAAAGAAACGTTTCTTTATGGATGATTTCACAGGTGAAGAAATGTTAGATGGATCTACGTTTAAAGGTGTTAAAGTTGCTAAGGGTAACAATGACCCTATAAATGCTGAAAAAACAGATTATGAAGTAGATGCTATTGCGGGCGCAACTATAACAGGTGACGGAGTTTCAGCAATGTTGAAAAAAGACATTAAAATGTATGTGTCTTACTTTAAAACTTTAAACAATTAAGCAATGGGACTTTTATCAAAAAAAGACAGTAAATTAATTTTAGACCCGTTAACTGATGATAATCCAATCACTATTCAGGTATTAGGAATTTGTTCTGCGTTGGCAATTACTGCACAATTGAAACCGTCTATCGTTATGGCGATTTCTGTAATTTTTGTGCTAGGAGCGGGTAACGTAGTGATCTCTTTAATGAGAAATATCATTCCATCAAAAATCCGAATTATTGTACAGCTTATCGTTGTTGCAACCTTGGTGATTATTGTGGATCAAGTTCTTAAAGCGTTTGCATATGAGTTGAGTAAAGAGCTTTCGGTATTTATTGGTTTGATTATTACCAACTGTATCATTATGGGTCGTTTTGAAGCCTTTGCTTTAGGGAATGGTCCTTGGAAATCCTTTTTGGATGGTGTAGGGAATGCATTAGGATATGGTGTGATTTTAATAATAGTAGGCTTTTTTAGAGAGTTATTGGGTAGTGGAACGCTATTTGGCTTTCAAGTGCTAGGGGATCCATTAGGAGCTACTGCTGGAGCGAGAGGGCTTTATGAGTTTGGTTATGAAAATAACGGATTCATGGTATTGCCTCCTATGGCTTTAATTGTAGTTGGATTAATTATTTGGGTACAACGTTCGCGAAATAAGGCATTAATAGAAGAAAATTAAAATTAGTGAGCAGTGAGCAGTGAGCGGTTGGCGAAAAAGCTAATGAACACTGAATACTGAGTACTGAATACTTATAAAAAATGGAGCATTTAGAATTATTTTTTAAATCAATTTTTGTGGATAACATGGTATTCGCATATTTCTTAGGAATGTGCTCGTATCTAGCTGTGTCCAAAAAAGTGAGTACAGCTGTTGGTCTTGGTGCTGCGGTTATTTTCGTGCTTACTGTAACCGTTCCGTTGAACTGGTTATTGGATCAGTATATCCTACAAGAAGGAGCATTAAAGTGGCTTGGAGCAGAGTATGCTGAGTACGATTTAAGTTTCCTGTCCTTTATTCTTTTCATCGCAACAATTGCTACCATGGTGCAATTGGTTGAAATTATTGTAGAGAAATTCTCACCTTCATTGTATAACTCCTTAGGAATCTTTTTGCCGCTTATTGCTGTAAACTGTGCGATCTTAGGAGGTTCATTATTTATGCAGTCTAGAGAGATCGAAAGCTTTTCCCTTGCGTTGAATTACGGATTTAGTAGTGGGATTGGATGGTTTTTAGCCATTGTTGCCATAGCCGCCATTCGTGAGAAGATTCGTTATAGCAATGTGCCCGCACCTTTAAGAGGACTTGGAATTACATTTATTATTACAGGTTTAATGGCAATTGGGTTTATGAGTTTTGGTGGAATGTTAACAGGTGGTGACGAAGAAGCGCCAGAAGTAGGAGAAATTAAAGCAGCTAATGAGGAAGTAATTTCAGAAGACATTGAAAATGCTGCCTTAGCAATTAAAGAAGAATTGGAAGTCGAAGTTTCAGAAATAACACAAGAATAGTATGTTTTTAGTAGCAAGTACAGTAGGAGTAATCATTGCAACGGTGGTAGCCTTTTTGGTTCTAACCTTGCTATTGGTAACGTTATTATTATTTACGAAGCAAAAATTATCGCCATCAGGACCGGTAAAAATCACCATTAATGGTGAAAGAGTAATTGAAGTTGCAAGTGGGGAAACTTTACTTACGACGCTTGGTAGTAACAAAATATTTTTACCATCAGCTTGTGGTGGAGGTGGAACATGTATTCAGTGTGAATGTCATGTGCTAGATGGTGGAGGCGAAGCTTTACCTACGGAAACGCCGCACTTCAGCAGAAAAGAATTGGCAGATGGCGCGCGATTGTCTTGCCAGGTTAAAGTAAAGCAGGACATGAATATCCATATTCCTGAAGAAGTCTTCGGAATTAAAAAATGGGATGCTACAGTCGTTAGAAATTATAACGTTGCCTCGTTTATCAAAGAATTTGTAGTTGAAATTCCACAGGATATGGGCTATAAAGCAGGTGGTTATATTCAGATAGAGATTCCTCCTTGTGAAATTAAGTTCGAGGATATGGATATTACCGCACACCCTGAAGAACATGAAACTCCTGATAAATTTCAAGCTGAATGGGATAAATTTGGTCTTTGGCCATTGGTGATGAAGAATAATGAAACTGTGGAGCGTGCTTATTCTATGGCTTCTTATCCTGCAGAAGGACGCGAGATTATGCTGAATGTACGTATTGCTACGCCGCCATGGGATCGTGCTAAAAATAGTTGGATGGGAGTTAACCCAGGGATTGCGTCATCTTATATTTTCAATCAGAAAAAAGGAGATAAAGTGGTTATTTCTGGACCTTACGGTGAATTCTTTATTAATCCATCTGAAGCGGAAATGCTTTACGTGGGTGGAGGAGCAGGTATGGCGCCAATGCGCTCACACCTATATCATCTTTTCAAAACCTTAAGAACAGGTAGAAAAGTCACCTATTGGTACGGAGGGAGATCGAAACGGGAGTTGTTCTATTTAGATCATTTTCAGGAATTGGCAGACGAATTCCCTAATTTTAAATTCTACTTGGCTTTATCTGAGCCAATGGAAGAAGATAACTGGAAAGTAAAGACAGATATTAACGATGATGCCGGTGATGGTTTTGTTGGTTTCATTCACCAAGTGGTAATTAATAATTACCTAAATGATCATGAATCTCCAGAAGATATCGAATTGTACTTCTGTGGGCCTCCATTAATGAACCAAGCGGTGCAGAAAATGGGAGAAGATTTTGGTATCCCAGATGAGAGTATCAGGTTTGATGATTTTGGAGGATAACTAAAGATATAGTGACAACGTAGTTAGAAAACCATCAGTGAAGCCTGATGGTTTTTTGGCTTATATGAATGCATAAAGTATTGTTTTTTTTAGATTGGTATAAAAATAAACCATGCCTTTTACCTGGTGCGACAAATCACAACAGGAAGGAAATGTTTATTTTAGCACTTGGAAATGCGCCAGTACAAATTGCTCCTAGAGTAAAAGTTTAAATGAACCTACTTTAAATCCTTAGTATCCAATAGCGT
>Ga0114916_1000707_pt1 | contig 20960 bp, 23 predicted proteins | sample MalvirAntarct_66_FD_83501 | JGI IMG/M metagenome (GOLD analysis project Ga0114916, IMG submission 83501) | Marine viral communities from the Global Malaspina Expedition - Malaspina viral metaG Antarct_66 | ecosystem: Environmental > Aquatic > Marine > Oceanic | place: West Anvers Island... | reverse complement strand
GGCGGGTTCATGGGCAGGCGGGTTCATGGGCAGACGGGCATCGCACACGATGGCCGGCAGCGCGGTTCTTCGCCTGTCCGACAGCGGATGCGGCGAGGGCATTCCAATATAGGGCATGATTTCCTACGCGCTACAGCCGATCCGCAGCCGGCTTCCCCAGTCCGTCGGCGCCGCCTACACTTCCCCGAGGCACGAACAGGGAGGTGCGCAGGGCATGTGCGCCACAGCAGCCGAGGCCGCGACGCGGTCGCTGCCGGAAGCCGCGGAAATCGATTGGCCCGCGCGCGCCGCGGCGCTGGTGCCGCGCATCGCCGCGGCGGCGGACGAGATCGAGCGGACGCGGCGGCTGCCGCGCGACCTGCTCGACGCGCTGCACGACGCGTCGATGTTCCGGATGATGCTGCCGCGCTCGCTCGGCGGCGGCGAGGTCGACCTCGCGACGTTCGTACGCACGATCGAGACGGTCGCGTCGGCCGACGCCAGTACGGCTTGGTGCCTGTGCCAGGCGTCCGGCTGCTCCATGTCGGCGGCCTATCTGGCGCCGGAGGCGGCGCGGCGGATCTTCGGGCCGCGCGATGCGGTGCTGGCCTGGGGGCCGCCGGTCCCGGGGTCGAAGGCGGTCGCCGCGCCGGGCGGCTTCCGGGTGACCGGGCGCTGGAACTTCGCCAGCGGCAGCCGGCACGCGACGTGGCTGGGCGCGCACACGCCGATCTTCGAGGCGGACGGCAGCCCGCGCATGGGCTCGAACGGGCGGCAGCTGCAGCGCACGATGCTGCTGCCGGCGGGCGAGGCGACGATGCACGACATCTGGGACGTGGTCGGCCTGCGCGGCACGGCGAGCGACGGGTTCTCGGTCGAGGACCAGTTCGTGCCGGAGGCATACGCCGTGCTGCGCGACGCCGTCGACGAACGGCGCGAGGAGGGGCTCGCCTTCTGCTTCACGACGCTCAGCCTCTACGCCTCGGGCTTCGCCGGGGTGGCACTCGGCATCGCGCAGCCGATGCTGGACGCGCTGGTGGAACTGGCGCACGACAAGAGCCCGCGCGGCCGCGGGCTGATGCGCGACGACGTGACGGTCCAGGCCCAGGTCGCGCGCTGCGCAGCCCGGCTCGGTGCGGCGCGCGGCTGGCTGCTCGCCTCGCTGGAGGAGATCCGGGCCGACGTGGCGCACACGCGACAGCCGACGCTAGACCAGCGAATGCGCATCCGACTCGCCGCGACCTTCGCCATCCACGAGGCGCGCGACGTGGCCGACGCGGTCTGGAGCATGGCGGGTGCCACCGCGATCTTCAGCGGCAGCGCGTTCGAACGCCGCTTCCGCGACATCCACACGGTGACCCAGCAGATCCAGGGCCGCGCCGCCCATTTCGAGACCGCGGGCCGCCACATGCTGGGCGGCGAGCCCGACCTGACCTTCGTCTGATCCGAGGAGCCCCAACCTAGGGGTTATTCACTTGGCCCGGCAGCCAGATCCTCATCTTCAACCCGTTGGGCACGTTGGTCGCCCGTATTGTTCCGCCGTGCTTATGGACGATCGTGCGCGCTATCGAGAGCCCGAGGCCGACATTCCCGGTTTCCGTGTTCCTGCCCTCGTCGACCCGAAAGAACGGCTCGAAGATATCGTCGAGCATCTCCGCCGGTACACTAGGCCCCTCGTCGACGATCTCGATCGAAACGCCGTCGTCATCCGTATCGACGCTCAGGACAGCCCTGCTCGCGTAGTTCGTGGCGTTTTCGAGGACATTCCGAATAGCGCGCCGCAATGCGACCGGTCGGCAGAGATATCTGTGGGCCCGCAGATTGGTCGAAAACGCCACCCTCGGGAACTCTCCGGCGAGGCCCGAGAGTGCTTCGACGAGATCGATGTCTTCACTTTTCTCCTCCGTGGCCTCCTGTTTAGCAAAAGCCAGACAAGCATCGACCATCGAAACCATGTCCTCGAGGGTCTTGATCATCTCGGACTTCAGCTCGGGGTCCTTGACGAATTCCACTCTCAATCGCAGAGAGGTGATGGGTGTCCGCAGATCGTGGCTGACGGCGGCGAGCATTTTCGTCCGGTCCTCGACAAACCGGCTGAGACGTTCCTGCATGGTGTTGAACGCCGTCGTCGTGGACCTGAGCTCGTCGGGTCCCTCCACCTCGACGTAGCCGACGGCCTCCCCCTGACCGAGTCGTTCGGCGGCCAAAGACAGTTTCCGCAGTGGCGCGGTGATGCGTTTGACAATGATCGTGACGACGAAGACGATTCCGACCAGGGTAAGCCCGGCCGACAGAATGACCGGCAGAAGAATGACGAGCTCATCGACCGGCGGCGAAACCCTTGCGTTCAACCATTCCTTTTCATTCAGCGGAATCGAAACATAGTCGATGGGACAGGGGCTCTCTTTGTCGAATTGCTCTTCGACAACGAGGCAGTCCGCGGCTCTTTCCGCGAACCAGAATTCCCATACAGCCAAGGGTGACACCGAAACATCGGTGGCGAATATCGGCTTTCCGGAGAGGCTTTCGGGCAACATGGCGATATTGTCGTCCGGAATATCAAACCTCTCCTGGGTCAGCGGCACGTCGCCGACATGGAATCGAACGTCCGTACCGCTCGCCGCGCTTAAGAGTCTCTCGCGTTCGGCGCCCGACGTCGTGCCCGCGATTTCATAGGCGGCAGCGACTTTCTCGATGAGCATCCTGACCTGCTGCTCTTGAATTCGCTCATCCGTCTTGACAAAAAAGGCAGCGAGGATGATGACCTGCGACAGCAGTACGGTTCCGACGATAAGGATTATGAATTGCCCAGCGATGGTTTTGTGCGGCTTCGTCATCGCCGCACGATGTCCAGGGCGAACATGTAACCGCCACCCCATATCGTTTTGATGATCTCCGGGTTTTTGGGATCGACCTCGATTTTCTTGCGTAGTCTGCTGACTTGATTATCGATGGACCGATCGAACACATCCGCGGCACGGCGACTGACCATGTCGAGCAACTGATCACGGGAGAGGACCATCTTCGGATGGCCGAGAAAGGTCATCAGAAGCCTGAATTCCACCGTACTGAGCGCCGTTTCCTGGTCCCCGCTCTCCTTCCTCAGGACCTGTCGGTCCACGTCGAGGACCCAGGGTCCGAAACCGATATGACCCGCCTCAATACCTGAAAATTGCTTAGGCAAGCTGTTGGCGCGTCGCAGCACGCTCTTGATCCGCGCCAAGAGCTCCCGTGGGTTGAATGGTTTGGACAGGTAATCGTCCGCGCCGATCTCCAACCCGACGATCCGGTCGGTCTCCTCGGCAACGGCCGTCAGCAGAATGACCGGTATGTCGCGCGTCTCCCGTATCCGCCTGCAGATTTCGAGCCCGCCTTCGCCGGGCATAAGAATGTCGAGGACGATCAGGTCGATCGACGCCGCCTTAACGACGGCATCCATTTCCACACCATTCGCGGCCATGGAAACGCGAAACCCGTTCTCGCCGAGATACTTCGCCAACGGCTCGCGGATACTCCGGTGGTCGTCGACGACCAGGATGTGCGGATTCTTCGGCGGCATTGCGTTCGCCCTCCCCGATCAGCGACGCGCGGAACGGCGGGACATTTGGATAAGCGATCCTGCCGCGCCACAGAAGCGGGAAGGTGTATAAAACTATGCCAAGCCTTCTCCGCGGCATGCCTTTTACGCAGTCGCCCAGGGGCGTTATCCCATTGCTTGGGGCGATATCGGCATCTCGGATGCGATGGGCGGAGGCTCGCCCATGGCTCGGTCCTCCTTCCCGAAATCGCATGAAAGAAGGTTCGAGGGGCGGTCCACCCGAGGCCGACCGGAGCGCAGGATCCCTGTCACACTTTTTTACAATCTAACGTCTTTCCTGGCATACGCGCGTGAAATGCGTGAGCGCTGTTTTCAGGCCACAGCCTTGAGCGGCGTCGTTGCGTAAGCCCATGGCAGCAGGTCGTCGAGTTGGCTCTGGGGATGGCCGTCGACGATGCGGGCGATGACGTCGGCGAGGTAGCACAGTGGGTCGACGTCGTTGAGCTTGCAGGTTTCCACGAGCGAGGCGATCGTGGCCCAGTGCTCGGCGCCTGCGTCGGATCCGGCGAAGAGCGCATTCTTGCGGTTCAAGGCGATAGGCTTGATCGCACGCTCGACCACGTTGGAGTCGATCTCGACGCGGCCGTCGTCGAGGAAGCGCGAGAGGCCGGTCCAGCGCGAGAGCGCGTAGCGGATGGCTTCGGCGAGCTTGCTCTTCTGGCTGACGATGGCGAGCTTGGCGCGCAGCCACGGCGCGAGCGCCTCGACGATGGGGCGGCTTCTCGCCTGGCGGACGGCGCGCCGTTCCTCGGCGGAGCGTCCGTGGATCTCGCCCTCGATCCGGTAGAGTTCAGCGATGCGCGCGAGCGCTTCCTTGGCGATCGGTGCCGGGCCGGTCTCGGCGAGTTCGTAGAACCGGCGCCGTGCATGGCTCCAGCAGAAGGCCAGGCTCACGGCGCCATTCCTCTCGGCCAGCACTTTGTAGCCGGCGTAGCCGTCCACCTGCAGCACCCCGACGAAGCCTCGAAGATGCCGGATCGGCTGCTCGGCCCTGCGGTCGGGCGCGTAGAGGTAGGCGACGCCGGGCGGATCGGCACCGCCCCAGGGACGTTCGTCGCGGGCATAGGCGAAGAACTGGCCGGTCTTTGTTCGACCGCGCCCGGGATCGAGCACCGGCGCCGTCGTCTCGTCGGCGAAGAGCTTGTCCGACGTCTTCAGTCGATCGAACAGGCGTTCGTGCACCGGCCGAAGCAGGAAGGCCGCCTTGCCCACCCAGTCGGCCAAGGTCGAGCGGTCGAGGCTGACGCCCTGCCGGGCATAGATCTGTGCCTGGCGGTAGAGCGGAAGGTGATCGGCATACTTCGAGACGAGAACGTGGGCGACAGTGGCTTCGGTGGGGATGCCGCCCTCGACGAGCCGGGCGGGCGCCGGCGCCTGCACCACCACCTCCTCGCAGGCACGGCACGCATACTTCGGCCGGCGCGTCACGATCACGCGGAACTGAGCGGGCACGACGTCGAGGCGTTCGGCCACATCTTCGCCGATGGCATGCAGCCCGCCCCGGCAGCATGGGCAGATCCTGTCCCGGACGTCGAGGATCCGCTCGACCCGTGGCAGGTGCGCCGGCAGCGAGCCCCGGTTGGCACGGCGCTTCCTGACCCGGTCGGCGCGCTTCGCCGGATCGGCCGCTTCCTCGCCGGCGCAGCCCTCGGCCTCGGCCTGTTCCGCCTCCTCCAGCCCCAGGAGCAACTGGTCGACCGGCAGGCTCTCGGCCCGGCGACCGAAGCGATGGCGCTGCAGTTCCTTGATGATCTGGCGCAGCCGCTCGTTCTCGGCGCGCTCTGCAGCGAGCATCGCCCGAAGCGTGATCGGATCGCTGGTCAGTGAGTCGGGCGCGTCATTCACAAAGCCGATTCAAGCATGGATTACAGCACCTTGCCAGCGCCGACCATCAACTCGCGGCGACGGGAGTGCGCGTCTCGCGCCACTCATGCACCCGCCGCCAATCGAGACCTTCCAGCAGCGCCTGAAGCTGCGCCGCCGTCAGCCGCACGACCCCGTCGGCAATGGCGGGCCACTGGAACTTGCCGTCTTCAAGACTTTTGGAGAACAGGCAGATGCCCGTCCCATCGAAGTAGACGAGCTTGATCCGGTCGGCGCGCCGAGCCCGGAACACATACACCGCGCCGGAAAACGGATCGGCGCCCATGCTCTCGCGCACCAGCGCGGCCAAACCCTCCGCTCCCTTGCGGAAGTCTACCGGCCTCGTGGCCACCATGACGCGGACAGCGCCGGTCGGGCCAATCACGATCCCGCCTTCAACGCGTCGATCACGGCTGCGATCGTGGCGCGCGACGCGCCGTTCTCGACCGTCACCCTGGCGCCGGCGACATCGATCTCGATGGCTGCCGCGCGGCGTTGTTGCTTGCCTCGCTCCGGGCGGCGCGGTGCAGTCGACCGCTCCGCCGCGAGCGGAGGTTCGGCAACGATCACCGCAGGCACGAACGCCGGCAGCGCCTCCGTTGCCTTGCGCGCCTGACGCCGCCAGGTGAACAGTTGCTGCGGTGTCAGACCGTGGCGGCGGGCGACCACCGACACCACCGCGCCGGGCAGGAGCGTCTCTTCCAGGATCCGCGCCCGATCGTCGGCGCTCCAACGACGCCGGCCCATCGCCCCGTTGATCACCTCGAAGCGCCGGACCTCAACCTCCGGCTCAAGTCTATGGTCAAGCCTCGACACAAAACGATCCTCCCCATATCAGGATCGCAACATTCGCCCCTCAGCCTCCCTCGAAGAAGGTGCGACCAAGACAGCGCTTACTGAAATGCCGCCCCTAGGCTCCCCGAAATCGACATGGATCCAAAACCGAATGGGGGTCTCGGACATGAGCTTGATGGCTTGTCGCAAGGGCGTCGCAGCCGGACTGCTGATAGCGACCGTTGCATATTCCGGGACCGCGCTGGCCGGGGACGAATGGGTCTTCGAGGTCGGCGGCGGCGTGGGATATGGATCCAAGTACGAGGGGTCCGATGAAGCGGAGTTCATGTTCCTCCCGGTCTTGGGCATTACATGGAACGACACCGTCTACCTGACGACCGAAGACGGGCTGGGCGCCGTCCTTTACGACAATCACGATTTTACCGTGAACGTCAGCCTCAACTATGACTGGGGTCGCGACGAAAGCGACAGTTCCGACCTGGATGGGCTGGGTGACGTCGATGGCGCGGCAACGGCAAACCTGACCCTCGAGTATGAGGTCGGTCCCGTCACCCCGTTCGTCGAATTGACGCGACACCTCGGAGACCCCGATGCGCTGGAGGTTTCCTTCGGCGCCGAAACCATGATCCCCCTTGGCGTCTTGATGGGCCAAGGCCCTGCGTCGCGTGCGGCGGAATCGGACGACGAGGGCGCGAATGGACCGGCGATCATGGCCGGAATCTCCGCCACGTGGGCGGACGACAAATACATGAAAAGCTACTTCGGCATCAGCTCGAAACAGTCGTCACGCTCCGGCCTGCCGCAGTATAGCGCGAAGTCCGGATTGAAATCAGCCGGTGTGGAGCTCGGCTTTCTATATCCGGTCAGCGAGAATTGGGCGCTGCAAACCATGATCGAATACGAAAGATTGTTTGGCGACGCGGCGGACAGCCCGATCAGCAAAAGCAACAACGTCCTATTCGGCGGAGTGGCCGTTTCCTACAGATTCTGAGCCGTCGTCTTGGCAGCCTCCGTCGACGGGGCTTCACCGTGAAGAACGATCCGATATCGAGCGCCGCAAGACCGGCCTTCCTGGAAAACGAAATGGCCTGGTCAAACCTGACGCTCGCCAAAATCGGATCTGTCGGCTTGGTCTTTTGTATTGCCGCTCTCGTCCTGAAATGCCAGGGACCCCGACACCCGGGCGCGTCGCCCACCCCCAGATATGGCTCATCAACAGCATAGCGCATGTGCCCAGGCGCCGGTTTCCGAAAATCCGGCGGACGTCTTCACCACGCAAAATGTGAAGGCAGGCTGCATAGCGCAGAAGCGGAGTGGAAACTGAAATGAAACCGACCGAAAAATCCAACAATAGCGCGGTGATTGGACGCCGTGGCTTTCTGGGCGGCGCGGCTGCACTCGGCCTCGGTGCCGGATTGTCCGCACCCGCCATTGTCTCCCGCGCCGCCGCGGCGGAGCCTTCGGTCATCTCGTTGCGAGACCGGGACCTCCGATTCATCGCCACGGAAGAGACCTACACCACCGACGAACTGATATCGTTGAACGCGATTAATGACGATCACGTAGAGTATCTCAAGGAAACCGGCCTTGCCGACCTCGGCCCCGGCCGCATCGGCGCAATGGATGAGGCGGGGATCAATGTTCAGATGCTCTCCGCGCATACGCCGGGCGTGCAGAATCTCCCCGGCCAGGAAGGCATCGATTTTGCGTACCGTCTCAACAAGATGATCGCCGCTGGGCCGATGACCACCTATCCGGGGCGCTTCCAGGCCTATGCGACCTTGCCGCTGCAGGACCCGGAGGCATCAGCTGACGAACTGGAACGCGCCGTTCGGGAAGATGGCTTCGTGGGCGCCATGACCAATGGATTCGTTGGCAAAAAATTCCTCGACCACCCCGATTTCGAGCCCGTTCTGGCGCGTGCCGAGGCACTTGGCGTTCCGATATACCTGCATCCAGGCTTCCCGCCTGGGGAAGTCTTCGACATTTACTACCGCATCACGCGGCCGGAATACAACAAAGAGTACCAGGACTACATCTTCAGTGGTTCAGGATATGGCTGGCACCAGGAAGTCCTTACCCAATGTCTTCGACTGATCATGACCGGGGCGTTCGACAGATTCCCTAAACTGCAGATGATTGTTGGCCACATGGGAGAGGGCCTTCCGTTCTTCTACGAACGTATCGTGGGGGACATGGGCGACGTGACCGAGGATTCGCTGAACAAGCCTCTCGGTCAATACTTCAATGACAATTTCTGGTACACGACCAGCGCATTCTTCCAGGATGAACTGCTGCATCTTTTGCTGCGGTACATCAATGTGGATCGAGTGATGTTTGCGACCGATTACCCGTTCGCAGACATGAAGCAAGGGACCGACTGGTTTCGAGCAGTGGATCTGCCCCGTGAAGCCAAGGAAAAAATCGCCTTCCGGAATGCGCAAAAGCTGTTCGGCATAAAGGTCTGACGCACCTGCCCCTCCCGGCCTTGCGGTCACGCATCGCCCCGTTCATCCGCCGCCGAGCGCGGCGGATGGGTGCGGGGCGCCGAGCCGACCGCGACAAGCGCCGCGTATCGCCGGGAGCGTCCTCGTGCGCGGCGTCTTCCGGCTGCTAACTGTTCAGGTATGCCCCGTTGACGCAGTTGCGCAGGACGCCGTCGCGCAGATAGGCGGCGATCGTGCCGACCGCCTTGCGGCGCATGTCGAGCAGGCCGGGCTCGGTGTAGAAGGCGGCGTGCGGCGTCAGGATGAGGCGGCCCTCCTGCCAGGCCTCGCGCGCCGTGTAGGCCTGGACGAGCGGGTGCGCCTTGTCGGCCGGTTCGACCGGCAGGACGTCGAGGGCGGCCGCGGCGGGACGGCCGGCCTTCAGCGCCGCGTAGAGCGCATCGACGTCGACGACGGCGCCGCGCGCCGTATTCACCAGGACGGCGTTGTCGGGCATCCGCGCGAAGCAGTCGGCGTCGATCATGCCGCGCGTCTCGTCGGTGAGCGGCGTGTGGATGCTGACGGCGTTCGACGTCTCGAACAGTTCGGCCAGCGTCTTCACGCGGTGCCAGCCGGTGGCGAGGTCGACGCCGTCCGGCAGGTGCGGATCGAAGAACTGCACCTTCATGTCGAACGCCTGGGCGCGGCGTGCCGCCGCCGTGCCGATGCGGCCGAGCCCGACGACGCCGAAGGTGGCGCCGCGCAGCCGGTCGACCACCGGCGGCAGCCGGAAGCGCCAGTTGGCGTGCGGGTCGGCGCGCAGGCCGTCGTGATAGCTGACGATGCCGCGGCGCAGGGCGAGCATGAGGGCGATGGCGTGGTCGGCCACCTCGGTGGTGCCGTAGTCGGGCACGGTGCAGACGGCGATGCCGCGCGCGCCGAGGCCCGCGAGGTCGAGCCCGTCATAGCCGACGCCGCCGCGCACGATGATGCGGCAGCGCTGCAGCTTCGCCATGTTGGCCGTCACCGTGCGCGTGCCGCGATAGGTCACCACCGCGTCGGCGCGCGCCCAGGCGGCGTCGGGCACCTGATCCGGCGCGTCGAAGATCTCGATCTCGGCGCCCTTTCCGGCGGCCTCGCGCTCCAGGAGCGGTTCGCCCTGGAAGTTCCGGTCGGTGATGAGGATGTGCATCGGCGGCTTCTCCGTCCTGGCGGTCGTTTCCGCGGCGATGATGGACCCGGCGGCGGATTTAGGCCACGCCCACGCATCGGTTCGGCTTTACGCGCCGCAAAGGTCGCGTCCTTATGGATGCCGATCGCGCCGACCAGAGGTCGCCATGTGGCTCTATAACTATCTTTCCGAACTCCGCTACCCCCGGAGCTACCTGGGCAAGATCCTGCTGGTCGGCTTCCTGGGCGTGCACGTGCCGCTGATCGGGCTGGTAGGCTATGTCGTCCTCGCGTCATCGCTCGCCTGGGCGGAGGTCCTGCCGATCCTGATCGTCACCCTGGTGGCGACGCTGGTCGGCACGGGCGCCACCCTCGCCGCACTCTATGCGCTGCTGTCGCCGGTGCGCGCGGCGTCCAAGGCGATGCGCGACTATCTGGCGGCGAAGATCGTCCTGGCGCTGCCGACCGGCGCCGCCGACGAGGCGGGCCGCCTCATGGCCGACGTCCAGGAGGCCATCACCCGCCTCGACATCGCCCTGGATGCCGCGCATGCCGCGAGGCTGCGCGCCGAGGAGGACCGGCGGAGCAAGTTCGAGCCGCTGTCGCGCATGAGCCATGAACTGCGCACGCCGCTGAACCACATCATCGGCCTCTCCGAGGTGATGCAGCACGAGATGCTGGGCCCCCTCGGCGGCGGCGCCTATGTCGGCTATGCCGGCGACATGAACGCCAGCGGTGCCGGGCTGCTGGAACTGTTTCAGACCGTGCTCGACCTCAGCCAGATCGAGGCGGGCGGCTTCGTGCCGGAGACCGAGGCCGTCGACGTCGCCGCGGTCGCCGTGCATGCCGTCGCCCTGAAGCGGATGCTCGCCAACCAGGCGGACGTGCGCATCGACCTCGGCGGCCAGGCGATGCTGCCGGCGATCGCCGCCGACCCGCGCGCGATCAAGCAGATCATGCTGCAGATGGTCTCGGCCGCCATCGCCAAGGCGGCACCCGGTAGCACCGTCAAGGTGGCGCTGCGGCGTGCCGGCCTCGCCGTGAGCGTGATCTGCGAGAGCAGCGGCGAACCGCTGATCTGCGACGATGTGCCCACCGCCATAGCGGAGGCCTTCGAGGGCGATGCGGCGCGCCTGCCCGCCAGCGCCGGCAGCGAATCGCTCAGCGCTACGGGGCTGGCGCTGGCGCTGACCCACTCGCTGGCGAAGCTCAGCGGCGCCACGCTGACGGTAGCGAAGACCGATACCGGCTGCCGCTTCGCGCTCCTCTTCCCGATCGAGGCCGGGAGCGGGCGGGCCGGCGCGGCCGCAGCCTGACGAACGCGGCGCTCAGGCGGCCGTGGCGGGAACGGTCGGCGCGTCGCCGGCGACCGTCGTGCGCTGCATCAGCCGGCGGTACTTCACGTTGTCGAACGGGGTGGCGCGATGCAGGACGGCGCGGTTGTCCCAGACGATCATGTCGCCCTCGCGCCATTCGTGGCGCAGGACGTATTTCGGCTGTGTCGCATGGGCGGTGAGCTCGGCGATGAAGGCGCGCGCCGCGTCGTCCGGCCAGCCGAGGATGGCGAAGGCGTGCGAACCGACATAGAGCGCCTTGCGGCCGTTTACCGGATTGGTGCGCACCATCACCTGGCGGGCCGGCGGCACCTCGGCCTTCTGCGCGTCGGTCATGACCGTGACGTCGGGATCGACGAGGCTGCGCGAATAGACGAGGCTGTGCTCGGCGACCAGACCGTCCAGCCGGCGCTTCGTCTCCTCCGGCAGGTCGGCATAGGCCCCGCGCATGCCGGCGAACTCGGTGGCGCCGCCCTCGTCCGGCACGACCCGCGCCGAGAGCAGCGAGCACAGTGCAGGCACCGTCTTGAACGAACTGTCGCTGTGCCAGACCATGTTGGCCTTCTGGTACAGCATGCGCTTGTCGTCGGACGGGATGACCTCGCCGGTCTCGACGTCGATGTTGGACTGGCGCGCGAAGGCGCCGCCGCCGCCGGAATTGGCGCTGACGGTGTTCTCCAGCGGGCCGAAGCGTTGGCTGAAGGCGATCTGGCGCGCGTCGTCGAGGCTCTGGTCCCGGAAGAGCAGGACGGAATATTCCTCGAACGCGTCACGGATCGCGGCGAAGGTGTCGTCGTTCATGGGCTTGCCGGTGTCGACGCCGACGATCTCCGCGCCGTAGAGCGGATGCAGCCTGCGGATCTCGATCATGACCTGACGCCTCGCATGCGGTAGCGGCGTCATCGAAGCAGAGGCGACCGTCGGCCGCAACCGGTCGCCTCAAGTCGAAGACACACACAAGACAGCAAGGAACGCGCAGCATGACGATCACAGTGACCACCACCCACGCCGTCGAAGGCCGCAAGATCGCGGGCTATCTGGGGATCGTCACCGGCGAGGCGGTGATGGGGACCAACTTCGTCTCCGACTGGTTCGCCGGCATCCGCGACGTGTTCGGCGGGCGCAGCGGCTCGTACCAGAAGCTGCTGAACCGGGCGAAGGACCAGGCGGTGGCCGACCTGCGGGAGCGGGCGGTGGAACTGGGCGCCGATGCGGTAGTCGGCGTCGACCTGGACTATCAGGTGATCGGCGGCGACGAGAAGACGCTGCTGCTGGTGGTCGCCAACGGAACGGCGGTCAAGCTGGCCTGACCGCCGTACCCGCGGCGGCCCGCTACGCCGCCGCGCTGGGCCGGGCCGCCATCCGCTCGAACCAGGCGTTCACGTTCTTCAGGTCCGGGTTCAGCGGCTGCTTCACCTGCCGGCCGAAGTCGAGGAAGCCGAACAGCAGGATGTCGGCGAGCGTCAACCGCTCACCCGCGATGAAGGTCCTGCCCTGCATCTGTCCGTCGAGCCAGGCGAGCTTGTCCTGGGCGCAGGCCTTCAGCCCGTCCGCTGCCTCCGGCAGGCAGCGCATGCGGTTCTCGAACATCTTCAGCCCCTGGGAGAAGCGGAAGCCGTTCGCCAGCGGCTCGACGATGCCGAGGTCGACGCGGCGGGTCCACATGCGCGTCTCGGCCCGCTCCTCGGGGGTGCGGCCGATCAGCGGCGGATCCGGCTGCTTCTCCTCCAGATACTCGCAGATGGCGGTGATCTCGGTCAGGACCGACCCGTCGCCGAGTTCGAGCGCCGGGCACTGGCCCGCCGGATTGACCTTCAGGAAGTCTCCCTGCCGGTTCTCGCCGCCACGGATGTCGACCTCCTGCTTCGTCAGGTCGATGCCCTTCTCGGCCGCGAACATGCGGACGACACGCGGGTTGGGGCCGACGGAATTGTAGAGTTTCATGCGCCGCTGATCTCCTTGAAGCGCCGGAAGGCGTCGATGTGCGCGGTGACGCCGGGCAGGCCGGCGTCCATGGTGCGGAAGGTGACGTGGGTGACGCCGAAGGCGCGCCAGTGGGCGAGTTCCTCCGCCCACCGATCCTCGTCGCCCTCGCCGTAGTGAATCGTCGCGTCGATGCCGACCCGGGCCGGGTCGCGGCCGGCGTCTCGCACCCACTGGCGGAACCGGCCGATCAGTTCGCCGCCCTCGTTGGTCGGGCGCATGCGCGGGTTCAGGAACCAGCCGTCGGAGACCTGCGCGGCACGCTCCACCGCACGCTCGTCGAACGCGCCGAACCAGAGCGGGATCGGGCGCTGCACGGGCAGCGGATTGAGGCCGGCCTCGTGGATCTTGTCGAAGGTGCCGTCGAAGGTGACCAGTTCCTGCGTCCAGAGCAGACGCAGCAGTTCCGCCTGCTCGCGGATGCGGCGGCCACGCGTGCGGAAGTTCTGGCCCATCGCCTCGTACTCGACGGCGTTCCAGCCGAGGCCGACGCCGAAGCGCAGCCTGCCGCCCGAGAGCACGTCAACCTCGGCCGCCTGCTTGGCGACGAGCGCGGTCTGGCGCTGCGGCAGGATCATCACGGCCGGCGCCAATTCCAGCGTGCTTGTGACGGCGGCCAGGAAACCCAGCGTCACGAACGGCTCGTGGAACATGCGCTCGCGGGTATAGTGCTTCGACCACGGCACGTTCGGATCCGGACGCGCCGCGCCCAGGACGTGGTCGATACAGGTCAGATGCGCATAGCCGAGTCCCTCGACAGCCTGCGCGAAGTCGCGGATGACCGCCGGGTCGGTGCCGATCTCGACCTGCGGGAAGGATATCCCGAAGCGCATGTCCACCCTCTCTCCGTCTCCCTTGTGCCGGGAGTGCGGGGAAGTCTAAGGCCGGGCGGCGGCGCGGCACAAGGAGGCGCCCGGCGGCGGCTGGCGGCCGGGGCGGCTTTGCTGCTGCTGTGCCTCTGCATCGCGGCGCCGGCCGGCGCCGTGACGATGCGCAGCTATTTCCTGGAGATGAACGACCGCGACCGCGGGGTCTACCTGACCGGCCTGATGGACGCGCTGCGCGCCGATCCCCTGCGCGAGAGCGACTTCATCCATTGCGTATCGGTGCAGGGCTCGCTGCGCATCCACGACTTTCTCACGCAGGTCGCACGCACCAAGCCGGGCACCCTCGCCCTGGACGTGGCGCCCTGGTTCTTCTATGCGGCGCGCAGCCTGTGCGGCGACGGGCTGGCGCAGCCGCCCACCGACTGGGGCACGGGCGCCGCCGCCGCGGCCGCAGCCGCACCGGAGGTGGCGATCGCGCCCGTGCCGGAAGCCGTGATCGCGGCGATGACCGCCGGCACGGCACCGGCCCCGATCCAGGCGGCGGAACGCGGCCGGGACCTGCCGGGCTGGGTCATGGCGCTGGTCGCCGGCCTGACCACTGCGGCGGTGACGCTGGGGACGGCGCTCGTCTGGTTCCGGCGGCGGGCGCGATCCTGACCGCCCGCCGCACCGCTATCCGCAGGTCAGCCGCCCTCCGCCTCTGCGCGGCGGTCGTTGGCGTGCGGGCGGCGGGTGATGAAGGTGCCGAGCGCGGTGGCGCAGACCTCGCCGTCGTCGGTGCGCACGTCGCAGCGCACCACCTGGGTCCGGCTGCCGCTGCGCACGACGTCCGCCGTGGCGGTGAGCGTCCTGCCGGACGCGGGTGCCAGATAGTTCACCTTCAGCTCGAGCGTCACGACCAGGCGCTTGCGCGTGTCGTAGTTGCCGCCGCCGGCGGCCGTCCCCATGGCCACGTCGATCAGCGAGGCGACCACCCCGCCGTGCGCCACGTCGCGGACGTTGCGCTTGTCCTCGTCCAGGTCGAGCGAGACGACCGCATGGCCGTCATCCATCTCGGCATAGGTCAGGCCGAGCCATTTGCGGAAACCGACGTCGGGCATTGGAACTCCATGGAACTGGGTAAGGCGAGACGCGAACCGCGCAGACTGTCCGGCGAAAGCGGCCGGCGTTCAACCACGCGGCAACGAAGGTCGACGGATCTGAGACGGGCGGGGCACGCATGAGGCTCGCGGAAACACATGCCGCGGAAACGCACGCCGCCAGCGCCGGCGCGGGCGAGATCGCCTCGACGCGGGCCGCCTTCTTCGTGTCCGGTCTCGCCATGGCGGCCTGGGCGCCGCTGGTCCCCTACGCCAAGGCGCGGCTGGGCGTGGACGACGGTACGCTCGGCCTGCTGCTGCTCTGCCTCGGCGGCGGGTCGCTGATGGCGATGCCGCTCGCCGGGATGCTGACGGCGCGCCTGGGATGCCGCCGGGTCATCCTGGCCGCCGCCGCAGTCATCGCGTGCGCCCTGCCCGTGCTGACCGTCGGCGCCGATGTCGCCGTGGTGGCGGCCGCTCTGATGGTGTTCGGCGCCGGTCTCGGCACCATCGACGTGGCGATGAACATCCAGGCCGTGCTGGTCGAGCGGGCGAGCGGGCGGGCCATCATGTCCGGCTTCCACGGACTGTTCAGCCTGGGCGGGATCACCGGCGCCGGCGGCACGGCGGCCATCCTGTGGGGCGGCGCGCCGCCGCTCGCGGCGGCCCTGGCGGTGATGGCTATCATGGCGGCGCTGATGCTGCGCTTCGGCGGCCGGCTGCTGCGGCACGGCACCGGCAGCGCCGGCCCGGCCTTCGCGCTGCCGCGCGGGCCGGTGCTGGCGATCGGCATCCTCTGCTTCATCTGCTTCCTGACCGAGGGCGCGATGCTCGACTGGAGCGCCGTCTTCCTGACCGACGTCCGCGGCGTCGCGGCTGCGCAGGCGGGCATCGCGTTCGCGCTGTTCTCGGTCGCGATGACGGCGGGACGGTTCCTCGGCGACCGGCTCGTCCAGGCGGCGGGACCGACGCTCGTGCTGTGCGGCGGCGGCCTCTGCGCCGCCTGCGGCCTCACGCTCGCCGTGCTGTCGCCGTGGCCGGCGGCGGCGCTGGCCGGCTTCGTGCTGGTCGGCGCCGGCTGCTCCAACGTGGCGCCGCTGCTGTTCTCGGCGGCGGGCCGCCAGCGCTCGATGCCGGAACATCTGAGCGTCGCCGCGGTCACGACCCTCGGCTATGCCGGCGTCCTCGCCGGCCCGGCGGGCATCGGCCTGGTCGCGGACCATGTCGGGCTGGGCACCGCGCTGCTGGGCGTGGCCGGCCTGCTGACCCTCATGGCAGCGGCCAGCCCCGCCGTCATGCGCGTGACGCGGGGTGCCGAGCGCGCATGAGCGGCGGCGTGGCGCGGCCTGCTCGCCCACGCTTCCAGCGGCCCGCGTCAACCCCGCCGGCTGCCGATCGTGGCGAGATAGATGCCGGAGCCGACGACGATGGCCGCACCGGCGACGTCGAGCATGCCCGGCACGTCGCCCCACACGAGATAGCCGATCAGCGCGCCCCAGACCAAGGCGAGGTATTTGAGCGGGCTGACCACGGCGGCCGCCGCTAGGCGAAAGGCGCGGATGATCAGGAACCGGCCGAAGCCGACCATTACGCCCGACGCGGCGAACAGCGGCCAATCTTCGGCGGCCGGCCACTGCGCGCCGAAGAAGAGCATCGCGGCGCCGCCGCCGGTGATGCTGGCGACGACAGTCCAGAAGGTCATGGTCGTCGCCTCCTCGTCGCCGCCTTCGTAGCGGGTGACGATGTCGCGCAGCGCCAGCAGGATCGTGGCGCCCAGCGGCAGCAGGATCCACCAGTCGGTCTCCTCGGCGAACGGGTTGGTGATCAGGAGCACGCCGGCGAAGCCGATGCCGATGGCGCCCCAGCACCGCCATTGGACGCGCTCGCCCAGGCACGGACCGGACAGGGCGGCGACGAGCAGCGGGCTGGAGAAGGAGATCGCCAGCACGGTCGCCAGCGGCTGCATGCCCAGCGCGGTGATGAGGGCGGCCGTCGCGGCGAGGTTCATCACGGATCGTGCGCCCGTCGGCAGCGGTCGGCGCGGCCGGATCACGCGCGCGCCGCCGGCCCGCCAGAGCAGGAACGCCACCGGCAGCAGCGCCCACCATCCCCGGAAGAACAGGATCTCGCCGGCGTGATAGTCGACCCGGAGGAGTTTCGCGATCGCCGCCTGCCCCGCGAGCAGCAGGATCCCGAGCCCCATGACCAGCATCCCCTTGGCGGTCCCCGAGAGGGAACGCATGGACGCGGCGGCGGAGGGTGAGGCGTCGGAAGGCACGACGCATTCAAGGCCGCTTCGCCCGAAGGGTTCCCTCCGCGCCCATCGCGACGCCGGCCGGAACCGGGCGGCGGCGCACCTGTTTCGAGATTGGAAACAGGTGATCGGAGAATGCCATGCGCAGCGAACACAGCCCCGAGCCCGTCGAGCCCCAGCCCGAACCGGAGGAGGCGCGCGGCAAGCGCTATCGCAAGGTGCGGGCCGAGGACGAGGAACGCGGCCAGCAGACCGACCCGAACAAGACGATGAACCGCGACGACTGAGCCTTCGCCACGCTGCGAGGGCCGACCGAGCAGGGAGGCGGACATGCCGGAAATCTCACCCGGTGCCGATTGCGTCACGCAGATCACCGTGGCCGAAGCGGAGGAGGGCAGGCAGGACGCGCTGCTGGCGCTGATGAAGGAGCGCGCCGCGTTCATGGCGCGGCAGCCCGGCTTCATCTCGATCAGCCTGCACCGGAGCCTCGACGGCCGGCGGGTGGTCAACTACGTGCAGTGGGCGAACCGCGAGCAGCTGACCGCCGCCCATCACAGCGACGCCTTCCGCGAGAAATGGCCGGAGGTCGGCAACGCGGCGGAACAGATCGGCCTCGACCTGTACGAGGTGGCGCACGTCGAGGCGTGAGCCCCAGCAGCGCCGCAGCCCGGCGCGCACGCCGACGCGGCGTCCTTGCCGGAGTTCCCGAAAGGAAACGTCATGATCGACATCGACAGAATCGTCGCCCTGTCCGACCGGACGGGCTTTCCGCGGGTCAGCATCTTCATGCCGACCCACAGGATGGGCGCGGAGACGCGCCAGGATCCGATACGGTTCGGCAACCTGCTCCGCCGGGCCGCCGACCTGCTCCGGGAGCGGGGACTGACGCCGGCGGACATCGACCGAATGCTGGCGGATGCCCGGGCGCATGAGGCGCACGAGGCGAACCCCTTCTGGCAACACCAGGATCGGGGTCTCGCCGTCTATGTCGGACCGGACGGGACGGACTATGTCTCCGTCCCGCTCGTCCTCGACGAGCATGTCGATGTCGGGGACCGGTTCCTGGTGCGGCCGCTGCTGCCGGTGCTCGCCCGCGACGGCGTGTTCCACGTCCTCGCGGCCTCCCAGGACACGGTGACGCTCTACCGCGCGAGCCGCTACGGCATGACGCCGGTGGAGGACGAGCGACTGCCCGCTTCGGCCGCCTATTTCACCGAGCGGACGGAGCCGACGAACGCCGTCGGCTTTCACTCCAACAGCGGCGGCGGAACCAGCATCCAGTTCCACGGGCTCGGCGAGAGTCCGCAGGACGAGATGCGCGAGCAGGTCGACAATTTCGCCCGTGCTGTGGCGAAGGCGACCGACGAGATCCTGGCCGACGCGCACGGGCCGCTGGTGCTCGCGGCCGACGACCGCCTGCTCGGCATGCTGCGCCAGCATCTGCACCACCGGCACACGGTGCCGGACGGCATCCGCGAGCATCCGACCGCGCTGAAGGTGGAGGCGCTGCACGACAAGGCCTATGCGCTGGTGCGCGACCGGCTGGATGCAGCGCGCCGGGCGGCGATGGAGCGGTTCGAGGCCCGCCATGCAGGCGGCGATCGCACCGTCGCGACGCGGATCGAGGAGATCGTCCCCGCCGCCGTCGAAGGCCGCATCGAGGCCCTGGTGGTCGGCGCGAAGGCATCCGCGGAGGGCGTCTACGCGGAGGGCGAGAATCGCGCGATCGTATCGCCGGCCGGAACGGCGCACACGATGGACCTCGTGGACTTCGCCGTGGTGCGGGCGCTGTCGTCGGGCGGCGCGGTGTATGCGCGCCCGGCGGATGCCGCGGACGACTTCCCGTCGCTGGCGGCGGTGTATCGCTACTGAATCGAGATCGCCGCGTCGAAGCGCGCTACAGCAGATCCCTGAGCATCGCGACGAGCGGCTTGTCGGCCGGCGGCATCGGATAATCGCCCATCCTGAGCGGGCGGACCCAGGCGAGTTCCTGGCCTTCGCGGGCGACGACGGTGCCCTGCCAGACGCGGCAGACGTAGAGCGGCATCAGGAGGTGGAAGGTCTCGTAGGCGTGCGAGGCGAAGGTGAAGGGGGCGAGGCAGGCTTCGTCGGTCTCGATCCCAAGTTCCTCGCGCAGTTCGCGGATCAGGGCCGCCTCCGGCCGCTCGCCGGGGTCGACCTTGCCGCCGGGAAATTCCCACAGGCCGGCGAGCGCCTTGCCGGGGGGGCGGCGGGCGAGGAGGACGCGGCCGTCGGGGTCGACCAGGGCGACCGCGACGACCAGCAGGATGGGTGCGTCCGCCTGCGCCGCTTCCATCGTCAGCTGCGGTAGGAGCCGTTGATGTCGATGTAGCCGTGCGTCAGGTCGCAGGTCCACACGGTGGCGCGGCCGCGCCCCAGGCCGAGGTCGACGCCGATGCGGATCTCCTGGCCCTTCATGTGCGCCGCGACGGGCGTCTCGTCATAGCCTTCGACCAACTGGCCGTCCTTCGTGATCTGGACGCCGCCGACCGAGATGGCGAGGCGGTCGCGGTCGGCCTTCTCGCCCGACTTGCCGACCGCCATGACGATGCGGCCCCAGTTGGCGTCCTCGCCGGCGATGGCGGTCTTGACCAGCGGCGAGTTGGCGACGGCGAGGCCGATGCGCTTGGCCGCACGGGCGGAGGTGGCGCCCGTCACCTCGACCGCGACGAACTTGGTCGCCCCCTCGCCGTCGCGCACGATCTGGTGGGCGAGGTCGAGGCAGATGGAATCGAGGGCGCGGCGGAATTCGCGCAAGGCCGGCTCGGTCGAGGATTCGACCGCACGGTGCGCCGCCTGCCCCGTGGCGCACAGGATGACGGTGTCGCTGGTCGAGGTGTCGCTGTCGACCGTGGTGCAGTTGAACGAACGATCGGCCGAGCGGTTGAGCAGCACCTGGAGCACGCCGGCCGGGATGTTCGCGTCGGTGAAAACGAAGGCGAACATCGTCGCCATGTCGGGCGCGATCATCCCCGAGCCCTTGGCGATGCCGTTGATCGTGACCTCGGCCGCACCGATGCGCGCCTTGCGGGTCGCGACCTTGGGGAAGGTGTCGGTGGTGAGGATGGCGGCGGCCGCGGTCGGCCACGCCTCCGGGCGCAGTCCGTCGCGCAGGCCGGGCAGTGCCGCCGGGATCTTCTCGTGGTCGAACGGCTCGCCGATGACGCCGGTCGAGGCGACGAAGATCTCGTCCTCGGAGCAGCCGAGCAGTTCGGCCGCCTTCGCCACGGTGGCGGCGACGGTGCGGTCGCCGCGGGCGCCGGTGAAGGCGTTGGAATTGCCGGAATTGGCGACGATCGCGCGCGCCTTGCCGTGGCTGAGGGCGCGGCGACACCAGAGGACCGGGGCGGAGGCCGTCTGCGAGCGGGTGAAGACGCCGGCCACCGTGGTGCCGGGGTCGAGTTCGGCCATGAACAGGTCGTCGCGGCCCTTGTAGCGGATGCCGCAGTTGACGGCGCCGACGCGCACGCCGGCGATGGGGGGCAGGTCGGGAATGGTCGTCGGAGCGAGCGGCGATCTCGGCGGCACGGGCGGCTTCCTCGGATCCTTGGCGGGTATCCAGCCTTATCCGGTCCCGGTGGCGCCGGTGTCAATCGGCGCGCGCGCCGCGTGTGCCGGCGGGCCCGCCGGC
>Ga0114916_1000706_pt1 | contig 21046 bp, 18 predicted proteins | sample MalvirAntarct_66_FD_83501 | JGI IMG/M metagenome (GOLD analysis project Ga0114916, IMG submission 83501) | Marine viral communities from the Global Malaspina Expedition - Malaspina viral metaG Antarct_66 | ecosystem: Environmental > Aquatic > Marine > Oceanic | place: West Anvers Island... | reverse complement strand
TTGCTGCTGTGCGATAGATTTTGCATTATCAGTTTTAGTCAATTCGAGATTGGCGTGAGGCGAGACATTAGCCGTGGCAAGCAAAGCAATAGGGTCGATTTCCGATAGGATAAAAGCCGCATTATTAGCGGCTTGATAAAGGTGGTCACGGCTTTTTTGGCAATTTGGCGTATGGCTTTTTAACAAGACGAACACGTCGTTGCTGGCTAATTGACGGCTGTCTAAACAGAACTGCTGGAATGGAATATTGATCACCGCATCCAGTTGAACAGCGGTCATTTGACTCAATAACTCGCTAACAGCTGCGGTCATATTCGCTGTAAATACCTGCTGTAGACTATGTCTATCGTCGCTGCTACTAGCTGCAAGCAGCTGTTGCAAGGTAACTGTGATACTGCTTGGCGACGAGGTAGATAGGGTCATTGGCAAATCCTAAACGGTTAAAACACATCAAATAGTTAAGAGGTGGATATTAGAAAATTTACTTTTATATCTATTGAGCTTCGGTTTTGAGCGGCTTATCTAAAGGCACATTATATAAACGTAGTGCCTCTTTCATGACATTATGGAAAACAGGAGCCACGGTTAAACCAGCATAAATCTGACCACGCGGGTCTTCGATTAACATGACACCGACCAGTTTTGGATTAGAAGCTGGTGCCATACCCGCAAAGACATTACGATACTGGTCAGTATAGTAGCCACCTTTTGGATTGATACGGCGCGAGGTTCCTGTTTTACCAGCAACGCGGTAACCATCAATAGCCGCACCTTTAGCCGTACCGCCGTCTTCTGTGACACTTTCCATCATCTGTACGATGGCCATCGCTTGTTCATGCGCCATAATACGTTTGCTTGGTAGCGCTTTGTCATTTTTATTCAACGTTAGCGGATGCATGACGCCACCTGCTGCCAGCGCTGAATAAGCTTGCGCTATCTGTGCCAGCGTCACCTGTATACCATAGCCATAACTGACCGTTGCCCGTCTCGAAGTTTCTTTTTCTTCTGGTGTCACCACAAGCCCACTGCCTTCACCTGGGAATTGCAGTGGTGTTTTTGCCCCAAAGCCAAACTGTCTTTGCATATTGGTAATGCCGTCAGCCGGTAGAGACAAAGCAATCTTGGTCGAGGCGACGTTACTAGACTTCTGTAGTAGCGTTGCCATCGTGATCCGCCCTAGATTATTATGGTCACGAATCGTATAACCACGGACACGGATAGAGCCAGGATTGGTGTCGATCAAAGTAGTGGCAGTGTATTTCCCTGAGTCTAAAGCCGCAGCAACGGTGAATGGCTTCATGACTGAACCGGGTTCAAAAACATCAAGGAGCGCACGGTTACGCTGATTTTCACCCGTCATCTCATTTAGATTATTAGAGTTAAATGACGGCCATGTCGATAGCGCCAGTACTTCACCGGTTTGCACATCGACCACCATACCTGTCGACCAACGTGCTTTTTGCAAACGCCCTGCCTTTTCTAGCTCTTTATAAAGCAAATATTGCAAACGCGAATCAATGGTCAATGTCACATCTTTGCCTGGTACTTCTGGTTCAACCTGTTTGATTTCTTTAAGACTGTTTTGTTTGGCATCTTTGAGCACCAAAACCTTACCATCATCACCCGCCAGCTCTTTCTCATACTGACGTTCGATACCAGCACGTCCTTCGTAACCACCTTCAGGATCGTTGGCATTTTGTCCCATGAAACCTAGTAGTTGCGAGTTAGGCTGTGGCTGCGGATAATAGCGCTGAAAAAAGTTTTTCTCATTAACACCAGGAAAATCAAGTGAGCTAACGCTTTCTGCAATCTCCGGCGTTACTTTATTTAATAGTGGCAAATAATGCGAGCCTGCACCCGATGGCAGCGCTGCTTTGACTGCCACCTCATCCGTTACATCAATAGTAGGGTCGATAGCTGTCACTCTTTTTAGCTCATCGGCTGAGATGTTGGCAGCCGCCGCAAGCGTCGTCAAATCCATATTATCCAAGCGCTTTTGCATACGCGCAACAAGCTGCGGACTATCAGGATTGGTGATAATAATACGCTTAAGCTCGTAGTATTCACGGGCATAGTCATGCGGGCTAAAAGAAACTGTCGCAAGTGGTGCACTGACAGCCAATGGCAAATCGTTGCGATCCGTAATCATGCCACGATAGGATTTTTGCGTGCGTACACTGGTGATGAGCTCATTGCCTTTATCTTGATAAAACTGAGTATTGGCAATTTGAATATAGTAAGCACGACCGATAAGTGCCACCAAAATAAGCAGCGCTATACCCCAAATCAAACGGAAACGGTTCTTATCTTGTTCGACACCGCCGCGAGAGGAAGCGCCAGACGCTTTACCCAAAATTGATCTTTTGCTTTTTAGATTTTTGACACTGGTATAAGCACCCTGTTCCTCATTCTTTTTTAAGCGACCAAATAGCTTGGCTTTACGGCCATCATCTGATTTATTATCAGGCTTGCTACTCGTTTGCCCAGATTTGGCCGCACTAGCACGGCGTAGTGGCTTAGTAACCTTGCCGCTGGCGGGTTTTTTGCTGGTCGCTTTAGCACTGGGTTTTTTATCGCTCATTGTCCTGCCTCCGCTAGGTCAGAATCGGTAGCAGCAGCCTTAACGGGTGCATCGCTCACAGCATCAGCTTCGAAAACATCAGAATCATTCGTCGTTAAAGTGTCTGGAGTACTGGCATCAGGGTCCACGAGTGCAACTGCTGTCGCAGCACCTGGCTGGATAATCAGCTTATCTTTGAGTGTTGGTGAAAACATCCCAAGCTCAGCAACGGCACGACTGGCAATCTGCGGCGTCGCACTAAAAGTCTGCTGTTCAATAAGCAGACGCTGATGCTCAACTTGTAATTTTCGCTCTTGTTTTTTCATGTCTTGCAAGGTTTTATAATCCTGATGATATTGCTGAACACCTTCAGCCGTTTTGATGCCACTCCATACAATACCAGCCGCCAACAGTACCAATATAGCCACATAGATATTTGATATTTTAAACTTACGCACAAATAAGGCGCCAACATCGGTATTCGATGGCGTTGCGGCGCGGCGGTTTACAGGTTTGTCGGATATTGCCATGACAATCTCAAAAAAGTGAACTTCAAAATATAAAAAGCGATAGCCATTTACGAGTTATAAAACTCTTATAAGCCATCAGCACCATCAATAAAAACAATACCAAGCAAAAAAGTAACTGCTGAGCCTAGCAGATAATGTTTACAGCTTTTTAACAGCCGCGTAATCATTAAAACATTCAGTCATATTTAAACCACATAAGTTAATAATGGCATTCATGGATGAATATCTGCTACATAGTCAGCATCAGTACGTGTTGCCATGCGTAACCATGCACTACGCGAGCGTGGGTTATGACTTATCTCTGCTTTACTAGGACCGACGCGTTTTGGCTTACTAAAGTAACGTGGACGCTTGGGTGGCATCGGCAAATTCTCATCTTCTGGATATTGCCCTTTACTATGACGCTGCAAAAACTGCTTGATACGGCGATCTTCTAACGAGTGAAAACTAATCACTGCTAGCTGTCCGCCTACCTTTAATATCGGAATACTTTGCTCTAAAAAGTTATCGACATCACCAAGCTCGTTGTTAATAAAAATCCGCATCGCCTGAAAGCTCTGGGTCGCTGGATGCTTGCCGCGTTGCCAGTTTGGGTGCGCAACTTTTATCACTTCAGCCAATGCTAAAGTAGAGTCGTAACTGTCCATCTGCTTAATCGCACGAGCGATACGGCGACTGTGACGCTCTTCGCCAAATTCATAAAGCACATTGGCCAAGGTTTCATCATCGACCGTCTCAAGCCACTCAGCAACCGACTGCCCGCGGCTGATATCCATACGCATATCGACCGCGCCATCGCGCATAAAACTAAAACCACGACTGCCATCATCAATTTGCGGTGATGAGATACCTAAGTCTGCCATTAAGCCGTCAACTTGAGTGATTCCCATTGCAGCAAGACTGTCTGTTAACGTCGCAAAGCTATCATGCACCACTTTTACGCGACTGTCGCTATTTGCCAATTCACGAGCAACGCTAATGGCCGTTGGGTCTTTATCAAAAACAATCAAGGTTGCGTCATCGGCAAGCTGGCTCAATAGCAAGCGACTATGGCCACCACGACCAAAGGTAGCATCGACGTAGATACCGCTTGCTTGCAAGCTATTTTGACTTTCGTCGTCTGTCTGCTTCGGTAGCGCTTTGACACCCAACACTGCGGCGACTGCTTCTTGCAATAGCACCGCATCATGGACAAAACTCAATTTGTCAGACGTAGCTTGATCTTCACTAGGCTCTTGCATAAGTTTTTGAGTAGAAGTGCTTTCTTCAGAAAACAGACTCGCCGCTGACATAGAATGATCAGGGTCAGAAGGATTGTGATTAGCATTTGGCGTATTTTTTGGCTTACTATTCGATATGGACACAAACAACTCAATAGATGATGGTCAAATTGACCAGTAATAGTAAAAAATCAGATGAAAATAAACAAGTTATGACTTACCTAACATTATTATCGCAAGGATACACGGGTAGTCAAGCGCTAGAAGGGCATTTCGTTAAAAATATCCCATCTCTCTGTTATACTAGCGCTATATTTTACGCTATTTTTCAACGTTGACTTCCATTCTTTCGTTCATATTTTCACTTTTCACTACTACTTTTGACTGTCCCATTCATTAACAACAACATTCTGAGATTTTTATGATGCAACCATCTACTTCTACTAATAGCATACGCCCTGTTCGTACCCGTATTGCCCCTTCGCCTACTGGCTTTCCGCATGTCGGCACCGCTTATATTGCCCTATTTAATTTAGCCTTTGCTAAAGCCCACGGCGGCGAATTTATTTTACGTATCGAAGACACCGACCAAACGCGCTCGACAGAGCAATCTGAAAAAATGATTTTGGATGCACTGCGTTGGGTCGGTCTCGACTGGGCGGAAGGTCCAGATATCGGCGGTCCGCACGCGCCTTATCGTCAAAGCGAGCGTAGTGATATTTACAAAAAGCATGCAGAGCATCTGATAGAAAACGATCATGCGTTTCGCTGCTTTTGTAGCAGTGAAGAATTAGATATTATGCGCGCTGAGCAAATGGCCAATGGCGAAACACCACGCTATGACGGTCGCTGTGCCCATTTAGCACCAGAGAAAACTGCGCAATTGGTTGCTGAGGGCAAACCAAACGTCATTCGTATGCGTGTGCCAACCGAAGGCGTCTGTCAGGTACAAGATATGCTGCGCGGTACGGTCGAGATTCCTTGGACGCAAGTGGACATGCAAGTGCTTCTCAAAACCGACGGCATGCCGACTTATCATTTAGCCAACGTTGTCGATGACCACTTGATGGACATCAGCCATGTGCTGCGCGGTGAAGAGTGGCTCAACTCTGCGCCGAAACATCAGCTGCTTTATGAGTATTTTGGATGGGAGATGCCCGTACTTTGTCATATGCCATTGTTGCGTAACCCAGACAAATCAAAACTCTCTAAGCGTAAAAACCCAACCTCTATCACGTATTACCGTGATGCCGGCGTGCTACCTGAAGCGCTGCTAAATTACCTTGGTCGTATGGGCTACTCAATGCCTGACGAAGCTGAGAAATTTACCTTGGATGAAATGATTGCCAGCTTTGATATTCAGCGTGTGTCACTTGGCGGCCCTATTTTCGATATCGAAAAGCTTAATTGGCTTAATGCCGAATGGCTACGGGCGCTAACGCCAGAAGAACTCAAAAACAAAATCCTCGACTGGGCAAGTAACAGCGATAAATTAACCGCTATCGCAGCAGCGATTCAGCCTCGTATTGAGCTGTTATCTGATGCAGTTAATTGGGGTGGCTTTTATTTCCAGAACTTACCTAATATCAATGCTGAGAGCTTTACCCATAAATCACTCACGGCTGAGCAAATTACTGAGATGCTGCAATTAGCGCTTTGGCAGCTAGAAACCTTACCAATCTGGTCAGAAGAAAATATCTACGCCACGCTTAAGGGTCTTGCGGCTCACCTTGACATTAAGATGCGCGACTTTATGGCGCCGTTCTTTATCGCTATCGCTGGTAGCACCTCATCGACGCCAGTCATGAATTCTATGGCGATTATCGGCGCTGACATGACCCTAACACGCTTGCGTCATGCGGTTGACGTGCTTGGCGGTTTGGGAAAGAAGAAGCTGAAAAAACTAGAGAAACAAGCGGCAGAGTTGCCAGATTTTTTAGCAGCAGAATAGTTTTTAACTTTTGGTTCATAACATTATTAGTGAATAAAAAAGAGGGGTCAGGCTAATACTGCCCCTTTTTTACGTTAATCTCAGCATTTGCATACGAATACTGATTCTTTATTTAATATTTAAATTGGAAATAAAAATGGCAGCCAAGACCGTCACAATAGAAAGTAAAGATTATGTCTTTAACACGCTAAAAGAAGCGCAGAAATACTATGATGCCATCGTAAAAGAGCTATACGATACCAAGTTAACCCTCACTACTGGTCAAGATTTTGATGACTTAAAGTGGATATATACCTCTTATTGCAGTTATATCAATCATAATGTCAATCGATTGAAAGAATCTGATATCGTTGGCTTTAAAGGTATCAGGACAGTACAACAAAAAGGTGGGCAATATATCCCCACAGAATGTTGTGCAATTATCTTCTCTGATGGCAAGGAAGAAGAATTCTTTACCGATAAAGCGATTAAAGAAATTGCCAGCAAGCAAAATCCACGCTAATTTGGGCTTATTAAGTAGATAAAATAGCTTTAAGCGCTTTTTTTCGCATATTTATGCATTATTTTTAAAATAGCAGTTGACAAGACTGCTGGTCTTACATAAAATACGCACACTCTTAGCGAGGGGCTATAGCTCAGTTGGTAGAGCACTTGCATGGCATGCAAGGGGTCAACGGTTCGACTCCGTTTAGCTCCACCATACTATTTATTGCAAAGCTCAGTTTACTGAAACTTAATAAATACTCGCTAGTAGGACGATATCAGCACCTAGGCAAGGCTTGCTCTATTATTAATAGATAAGCGCTCTGATATTGTGAAGTACCGTTGTAACCATTTGGTTATAACACTCTATGCGTCCCCATCGTCTAGAGGCCTAGGACACCGCCCTTTCACGGCGGTAACGGGGGTTCGAATCCCCCTGGGGACGCCACTATACGGCGTCACTTATTAGCACTTTTGCTTAGCATCAGGTTAGACTAATAAGCGAACAATAAAAAAGCCCAGTCATCATACGGTGACTGGGCTTTTTTATGTCTGTCATTTTTGAAAAATGCTAGCAAGGCTATATAAACCTTTAGGAATATTGATAGAATGCAATGTAAAGGCCCTCTATAACATATCGAGCTTAACTGCGATTACAAGGAAGTATTGGCTATGTTTGGTATTGAGAATTATCTAGGGTTTGTCATGGCAGCTATCTTGTTAAACGTAACCCCTGGCGCCGATAGTATCTATATCATCACCCGTAGTATGTCGCAAGGTCAAACTGCAGGATTTTATTCAGTACTCGGGATTACCTCAGGTATCTTGGTACATACTTTATTGGCTGCATTTGGGTTGTCCGTACTATTAGCCAGTTCGCCACTTGCATTTACGCTAGTGAAATATATTGGTGCGAGCTATTTATGCTATCTAGGCTTTAAGATGCTAACCAGTAAACAAACGCCCTTACTTGCCAGCAACTTACCTAATGAGGAAAAAATGGCATCTACTCGACCGTTAGATAGGTGGCAGATATATAAGCAAGGGGTGATCAACAACACCTTTAATCCAAAAGTTGCTTTATTTTTTCTCGCATTCTTCCCACAGTTTATCAACCCTAGTTATTCCAATAGCATGATGTCCTTCTTGGTTCTTGGTCTGACCTTTGCTTCAACGGGTTTTATATGGTGCTCATGTTTAGCTTTATTAGCCTCAAAATTCAGTGAAAACCTGCGTAAGAATCCTACTATTGAAGTGATTTTAAATAGAATAAGTGGGGTGATATTTATTGGAATGGGAGTCAAGCTGCTGACTGAGAAAGGTTGAGCGATAAAATTACCTAAACACGATAATATTGCATAAAAGATCCCAATCATATGATTGGGATCTTTGTCATACTAAGTCTAATCAATTATTACGCAGCGTCTTTACTCTCAGCTGCCAGTTGACGTAGTACATAGTGCAATACACCGCCATGACGCACATACTCGCGCTCTTTTGGCGTCTGTAACATGACATTGACGTCAAAGCTCTCAGTTGAGCCATCGGCACGTGTAGCAGTCACTTTCGCTGTTTTGCTCTCACCATTATCTAAACCAGTGATACTAAGCACTTCAGAACCGTCTAAGTTATAGGTCGCAGCATTCTCTCCGTCTTTAAAGGTCAATGGCAACACACCCATACCGACTAGGTTTGAACGGTGAATACGCTCAAATGAGCTGGTCAGTACCGCTTTTACACCGAGTAGAATCGTTCCCTTCGCTGCCCAGTCACGGCTAGAGCCAGAGCCATATTCTGCACCGCCAAGTACCACGAGCGGACGCTTGTCTTCTTTATACTTCATCGCCGCATCATAGATAGCCATTTCTTGACCATCTTGTAATGTGGCACTATCACCGTTGAAGTAATAGGTATAACCGCCCTCTTTGCCAGCCATCATGGCGTTTTTGATACGAATATTGGCAAAGGTACCACGAGTCATGACCGCATCGTTGCCACGGCGTGAGCCATAACTGTTGAAGTCAGCTTCCATCACACCACGCCCTTGCAAGTACTTACCCGCAGGAGAATCAGCATCGATATTACCAGCTGGTGAGATATGATCGGTGGTGATTGAATCACCGAACAACCCTAAGATACGCGCGCCTTCGATATCAGGGATACCTTCCGGCTCCATGGTCATGCCATCAAAGAACGGTGGGTTCTTAATGTACGTAGACTCTTCGCTCCATGGATACAGCTGGCTATCGGCTGAGCTAATCGCGTTCCATGCTGCACTACCGTCAAACACTTCGCCATAGTTTTTGCGGAACATATCGGCGTCGATATTATTGGCAATTAGCTCGTTAATTTCTTCTGACGTTGGCCAGATGTCTTTTAGGAATACATCATTGCCTTCTTGGTCTTGTCCTAGCGGATGCGTGGTCAAGTCAATATCGACAGTACCTGCCAGCGCATAAGCGACCACCAATGGCGGTGACGCCAAGTAGCTGGCTTTTACGTGTGAGTGAATACGACCTTCAAAGTTACGGTTACCTGATAGTACAGCAGCGGCAACCAAATCACCTTCTTCGATAGCCCCTTCAATCGCCCCTAATAACGGACCTGAGTTACCGATACAAGTGGTACAGCCATAACCAACCAGATAGAAGCCTATTTTCTCTAGCTCATCCATCAATTTGGCTTTTTCAAGATAATCAGTTACTACTTTTGACCCTGGAGCCAGTGAAGTTTTAACCCATGGTTTAGCTGTTAGGCCTTTTGCAGCGGCTTTCTTGGCAACCAAACCTGCGCCAATCATCACTGCTGGGTTTGAGGTATTGGTACAAGAAGTAATTGCCGCGATAACGACAGAACCATCACGCAATCTATACTCTTCGTCTTCGATTTTGACCGTGCAATAAGTACTGCCTTCCGCGCAAAAAGGATTGGGTTTTGCCGCGAGCGTTTTTGCTTGCTCTTGCTTACCGCCTTCTTCATCGAAGCGAACCTTGGCTTCAACTTCTTTCTTACGGTCTTTGGTCATCGTCGTCAAGGTTTCACCAAATTTTTCATGCATATCAGATAGATTAATACGCTGTTGTGGCAAGTTCGGACCGGCAAGTGCGGGCTGTACTGATGATAAATCCAATTCCAACTTACTTGAGTAGGTCGCTGCTGGCGTATCTGCATCATGCCATAAGCCTTGTGCCTTGGCATATTTTTCAACCAACTCGATTTGTGCTTCATCACGACCTGATAGACGTAGATAATCAATCGCCATTTGGTCAATCGGGAAAATACCGCAGGTTGCACCATATTCTGGTGACATATTGGCAATCGTCGCACGGTCAGCCAGTGGCATACTATGTAAGCCTTCGCCATAAAATTCGACGAACTTACCAACCACGCCATGCGCACGCAGCATTTCAACGACGCGTAACACTAAATCTGTTGCAGTAACGCCTTCGGTTAACTTACCTTTTAGCTCAAAACCAACCACTTGTGGGATGAGCATTGATGATGGCTGACCAAGCATTGCCGCTTCCGCTTCAATACCGCCCACGCCCCAACCAAGTACACCAATACCATTAATCATAGTAGTGTGACTGTCAGTACCAAATACCGTATCAGGATAAGCGGTCAGCTCACCGTCGACATCTGCAGCCATTACCACACGGGCCAAGTACTCTAAGTTAACCTGATGCACAATACCTGTGGCTGGTGGCACGACAACGAAGTTTTTAAAGGCATTTTTGCCCCAATGCAGAAATTCATAGCGCTCATTATTACGCTTAAACTCAATCTTTTCGTTAAGATCTATGGCATCTTCGCGGCCATAAGCATCGACTTGTACTGAGTGATCGACGACCAATTCACTTGGGATAAACGGGTTAATTTGCTCAGCTTTGCCGCCAAGCTCAACGACGGCATCACGCATCGCTGCCAAATCGACTACCGATGGCACACCAGTGAAATCCTGCAGGACAACACGGGCTGGCATAAAGGCTATTTCTTTTGACGCTTCTGCGCCTGCATCCCAATTGGCGACCGCTTCGATGTGATTTTTGCCAACAGACTGCCCGTCATCTTCATTACGCAATAAGTTTTCTAAAACGACTTTCATGCAAAATGGTAACTTTCTGATGTGCTCAAAAGTCTCAGTTAGCTTGGGCAGACTGTAATAGGTATGGTCCTTGCTATCGACCGTAATGGTGTCTTTTACATTAAAAATATCACTCATGGTAGCTTCCTTATCGTTGTTATAGATCCTGAACATAAATGACTCTTGAACTAATATGACTATCAATCAATAAGCATTTATGCTGATAATTGGTGGCTAAATAATAGTGCTTAAATTTTTACTAAATGCATTTAATGGCTAACTTTAGTAGCTGTTATTAACAACTCAAATTAATGACTCATAAGAGTTGCTAAGAAAAATAGACCGCTGTATTTTTATACTTACAAAATCTTAGGTAACAAAAGACATAAGCATATCTTTAGTATTTAACAGTAACGTCCTTTTACCATAACAAATAACCCGAGCTTTGTTAACGTCTAGACGTAGTCAAATCGTGGCACAATCGTAAACGTAACAATGCTTTAGCGGTTAAGCATTAACGGTTAACTCGTAAGGTATTCCCTTGTCTTTTTATTTTTGACGACGACCACTGCGAAACACTTGGCTATCATCATAAAAGTTAGGCTTGGCATTTTCAGCCCAAAAATGCGGCACACCCAAAATAGGCAATGGAGACAGTTTGCGCGGTGTCACATCCGGTTGTGATAATAATGCTTCCATATAATCAGCTACTTTCTGATCCAAATGACTAATACGCTCAGATAGCGATAAGACAAAAAAATCTGGCGTCACATAAATAACAATACTATGGGCGCATAATGCCTTGCGCGGCTGAAGTAGCTTCTCTAATAGTGCATGACCAAAAATATAAACCGCCGCCCGAGAGTGGTTATTCGATTGCTTTGGCTTATCCCACTGCTCACGCGGTTCTACCAAACTTTTTTGCCAGTCAAAATCCACTAGTGCCTCACCAATACTAGGCTCTGCTGTCACTAAAATCGCGCCGTTCTCATCAAGTACGGTAATGGTATCGCGGACACGCCCGCGACTGGCACCAATACCTTGTTGTTCGATTTCAAGCATATGATAATAATTCAGCAGGGCTTTGGTCTTAGGAAAGGTTAGCCAAATGCTGCCGTTAAATAAATCATGCAAATTATTACGGGTCGGAATATTACCAGTCGTACCGATAAAACTCTCGTATGCTTCGCCTGCTGGCAACGCATTTTGTGAGACAAATCGTAAGGTTTGGGCTTTATTATTTAGTGCAGGTTTGGTTTTCGGTAATAGCTGACGTAATTCATCAGCCTGTTGCTGCAACGCTGTATTTAAAACCTTGGCGATAATATCAGGCGTATTCTCAACTATATCTGTCTGAGCAGGCTCATTTTTTAAGCCACTTAGCTGAGTAATGGCGTGACTTATATAATCTAACTGATTTAAGTGACACAGCCATGGCGCTTGCCAGTCAATAGCAGCAAAGCTGTCATCAAGCCTGCTATTACCTGCAGACGAGTTATTAATAGAAGCTTCAACAGATTCATTAACAGGCACATCGAAAGGAGCGTTGCAAATATTGTTATTAGGCTTGGCAGGTAAATCAGTGGCGGTCATATTCACTATCTCTATTAGACGGCTGGCGTGGCTATGGTATCATGGAGCGCTTTTTTACGGCTAGACGAGCCGCTCGAAATAACGTTTTCGTGCGCTACTTATTGATGAGTTTTTATGGCAAATTTTAACACCCACTTAAATGTCGCATTCATGGTCAGTGGTACGCTGAGTCTAACGGTTTATAAAGCCGGCTTGATTGATGATTCAGGTTTTTTGATGTGTGTGGCGCTCGGTACCATCGGTGGGTTGCTGCCTGATTTAGATTCAGATAACTCGACACCGATTAAGCTTGGTTTTAATATTACCTCGTTTATTTTTGCCTTTGGTCTGGTGATGCATTGGCGTAGTGAGCTGAGTTTACTAGCGTTGATAGCGTTATGGTTGGCCGGCTACGGCTTTATGCGTTATGTGGTATTTTCGATTTTTACCAATATGACCGTGCATCGTGGTGTCATTCACTCGGTGCCCTATATGGCGATAATGGGGCTTGGAATGACCTATATTAGCTATGATATTTTAAACTTACCGTTGACGGTTAGCTGGTTTTACGGCTTGTTTTTATTCGGCGGTGCGATAGTGCATTTGGCATTGGATGAGCTATATAGTGTGAATTTATCCAATATGAAAATGAAGCGCTCATCGGGTACGGCGATGAAGTTCTATCAGCATAAAGATAAATGGTGGTATCTGCTACTGTACGTCATCCTTGCGCTCCTGCTATATTTTGCGCCACCGTTTGATGGTTTTTGGCAGCAGCTACTTGACCCCGCACCTTGGGCAAAGCTTAAAATCGGTCTATGGCCAGAATTGATAAAAAACTGGCTAGATTAAAACTTATGAAGCTATCAAAACGAATAATAACTTGAGTAAATAATGTCAATTTCTCTACAGACCTGCCCTTGCCAAATTAACCCGTCATCGGATGACATTAGCGCGCCGCTACTTTATCAAGATTGCTGCCAGCCTTACCATAACAGTTTATTGAGCGAAGAAACTGATAAAGCTGACGGCATAAAAGCAGAAACTGCTGAGCGATTAATGCGCACGCGCTATAGTGCGTTTGTGTTGGTCATTCCAGAATATATCGTCAAGACTACACTACCCGCGCAGCAAGCATTACTTGATATTCATTCGATTGAGAGTTGGGCAAAAGAGACGGATTGGGCAGGATTGGAAATCGTCGCGCACACGCCAAAGCTAGGTAAACGTCATGCGCAAGTTGAATTTAAGGCTTACTTTAATGTCTCTGATAATGAAGATGATGGCTTGCAGGCGCATCATGAATTGTCTGCCTTTGTAAAAGTAACAGACAAAGCGAACAACGATGCGCGTTGGTACTTCCTCGACCCAACAGTAGAAATGACTATAACCCAAAAACAGCCGTGTATTTGCGGTTCGGGTGAGAAATTTAAGCGTTGTTGTGGAATGTATATTTAATTAAAATCCACTATTCACCACTCCTAAACACTCGCCCCAACTGCCCGTGCCACCGCAACGCCTTCCTCAATCGTCAAAAACTTGCGCTGGCTTGGGCTGTCTTTATAAATGACATCACCATCTTGGAATATCAGGCACTCATTGACTGCCAGCTGTTGCCATTTTTCATTTTCAGTCAATGGCACAGTCACTAAGATAGTCACTTTATCTTTATCAGTGGTCACATCACCAAAGTTAATCGCCAAATCATCATCTGCTAATTTCGCTTCACCAAATGGTGCTTTGCGCGTGAGATAAAACAGTAAACTGCCTGCATAAGCCAATTGCCATTGACCATTCGATATTAAGCAATTAAACAAACCGTTAGCGGATAAATAACGACATTGAGTCGTCAAAAAGTTAAATAGTGTTTGGTCATCAGGACGGGCTTTAAAGCTGCTTTTCAGGCGATTAACCAGATAGCAGAACGCCATTTCAGAATCAGTTGTGCCGACTGGTTGGCAATGTGAGGCATTACCATTGTCTTGCAGGCGCTGGCAGCGTTTAATAAATTCGCTATTCATCTGTCCGTTGTGCGCAAATACCCACTGCTCGCCCCAGACTTCACGGACAAAAGGATGGGTATTGGCCAAACAATTCTGACCTTGGGTGGCTTTACGAATATGTGCGATAACATTCATCGCTTTAATTGGATAATTATTAACCAAATCAGCAACGGGCGATAAATGGCTTGGGCGATTGTCATGGAATAAGCGTAGACCAGTCGAGGCATTGTCCGACTTTTCACTATTAGAGCTGTCACTATTAGTGCATTCGCTACGCTCAAAAAATGCAATACCGAAACCATCCTCATGACTGTCTGTCATGCCGCCGCGACGACGGAAGCCTGCAAAGCTAAAACCAATATCGGTTGGCGTATTACAGTTCATACCTAAAAGTTGACACATTTATAGAGTACCGCCGTTATCGTCGTCTGTTTCAGGCAAGCTTGCCGCATCCTTATCAATACTATCCAAAATGCGTTTGGCATGCACCAAATCGGTATCTTGTACCCAAAGCACGATGCCAGAATTCATGCCAGGCATCGCACTCAGCGGTTGTAGAGAAACAGTAATATCATTATTACGCAGCAAATTGGCATGTAACTCACCTTGGATATTGGTATCGTAGCGTGCCAGTTTGTGCCAGTTATCAACTTGATCGGTCATGAGGTCGCCTTTATATTTTTGATACAGGAATGCTCAAAAAAAATTATACTAATTGATCGAGCGTATATTCTTTAATAATAAAATCGCTGCTATTACCTAAACTATCACATGTTTGCTCAGCTTGCGTAATACTGCTAAACACACCGGCTATCGGCTTTTCGATCTTATTATTAATAGCTAACAGTACAAATACCGTATTTTGTGCTTTTTCAACATGTGACCAATGATAAGCGGCTAGACGCTTCATCAAGTCAGGGTTTTTAACCATGATGTTATCACCGGTACGTCCTTCGGTACGGTTGTAATGGATAACGTTTAAACGTAGCAGCCAAAAAATCACCGCGGCTTTTGCGAGCATCACTGGTAAGGCACGCTTTTCATCTTCACCGAGCATGCGTTTCGACTCATAGCCTTGCAAAAAAGCCGCCATTTTGCTGCGGTCAAAATTCACCGACTCGCCTTGTTCAGCCATACCCCAAGTAGTACAAAAGTCATTAATAGTAATGGCAATATCCATCACATAATGTTCAACGCTGACTTCGGTGAAATCTAATAACCCTGTCAGACGCTCTTCACCTTTTTGGCTGTTATTTAAAGATAAGTTCCATAAAGTATTATCAGCAAACATATCTAAATGACATAAGCCTTTTGGCAAGCTGGCAAGCGGCAAATCCGTATAAGACTGCCAAATATCGCTCATGAGTTTTGCTTCGTCACCGGGCATAAACTGCATTTCACGGTCGCGTACATCGCTCCATGGATATAAAGGCACGCCATATTCTTCCGCAGGTTGTAATGCTTGCAATGTCTCATGCAGCATCGCTAAAGCAGCACCAATCTCATGGCACATCGCTTGTGTGGTTTGCTGTGGATGCAATCCTGCTAGGCATGGTACTAGGGTAATCGCTTTATTGTCGTATGGAATGACATAACATTTTTCTGCACTATCAACGAGTGATAACGGCGCGGCGACCGGCAATTTACCATCCAATTGGTTTAAGATAACCGCCATTTTTTCGATATCTTCCGGTGGACGCTCTTCAAACAAGGTAAACACATAAGAATGTGCACCATCTACATCATCAGTCGTCTGAATAAACCAGTTAGAGTTTTTAATACCTTGGGTAATCGGAATGGCACGCGCGAATGACACGCCAAAACGTTGGCAAAAGGTAGCAAATTGGTCATCGGTTAACTGGGTATAGACGGACATGACATCTCACTTATGGCAATTAAATAAAGGTAAATAGGATAAATATAGACGGTGATGCCGACGATTGTACCGCTTATAGATAAACTTTGGCAAAAAGCACATTAATCTTGCGAAAACCTGCCTGAGATGGCAGTGATTTTGCTAGACTAGCGCTTATAGAATGAATTGATTATAAGGTGAAAGACCCTATGTTAGCAAAGCGTATCATCCCTTGTTTGGACGTTGATAATGGGCGCGTGGTCAAAGGCGTACAATTTGTCGATATTAAAGATGCAGGCGACCCTGTCGAAGTGGCGAAACGCTACAATGAACAAGGCGCCGATGAGATTACTTTTTTGGACATTACCGCAACCAATGACGAGCGTGACACCACTTATCATACGGTAGAACGTATGGCGGAAACGGTATTTGTGCCATTAACTGTCGGCGGCGGTGTGCGTAAAATTGCCGATATTCGTAATTTGCTTAATGCAGGCGCGGATAAAGTAGCGATTAATTCTGCTGCGGTATTTACCCCTGAGTTCGTCGGTGAAGCCTCGCAGAAATTTGGCAATCAATGTATCGTCGTTGCTATCGATGCCAAGCGCGTTGCTGATATCGAGGTTGATGGCATTATCATGCCGCGTTGGGAAATATTTACCCACGGCGGTCGTAAGCCAACGGGCATTGATGCCGTCGCTTGGGCAAGCAAAATGGCTGAGCTTGGCGCCGGTGAATTATTGGTGACTTCTATGGATGGCGATGGCACCAAAAAAGGTTACGATTTGGCGCTCATGAAGCAAATTACCAGTCGTGTAAATGTACCGGTCATTGCTTCAGGCGGCGTCGGTAATTTACAGCATTTAGCTGAAGGCGTATTAGAAGGCGGCGTCGATGCCGTCCTTGCTGCCAGTATTTTTCACTTTGGTGAGTATACCGTTCAAGAAGCCAAAGCATATATGGCAGCGCAAGGTATACAAATGCGTTTGTAAGACGTTGGTAAAATACAAATATAGCAGAAAAAAATGTTATCATAGCGCTAACTGCTTATTATCATTTGGTTTTCGTTCATTTTACTGCCTATTTATCTGCTCACTAGCCAATTAAATAAGCGATTTGAACCTAGCAATATATTTAGATTCCTAATACTTAGATTCTTATACTTCTATTAATAGCCCATTCGGCAAAGGATTTTTTATGTCAAATTTACAACAGCAACGCAATGACGTGACCCATATTGATGGCAATTTACATCAAAACGAGGACGTGCGTATCGGTATCGTCGTCGGTCGTTTTAATGGTTTTGTCGTTGAGTCATTGGTTGATGGTGCGATTGATGCATTGCTTCGTCATGGCGTATTGGGTAGTAATATTACTGTGATTCGTGTGCCAGGTGCGTTTGAGTTGCCATTGGTTGCACAGCGCGCTGCTGAGTCTGATCGCTTTGACGCTATCGTTGCTTTGGGTGCGATTATCCGTGGTAGCACGCCGCATTTTGACTTTGTCGCAAGCGAATCTGCTAAAGGTTTAAGCAGTGTTGCCATTGACTATAATATTCCAGTAGCAAACGGCGTATTGACTACTGACAGCATCGAGCAAGCGATTGAGCGTGCTGGTACTAAAGCTGGTAATAAAGGTTCAGAAGCAGCGATGGTTGTACTAGAAATGCTTGCTGTGTTATCACAGTTAGACATTGATGATGGCAGCGAAGACGCTTAATTGCACTCACTGTTAGCCGCATTTATGAGTATAAAATTATTATTTATTGTTTGAAATGGGGCTATGGTTATAACGATAGCCCTCAGCACTTTACAATAGCATTAGCATTAATATTTTAAGTGATTATCGAACATTCATCTCCAAGACTGACTAGCAACATTTGCGAGTCGACCACTATTTAACATTTTATTTTTAAACTTATTATCTCAAAAACTAGGTATAGACCCCTTATGACTGACCAACTCAAGCGCGCTATTAGCGCTGCACAAACCGCACAAGTTAATGACCAACAAGCTGAAGCCACGCGCATCGCGAGCAGCAGTGCGGGCGATCAAACCTTTGATATGAGTGAGTCTTCTTATAAGACCAGTCACACCGCTATCCGTAAGGCACGCCGCTTTGCTATGCAAGGTCTATATGAATGGCTGGTTACTGACCGCCGTTTTGATATCGATGGCAAGCTTGGCTGGAAAGCCAATGCCCCGCACGATATTGCTGCTCGTACACGCGCGACTAATGCCATGCATACTGTACATATTGGCTACTATCATGAAATGATGCGTGATATCCCAGAGCAGATTGATGCCTTAGATGCGCTTATTAGCCAGCATCTAGATCGTGAAATCAATAAACTCGATACGGTTGAACATGCCATTCTTTTGGTTGGCGCTTATGAGCTACAAAATCGTTTAGAAATTCCGTACAAAGTGGTACTTGATGAAGCGATGAAGCTAAACAATCATTTTGGCGCAACCGATGCACATAAACTGATTAATGCCGTCTTAGATAGAATGGCAGTTGAGCTACGTGCTGCCGAAGTAGAAGCGGATAGCAAAGCCAATCTTCGCACCTCACAAAAAGCAGCAACTAAGCCTGTTACTAAAGCGGATAAAAACACAGATATCAATGCTAATAATAGTGATATCGAAGAAAAACCAACAGCATCAAATAAACCACGTATCAGTGCTAATAATGCCAGTGTTAAACGCAATAGTGTCAGTAAAGCTTTGGCAAATATTACTGATTACAAAGCCAGTAAGCAGAACGATACTCAAAATACGGTTGAAGAAATTATTATTAAACCGACTAGCATCGAAACAGTCATCGTTGATAAAGCAGACGAGATTGCCGTTAGTGCCGAAAACATTGCCAATGATCAGCCAGTAGAAGAAAACATCGCTGCTAGCAATGACAAAGATACAGCAGAGGTCGAATTACTTGACTCGAATAGCGTTGATTTTGATACAAAAAGTGCTGAATTAAATGATGCTAATGAAAAAAGCCAAGACTAGCCATGAATGAATTTGAGCTGATTGAGCGTATATTTTCGCAAATGCAAGCCACGCAGTCATCATCTAACGCTGTCGAAAAGGGCATCGGTGATGATGCAGCAGTCATGGCACTGCCGCAAGGCGCGCGCTTGGTCAGCTGTATTGACACACTCGTTCAAGGTCGTCACTTTAGTGAAGACTGGGATCAGGTTAACAAGTTGGCATTTGCCATTGGTTATAAAGCGGTAGCCGTTAACGTCTCTGATATCGCGGCTATGGGTGCCACCCCGCATAGCATTTTACTGGCATTAGCATTACCTCAGCGCCTTGCTAATAGTCAGTGGCTGACTGAGTTTGCCAAAGGTTTATTTCATGCTTGCCAGTTATTTGGTGTGACCTTGATAGGCGGTGATACGACCCGTAATGATAGCTTAGTGTTAAGTGTCAGTGCCCAAGGGCTGCTTGCCGCAGATACTCCCGCTGTCTATCGCTCAGGTGCGCAAGTCGGTGATAAAATTTATGTATCAGGTACACTGGGCGATGCCGCTTATGCCTTACAGCACCCTGATAATGCTATCGGTATTGAACTTGCGCATCGACTTCATATGCCAACACCACGTATTAGCTTAGGTGCAGCACTAGCACAAATCGGTGCAACGTCAATGATAGATATCTCTGATGGTCTTTATCAAGATCTTGGTCATATCTGCGAGCAAAGCGGCATCGCTATGAGACTTAATTTGGAAGCTCTTCCTACCAGTAACCCTTTAGCTAGTATCGATGTATCTGAGCGGCTATTGTGTCAATTAACTGGTGGCGATGATTATGAGTTGGCTTTTACCTTGCCTCCCCATATCGAGCCGTCTTCTTGTACCGACGTTAATACGCCTGTGACTTACATTGGTAATGTGATTGCATTGGCGAGTGATAGAAATACAGATAATGTGGCGCATAAACGTCCTGAGCTTTATTATCAAGATCAGCCAGTAACACCCACCCATCCCTCACCGTTTATTACTTGGCCCAATCTTACGGGTTACCAACATTTTGCAGGTTAACCCATGACCGATCACGACCTAGTTAAGCCCGATATCCGTAAAGCCAATGATTGCCCTCCTCTGCCAGTCAACGCCACTATGCTTGACCACGCAGTTTATTGGCTCGGTATTGGCTTAGGCAGTGGTTTACCTCGCCGGGCGCCCGGCACTTGGGGTACGGTTGGCGGCTTAATCGTTGCAATACCGCTACTAAGCTTAGGTTTTATACCATTTTTAATTATTACGCTTTTATCTTGCATCATTGGTATCTGGATATGTGGTCGCACCTCAGATTTGATGGGCGGTCATGATGACCCACATATCGTCTGGGATGAGTGGGCAGGTATATGGATTACCTTATTGCCGTTGTCTTATATAGGTATTGCTGACGGTAATTTTTGGCACAATATCTCGCAACCTTTTTCTGTCGCTGCTCTGATCATGATCTTTATACTCTTTCGCTTTTTTGACATCATTAAGCCACCACCCATTGGATGGGCAGATAAAAAAGTCGCTGGCGGTCTAGGTATTATGCTCGATGACATCATTGCAGGTATTATGGCAGCAGCTGTTTGGATAGTTATTTACATAATTATCACTTAATCACGCCATTACAAAGTTGTCACGACATAGCGTTTTAGTTACCTAGCAATCTGCGCTATAATTCGACCTTATATTTTGTTACATTTGTAGGCTATTATGACATCTCCTCTTTCGGTAATCATCCTCGCTGCTGGTAAAGGCACGCGTATGCAGTCGGC
>Ga0114916_1000704_pt1 | contig 21063 bp, 23 predicted proteins | sample MalvirAntarct_66_FD_83501 | JGI IMG/M metagenome (GOLD analysis project Ga0114916, IMG submission 83501) | Marine viral communities from the Global Malaspina Expedition - Malaspina viral metaG Antarct_66 | ecosystem: Environmental > Aquatic > Marine > Oceanic | place: West Anvers Island... | reverse complement strand
GATAAGGAAGATGGGCATGAGCGTAACGCTTTCGACGGAGAATGCAGAGGAAACGGCGCGGTACCGGGTCACCGGCATGGATTGCGCGGCCTGCGCCGCCAAGATCGAGAAGGCGGTGCGATCGGCCGGCGTGAAGAATGTGAAGGTTTCGACTGCGACCCAGATCATGACGCTGCATGGGAGCGATCTCGCCGCGCGGCTCTCCGAGGTCGAACGCGCCGTTTCCGGCATCGGCTATCAGCTCGACCGGCTGGATGGCCCCAAGGCGGAAAACGAAGGCGACAGTGATGATCTGCCGAAAGACCTCTCCCACATCACGCCGGCGTACAAGCGGGCGCTGTGGATCGTGATCGTGCTCAATGTCGGTTACGGGCTGATCGAGATGGTCGGCGGCTTCATCTCGGGATCGCAGGCGCTCAAGGCCGATGCGCTCGATTTCCTCGGGGATGGGCTGATTACCTTCCTCGGCATTCTCGCCATTGGCTGGAGTCTGATCTGGCGCGCGCGCTCGGCGCTCATTCAAGGGCTGTTTCTCGGGGTGCTCGGGCTGGGGGTTCTCGCCAACACGGCTTACCGCGTGCTGGTTGTGAACCAGCCGGAAGCCGAGCTGATGGGGCTGTTCGGGATCATCGCACTGGCGGTCAACGTGGCGGCGGCGCTCGCGCTGATTCCGCACCGGACCGGCGACGCCAACGTGCGGGCGGTCTGGCTGTTCTCGCGCAATGATGCGATCGGCAACGCGGCCGTCGTCGTGGCGGCGGGCCTTGTGGCATGGACCGGTACGGCCTGGCCCGACCTTGTTGTAGCAGCAGTGATCGCCGGTCTGTTCCTGCAATCGTCATGGGTGATCGTGCGGGATGCGCGCGCCGATCTGCGTGAGGCCGCGTAAGTGGGCCGCCGCGTCGGCATAGGATGCGCTGCGGCGGCGCTCGCTCTCGATCAGGGCACCAAGGCGCTTGCCCTTGGCACGCCCGCTCTGGTGGATGGCGTTGAACTCCTCCCGATTTTGAACCTTGTCCTCGTGCGCAATCACGGCGTCAGCTTTGGGATGCTTAGCGGCGTCGTGCCGTGGTGGGCGCTGATCTTGCTTAGCCTAGCCATAGTGGCCGCCCTTGCCGTCTGGCTATGGCGATCACAAGGCCGGGCGGTCAGCATGGCTCTCGGGCTGATAATCGGCGGCGCTCTCGGCAACGTGTTTGACCGCGTGCGGTTTCAGGCGGTCACCGATTTTCTGGATTTTCACGTTGCCGCTTACCACTGGCCCGCCTTCAACCTTGCTGACGTGGCGGTCGTCTGCGGCGCGGCGTTGCTAATGCTCGATGGCTTTCGCGCGTCGGAAGGAAGAAGGCATGAAGAAGCCTGAGAAGGGAAAAATCGGCTACGACCGCACTGGCGGAAAACCGTCCGGAGCTGTCCCCCAAGGGCGATTTCCTCCGGCCTGTCCCCTCAAATTTCGGAGGGGATGACCCTATGCCCCCCATCCCCCACGACCTGAGTTTTGACAGCACATTTGCCCTGCTTCTGGACCCTTACGGCTTTATCTCGAAACGATGCCGTCGATACGGGGCCGATCTCTTTCAAACCCGACTCCTGCTTCGGCCGACGATCTGCATGACCGGCCCCGAGGCGGCCGAACTGTTCTACCGGCAGGACCTGTTCGCCCGAAGAGGCGCTGCACCGGGGCGGATTCAGAAAACCCTCTTGGGACAAGGCGGCGTGCAGGGGCTGGACGGCGAAGCGCACCGGCACCGCAAGCAGATGTTCATGTCGCTCATGACACCGGAGCGCATTGAAGAACTGAAAGAACGGACGGCCGACTGGTGGCGCACCTACGCCCGGAAATGGGCAACGATGGAGCGGGTTACCCTTTACGACGAGATGCAAGAGCTCCTGACACGCAGCGTATGCGGATGGGCCGGGGTTCCGCTGCCGGAAGCTGATGTTGGTCGGCGCGCAGCAGAGCTGACCGCGCTGTTTGATTACGCGGGCTCGGTCGGGCCGAAGCACTGGTGGTCACGCCTGTCCCGCAGGCGGTCGGAAAGCTGGATTGAGGGCATCGTTGAGCAAATTCGTACCGGCGATCTGAGCCCGCCGGAAGGAAGCGCGGCGCGTGTCATCGCCACCTGGCGGGATCAGGATGGCGCTCTTCTCAGCCCGCGCATCGCCGCCGTCGAACTGCTGAATATATTGCGGCCAGCCGTAGCCGTGTCGGTATTCGTCGTCTTTGCCGCCCATGCCCTGCATCGGTTTCCGGCCTGCCGCCGGGAACTTCAAACCGGCGGCGATTATCCGGAGCTGTTCGTGCAGGAGGTTCGGCGGTTCTATCCCTTTTTTCCGGCGGTGATGGCGCGCACGAGGCACAAGTTCGAATGGAACGGCTATCGGTTTCCGGGGGGACGGCAAGTGATGCTGGACCTCTACGGCACGAACCGGGACCCGCGAACATGGGATGCGCCTGAGGAGTTCCGGCCGGAGCGATTTCGGCGTTGGGATGGTAATCCCTTCAACTTCATCCCGCAGGGAGGCGGCAACCATCACCTGAACCACCGCTGCCCCGGCGAGTGGATCACGATCGAGCTTATGAAAGTATCCTGCGAATTTTTGGCCGCAAACATCGAGTACGACCTGCCGGATCAGGACTTGCAGATCGATGTAACGCGACTGCCGGCGGTACCGAAGAGCCGCTTCGTAATGTGCAACGTCAGAGATGAGGTCGGGGGCGCGGCGTGATCGCCGTCTGGGTCGGAGTTCTTCTTGCTGCCGTATGGCTCGCGCATCGGGGCGCTGAGCACCTGTCCGATCCGCTCAAGAAGCTGCGCCGGCAATGGGGCTTCTCGGTCGCTGCCGGCGGCTCATTTTATAGGACTTGCCGCCGCCTCCCCTGAAATCGGCATCAACGCTACGAGCGCCATCCGGGGGGTTGGCGATATCGGCCTCGGCGCGCTGTTAGGCTCCAATGTGCTCGCTATTCCGATGATGGTGGTGACGGCCTACGTCGCGACGCGCAAGATGAACATCGGCGGCCAGAAGAGCGGCCACAAGAACCATGAAGAACACCGGCGCGAGCACCGGCTGCAAGTCGATCCGCAGGCCGTCACCGTCCAGGCCCTTCCCTATCTTGGCATCATCGCGCTTTTTGCACTTCTGACGCTGCCCGCACCGTGGCGCGGACTCCAGCCGATCGACGGGTGGATTCTGCTAATCGGCTACCTTGTCTATCTCGCTCAGTCACTCCTGCGCGGGCGCGAGGAAGGCGAGGACGTTGAATGGAAGCGCAAGGAAAGGTGGCTCGCTGCGGCGGGCGTCGCGGCGCTTGGGGTCGGGGCCTATTTCACGGTTTTCTCCACCGAAAGATCGTTAGCTCGCTCGGCATTTCAAAGATTATCGGCGGCCTGTTCATCACGGCCCCGGTAGCCGCGCTGCCGGAGGTATTCGCGACGTGGTACATCACCCGCAGCGGTCAGGTCACATCCGGCGTAACCAGTGTCCTTGGCGATCACGTCGTCACCATGACGCTCGCCTTCATCCCGCTCACCATCATCGGGATGCCGATCGAGAACCTGCAGCTGTTCTGGGTGACGCTCACATTCGTCGCGATCATGCCGGCGCTTTATGCCGCCTTCATCTGGTGGGGCGGCCGCGAAAGCGGGTTCAGCCGCTGGCAGGTCTTCATGCTGCCGATTGTTTATGCCGCATTCGTCGCTGCAATCGTCTTCTGGGTTCAGCCGTTCGGCCAAGACGCCCAGGTAGGCTCCGGAGGCGGCCAGCGTAGTGGTCAGCAGCAGGAGCAGATCGGCCAGCTTTTCGCGCACTTCGGGCCGGAAGCTGGAGCCTGCGTGGGTTAGACTGACCGGGGCATCCACAGGATGATAGCGGCTCCGGCGAGACAGACGGCCGCGCCGATCAGGTCCCAACGATCAGGCCGGAATCCTTCAACGATCCAGAGCCAGCCGAGACTGGCGACGATGTAGACACCGCCATAAACGGCATAGGCCCTGCCCGCATGCTCGGCTGAGCTGAGGGTGAGAAGCCACGCGAACAGCGCCAGGGACGCCATGCCTGGCATCAGCCACAGGGCCGATTTCCCGAGTCTGAGCCATACCCAAAAAGCAAAGCACCCGGCGATCTCTGCCAAGGCAGCGGCGATGTAAACGGCAACTGTGGTCACGATTCCCCCTCCGTCCTGTGTAGCCTATGAATCTAATAATAAGTCAATCGGCGTACCTTCTGGACGTCGGAGTTAGCCACTGAGACCTGAAAGGTTGATCTCGGTAGCGTTCAGAAGGACGGGCTAGCCGTTTTTGCCAAATGGCGCACGCGAATTTTGCAAAAAATCTGCGCTACGCCGCAGGGCTCGATCCATATGAGGCAAGGTCATCTTTCTTATGTTTTGCGCACTAAGGCAGTGTGACATCGCGTAACAATCGAGACTGGGATTTTTCGGCGCATCGGAGGCATTGCCGCCGGAGTGTCGTAGGATGAAAGTCAAGGTTTTGGGTAGATTAGCTGCCCGACTGAAGAAGGGCACTAGGCGGGGGCACCAATGAAGCGCGCGATAAGGATCTTGATCCCGGCAGGTTTCGTCGCGCTTCTGTTGGCGGGATTCATATTCGTCTTTGCCCGGCCGTCGCCACTGATCTTTCCTCAGCCGGGCGCGACGATCCACCCGGGGGGCTGGTTTGCGATCAGGTTTCCCGACCGGGTGTCCGGTCGCCTCGCTGTGTCCCTGATCGACCTCTCAGGTCGCAGCGTCTACTTCGATACCCGTAACGCCTCCGATGACAGGATGCTGCTGGTCGAGCCGAGGGCGCCGCTCGAGTGGCAGACCCAATACGACCTCTGCTTCACAATGGACAGAAGCTGGATCTTCAGGGCTCTCGCGGGCCCGCGTCGATCCTGCTCGACGTTTAGTACCATGCCAAAGCGGTCGTCCGAGGGTCCAGGCGATGCGCCGATCCTCGTCGCAGAGGGGCGCGACCGTCCCAACAGTCGCTATTACGCCGCGATCCTCCAAGCAGAAGGGCTGAACGCCTTCGCCAATCTGGCGCTTGAGGACCTGACTGAGGCCCACCTCGCCGGGCGCGCTGTCGTAATCCTCGACAGCGCCCGTCTTCCGCCGTCGCTCGATACGATGCTGCTCCGCTGGGTGACCGCCGGGGGGCTCCTGATCGTCATGCGGCCGGGCACGGAGCTTCGACAGTTCCTCAGGCTGCCAGAAGTGGTCGACAATGCACTGGAAAGCGCCCTACTGCTGCCGGACGACATTGACCCGATTTCCGTCGGCCTTTCCCGGGCGGCGTTCCAGATCCACGGGCCCGTGGACCAGATCGACGTGCCCGTCGGGCAGATCCTCGCCGGACCGGGTGTGAGCGATGCACCCCGGGTGCTGGCCACTCTCGCCAGCGCGGCCGGCGAGCCGATCGGGGGGAAGACCGTGACTTGGGCAAAGGTCGGGCAGGGCCATGTCGCCAGCTTCGCGTTCGATCTCGCTCGCTCCATCATCCTGACCCGTCAGGGAAGCCCGCTGTGGATCGACGAGGAGCGCGACGGTTCTGAACCTCTGCGCCCGAACGACTTGTTTTACCCGCATTTCATCGCCCTGGAGCATGCCGCGATACCCGCCGCGGACGAGCTTCAGCGTCTTCTGGCGAATCTCATCGTGTCCTTGGCGCCCGTTCCGCTGCCGCGCTTCTGGTACCTGCCCGACCGTCGACGCGCGGCCGTGATCATGGCGGGAGACGATCACGCGACGGACGGCGGTGCGCCGCGGCTCTTCAGTTGGCTCGATCTGCTGAGCGCGCCGGATTGCGACCTCGGCGGGTGGGAGTGTCGCCGCGCGACTGCGTATCTTTCTCCGGATACCGATCTCGCTGCGGATGCGGCGACGACCTATGCCAAGCTGGGCTTCGAGATCGGCGCCCATATCGACACGGGATGCACCTTGCCGATCACCCGGCACTCGCTCGTCCGTCTCCTGCGATCCCAGATCGAAGAATTCCAGAAACGCTACCCCCATCTTCCGAAGCAGCAGACGCACAGGATGCACTGTCTGTCATGGACCGGCTGGGTCGAGGTGCCGTCGGCCCAACTCGAGATGGGCATGCGCTTCGATCTCAACTACTATCTGTGGCCGCCCGAATGGTTGGGCGGACGGCAGGTATTCCTGACGGGCTCCGGGTTTCCGATGCCCTTCGCCGATCTGAACGGCAACCAACTTGGGGCATATCAGGCGGCGAGCCATCTGGTGAACGAATCAGGCGTGCCGCACGAGACGGCGATCCGCCAGATGCTCGACGGCGCCCTCGGACCGAACCAGTATTTCGGCGCCTTCGGCACGCATTACGACTTCACGGACGACTTTGCACAGCTGCTGATACGCTTTAGCATTAAGAACAATATTCCCCTGATCACTGCCCAGCAGATGCTGACCTGGCTCGATGGACGCAATGCGTCGAGCTTTTCCGACCTGATCTGGAACGAAGGGTTGCTGACCTTCAAGGTCAGCATCGCGCCCGGTGCCGAGCGTGCTTCAATCCTGCTTCCCATGAGCTTCGGCAGCAAGAAGCTCGTGGATGTGACCTGCGGAAAGAGGACACTTCCTCTCAATCCGGAAGAGGTCAAAGGTCTGATGATGGCCTTCTTTCAGTCGCATGGGGGAGAATGCGGCGCACGATACAAGGGTTGACTGGGGATTTGTTTACTCAGGTGGGCATGTAATTTAGCTCGCGGCAGCCACGAACTTATATCAGCACCCGCTCGACCTCATCGAGCGTCACCTCGTCGGACCGCCGGTCGTAGAGCTGCGTCGTGCGCGTCGATGAGTGATTGGCCATGGCGGCCGCCTTCTCGATCGTCCCGCCGTTCTTGAGGTAGGCGGTGATCCCCGTCGCCCGGAAACTGTGGTTGCCGACCAACGTTGCGATGCCCGCTGCCTTCGCCCGCCGGCGGATCATCATGTAGGCCTCCGGCTGGGTAAGGGGGGTGCCGGTCAGCCGCCCCGTCCCTCGGCCGATCGTCCGGAACAGCGGTCCTTTCGGGTCGTCGCGCAGTCCCACACCGTCGAGATACGCGGTCAGATACTCCTCCAGATTATGATGGCAGGGCATCTCGTGCCGCTTGCCCCCCTTCTCGTGCAACCGCAGCCAGAGGCGGCGGTTCTGCACATAGACGTCCTCCACCTTCATGGAGAGCGCCGCGCCGATCCGCGCGAAGCTGTAGACCATCATCCCGATCAGGGCGCGGTCGCGCAGCCCCGCCGGCTTGCTGACGTCGATACTGTCGATCAGCGTGCGCGCCTCCTCGGGCGCCAGCACCGGCGTCTTGCCGCGCTTCACGCTGTGCGAAGGGCCGCGTACCGACGCGGTCGGATTCACCGGCACTATCTGCCCCGTCACCAGCCAGTCGAAGAGCTGCCGCACCGCAGCCAGGCGCTGCTTCACCGTCGGCGCCGCATGCGTCTTCGTCTGCTGCTCCACCCAGGTCGCCACATGCAGCGGCTGCACGTCCGTGATCGACGGCACGCCGTAGCCGGCGCACCACTCCAGGAAGTCGCTCACCGCGCGGCTGTAGGCGCGCCGCGTGTTCGGGTTGCGGATCGTCGCCGCGAAGAACTCCAGGAAACGCAGCTCCGCCCGATCGCCGGCAGCGGAGATGAGAGCGGGTAAGGCTGGAGCGCGATCACTGCGCGCGAGCTGGTTAGTGGAAGGCGCGCTCGACATCACGTCCTCCGTACAAGATGCGATCGAACACGACCCGATCAGGCTCCACATGGAAGGCGATCGTCAGCCGTCGCTTGAAGCCGACCGTGCGCAAGCCGTCGCGAATATCGTCGCGCCGTGTCCCGCGCTTCGGGAATGTCACGAAGCCCCGGCAGTACGCCTCGATCTGCTCGACATAGGCGATGGCGCGGGCCTCCCCGGATTGATCGGCGATGTAGTCATACAGCGACAGCAAGTCCGCCTGAGCCTCCGGTGAAAAGACGATCCGCCGCCTCACACACGATCCTTCAGCCGCGCCGCATGGCGCGCGCGCACGGCGGCGAAAACATCCTCCACCGGGATGCCCCGCGACGGCTCGGCTTTCATCGCATCGTAAATCGGCGCCACCTCATCGCGCAGCCAGCGCTCGACCGCATTGTCGCGCTCCTGCAACGCGCGCAGACCGGCACGCACCACCTCGCTGGCGGACGCATAGGAACCGGACGTGACGAGCTGGTCGATGAAACTGCTCTGCTCGGCGGGCAGGGTGAAGGTTCGCTTCTCGGTGGCGGACATAACGGCTCCGGGTCGTCGGGTTGATCGCTTGGTATGATAATAGCATACCGATAAGATCGCGGCAACCCTGTATGCTGATACTTATGATAAAGGACGTTATCATAGATAAACTAACTAGGCAAGAGCGACCACTACCTCGCCCGCGCTGGCGAACCGCCGCCCACACCCGGACGCCAACGAAGTGATGTGCACACTTCTCAAGGTGGCAGTCCGGCGACTGACTGCCCAAGAGCGGCGCCTGGCGATGATCTGCATGGGATCGCGGCATCATCACCGCTCTAATCTGAGCGCGGCGTGTAGCATGGGATGAATGCCAACTTTTGAGTTTTCGTCGATGAGACCGATTGGTATTATCGGCTGGTCTAAATGAGAATAGTTGTACCGGTCTCCAGCGCGCAATTTAAGCCCAACTGCGCCAACTCGGTACAAAATACCAAGGACAAAGCAGATCATTTGGAGCGGATTCTGTTGCTTCGCTTCAACATAATTACGCGCCACATCGAACAATGGGTCAAAATCCTGCTTGCCTGACGAATAAACCGCAAGCGCCAGATCTTCCACTTCAGGGCGCGAGCAAACCGCACTGACATCTATATATGTTCTTTTGTTGGCGGCAATTAAATCAATCATTATCCCTAGCGTGGGGAACGCACTTTTCCATTCTTGTTCAAGCGCATCACGTCTTATCCGCGAAAACTCAAGCTCAGCCCGCCTTACTTTGGAGGCGGTTATCTCGTACTCCCCCTCAGCAACTTTGATACACTCGTTTACAAAGGCGATTACGTCTCGCGGTCGCAGGAAAGTCCTGTCGACGATGTAATCGAACGGCGATTGATTCCCCACTTTATACGTGAAAACGTCGTCAAACAATATTGGCTTCGTAGAATATTGTCTCTTAAACAAATGATCCATGCGCTTATCAACAAGCGATTTGAGCTGCGGCCGGGACCACTTTAGTCGCACAAAGTAATCTTCGAATTTTTCTCTCTGGAAGGTTAAATCTGATGTCTCCTGCACGACTCGCTCAAGAATATCTGTGCGCAGCGCCACTAGGATTTTCAGATTCGTGATGCGCTTGAACGCTTTGAGCGATTCAATGAGTGCACGTATTAGCCGAAACCGAATAGACGCATCGACCCACCGTTCATCAAGTCGATCTACGAGGATGTAGAATTTATTCATTTTGTCGCTTAGATCGTATTCGGCCAGCAGGTCGATTACGCTGGCAAGCTCCGCTAATTGATCGGCATTCATAATTCGGCGCGCTCGCGCAACGAGCTCTGACTTTCTGTCCGTGCTCATTCGCTTTTCGTACCGTCCTCCTGCCTTAAATTTCTGTATTTCTCCGCCCATTTCGGCAGATATTTTACCTTCGTAACTCTCAGTGATTTCTTTTATGTTCTGGTCCATGGTGATCCAGAACCTACCCTCCCATTCACGGAGATAATTCAGCGCACGTTGTTTGCGCGCATCCTTGGTAACGAGTGCCGCAAGGTGGGCGAAGACATTCAGAGATTTTTGTTCATCCTGCACGGACCAGCGTAGCCGGATGTACTCAATACATAGAACGTGTTTCCACAGAATCTGGAAAAATAAGTCGAGATCCGCGCCTATAGCTTGAAGGAAATTCAGCACATCGGAGTTAGACGCATAGCTCATTGCCATTTCAGACGGGTCAATATCTACGGCATGCTCCACGGACCCTTTGATGTGTCGAAATATGGCGGTCTTGCCCGCACCAGTCCGACCGGCAACGATCATCGCCGGGGACTTCACATCCTGGCAGATCTCGACTGGCGGATAGTGAATGAAGCAGTCGAACAGAAACTCGTCGTCCGTCTCGGCTGAACCAGTGCCGATTGTCATTCCTTGCCTTAAAACGATGGGGTTCGTCCGTGTTGCTCTTGCCATTCAATTTTATCCGGGCAGCTGCGTTCCTGGCACACTGTAAGTGATACGCGTTCGGACTGAAACCGGGTTATTCCGGTTGTCCGCTGGCTCGCACCGGATCGCCTGCTTACCCCTCGTCATGCTGCACATGGGATTCCTATTCCACCCCGATCACTCGCAGACAAGCAACTCGTCCCATGCGGTCGTGTAGCGCGGACTGGCGAACTCCCGCCGCAGCTTCCACGCCCGGCGGGTGCCCGTCGCGCCATAGGTGACGGTATCGCGGCCGAAGCGCCGGTTGAGGCTGTCGATCGCCCGCATCCGCGCCTGGGCGGCCGGCGTGTCCGGCGCCTCGAACAGCCCTGCCTGAACGCCCCTCGCCGGATGCAGGTCGAGGAACATCACCCCCGCCTTCTTGTAGCGATAGCCGGGCCGCCATATCGCGTCCAGGGCGCGCAGCGCTGCCGTGATGAGCTTGCCGGTGTCCGCCGTCGCCACGGCCAGCGAGACCGCCTGCGTCGCGTTGTAGGGTGCATCCTGCGGCCGGAACCGGTTGGTGTGGATGAAGACCACCAGCTGCGCGGTGACGAGCTGCTGCCGGCGCATCTTCTCAGCCGCGCGCGCGGTGTAGGTGCTGACCGCCTCCACGAGATTTTCCGCGAGTACATTTCCCACGAAGAGACCACTCCTCGCCTGCAAGAGCGCGATCGCAGCACCGTCCAGGCGCGGTAGACTTCGATGATATCAGGTTGACTTCTATGGCCTGAAGATGCAGCGAAACCCGCTCTATCCAGCTGAGCCCGACAAAAGGCCGCGTAATCTAACGAATTCGGGCCTGCTTTGATGACATCTCGTAAAGCGCATCATTATACATTTCTTGCGCGACGTTCATATAGAATGCGACAATTGTTGTTACTAAGGCAGGATTATTGGGCATTATCTCACGCAGTCCGATTAGCATTTCCTCCCGCGCGACATCGATTCCGACTGCCAGCACATTATTTCGCTGGAGCAGTGCAAGGCCTAACCCAAACGCGCGCCCGACATTATCGGACCCGAGGTCTGATCCCGCAAATGCATAAGTCGCCAAGCCTTCAATAACCGCGAATAGCGCCTGTTTTCCGACATGAACGGAACTGCAATACAGGCGGTAGACAACGTCAGGGTTCTCATCGTCCCCATGAATCACGACGATATGCGATCGTTCCACATTCGTAAACGGGATAAGTGCTACCGCAGGTAGAGTGCCGTCGCTTTCTCCTTGCGCAATCACATATTCTGTTTCGTACCATTGTTCTCCATGCATCGACCTAACCTGATTGACGACTTCTATACCGTGACTAGAAGGCCTGCTTTCCTGTTTTGCAATGGTTATGGCACCAATGGACCACGCCGGCACAGTACAGCTAAATGCTATCGAAAACTGACCAAAATCGGACTGAGATGTACTGTAGGTTGTGCTTTGTCCTGATCCTAACTCAGCCTCGATGACGTTCGCTGCGCGACCTGGTGAAGTTACCAGCAGTGCAATTAGGGCTGTGGCAGCAAGCTTAAGCAACCTCATGACCGTCTCCCCCCTTGCCGATCGGCGACGACCATAATTTGCGGGGGGTAATTTTCAGGCTGTCAATCGGCACACAACCATCGGCTGGCGCCGGCGGGCCGTGCCGCGGCCAAGGTCCGCACGGCCGCGGGGAACCATTAGAGCTTCCTACAGGCGCGGCGGCGCTTCTGAAGCTACCACCCCAGCCACGACCACCGACTTGCTTGCAGGTGGGCAGTTTTTGGCCGCCTATGACCCCTTCCCTGCCCCACTTGGCGGCCACACCGATGTTGACGGGGACCTCCGGCCTCACCTCACCCTCGGCTCATTGCCGAGCAGGGGGGAGGGTGTGGGAGGGGAACGCCTCCCACCTTAGAGAGGCATGTTCGGCCGGAGGCCGAACTCCGCATTGGGCCGGTGCGCCGAAGGCGCATGAGACCGGCTCGGTTATCGGCCGTTAGGCCGATTCCGCTTATTCCCTTCAGCAGGCTGTCGGGTGTCTCCGAGCGTCGTACTATCGGGAACACTTTCGGTTTAGGAATTTAAGATTCTAGAGTTAAAGAGTTACGCGAAAAAACTTGACGAAAATACACCATCTTTACAGGGGGTTGCCGGTCGGCGGCGTTCCCGATAGTACGTGGATTTGTTCCTGATAGTACGACGGCATTGTTCCCGATAGTACGTGGATTCGTTCCCGATAGTACGACCCGAGCGTTCCCGATAGTACGAACCCTGTGGATAATTGAGGACGCATCGGGCGTTCCCGATAGTACGACCATCGCCCGATGTGTTTTGAAAAATTGCAGTGTTTACAACGCTCTAGCCGGTCTGCCCCCGCCCAAACCCGCGGAAACCGGGGCTCTGTCGTCCTTTCGGGAACGCCGCCCCCCGGCTTAGCCGTGCTTGGCGTGGTGCTTCCGAACGAAGCCGTGAAACGCGGCCCCATAGTTTTTGGGCGCTCGATTCGGATCGTCGCGCAGCCAGTCGTCAAACTCGGCCTGTAGGGCATAGACGTCCCAGCCGGGGAACTCGCTTCTGATGCGGGCAAGCGTGGCATCCGACAGGGTGCGGTCGAGAAGCGACAGCTGGCCCTGAACAGCGGCACGCTTCTGCACCTGCCGCTTAGCGGGCTTGCCGCTCGCCCGGGCGGCCTGCTGTTCGGGCGTCACCATGTCGCGTCGGGTCATTCGCACCAGCGCGTCGCCGCTGGCGGCCTCCTCAAGGGCCAGGTCGAAGCCCGGCAGGTTGTTGGCGCGAACGATCTTGGCGATCTCGAATTTGAACCGCCGGTAGGTGCCTTCGGCCCCCGATTTTTCGTAAAGGACCGGCAGGCCGATCACGAAGCCTTCGGCCCCTGCCCCGCCGGCATGCTTGCGGGCCACACGATACAGCCAGCGTTCACGGCCGCCAGTGATCTGGAAATAGAGGGGGTCGATCGCCAACACCCCCCCTTCCCGCAGGATGCCCTCATAGAACCAGTCGGACAGGGTGAGGCTCATGCCGCGGCTATCGCCGGTCTCGCTGTCGACATGGTCGGTCCATTCGGAGATCCAGCCGAAATGCGCTTCCTTCTTGCCGCGCGGGGCGCGGATGTTGGTGCGGATATCGGTCGATTTCAGGCGCTCCATGCCCTCGCGCAGGCGCTTGTACTGCGCGCCGCTGGTGCCCCGGCCGATCGCCTTCAGCAGGTCGTAGGGCTGGAAATGGAGCTTGCGCGGCACCTCGTTGATCTTGCGATTGCGCAGGTCGCAGATCACCGAGGCGGCCCAGATCAGGATATCGGCGTCCCAGATGGTCGCCATGCCATATTCCGGGTGCGGCCGCACGGTCACGAAGATGCCGTCGCGCGCGCTGCGGTACTCGATGGGCTTAATGCGCTTGCTCTTCGATAGCGAGAAGAACGGCCGCTCCATCGTGTCCTGCTGATCGCGGAACTTGAGGTCGACGATCGCCGGGATGAAGAAATCGAACTGCGAATCGCCTGACCGCCGCGTAGTCATCGCGCCCTCGGCTTGCCCCGTGAGCCTTCGCCATACACCTCAGCCAGCGGGGAATGGTTGTACTTCACGAACAGATCGTTGAGCGCTTCCGCCAGCAGGTCGCGGCTGTCGCGGTTCTGCTCTACCCCGATCATGGCGAGCTGGCGACGCACCGCCGGATCAAAATGGGCCGCGATCTGGACGAGCCCTGCGCGCTTCTGCGCGACTGGTCGCGGCACCGTGGCCATTGCTGGCGGCGGCGGCTCCGCATGGCCGCTGGCCTCCTTAAGCCGACGCAGCCCGTCGGCGAACTGGGTTTTTGCCATGGGCACCCTTCCTTTCTGTCGATGTGTCGACACTTCGATTTGTCGATATGTCTAGCATTCGACATGTCCATTGGTACAGCCGATCCACCTCCTCGGCCGCCTTGCTGTGCGGTTCGGCTTCCTGCGCCGTCTGGCCAGTGATGAGGCTGCGCTTATAGACGAGCCGCGTACCCAACCGGACCGGCGATACGGAGAGGCCGATCTGGGTTTCGATCACCTCGGCCGCACTGTCGGCTTCGGCGACCTGGGGCGGTACGGCGTTCAGGATGGCGAACGCCTTCTTCGCGTTCGCCATTTTGACCAGGGCCGCCGTCTTACCCAGCGCCCGAAGGTCGAGGATCGACGGCTGGCTGGGCACAAGCACCAAGTCGGCGCGTCGGGCCGCCTCCAGGGCGGGACCATCCGAGTGCGGGGCGGTATCGATGATGACGATGTCTGCGCCGATCTCGCGTGCTTCGGTCAGCACACGATCGAGGCGCGCCGGCTGAATGGACTGGACCGCTGGAAACTCGGCCTCCCGGTAGTCCTTCCATTCGGCAGCGCTGGCCTGCGGATCGAGATCGAGCACGACCACGCTGAAATCATGCTGAGTGAACGCCGTGGCGAGGTGCAGGGCGAGGGTCGTCTTCCCCACCCCTCCCTTCTGGCTGATGAGCGCGATGGTATGCATGGCATCTCCCTTTGCCCCGATGAAAGCCAATGCGGTGCGACCAGTCGAGTGTTCGATAGGTCGAGCGGTCAGAAATCCGACCTTTCGAGGAGTCGTGTTGCCGACATGTCGCATCATCGATACGCCGAAGTGTCGACACTTCGATACACCGACATATCGAGCCGTGATGCCAGAAGAGCGACCGAACAGGTCGGATGGCGCGTTATCGGTGGTCAAGCAATGATCCGCGCGCCGTAGGCGTGCGACCGATAACTCCCTGAAACAAGGAGTAGGACGGCAGCGGCTCATACCGCAGGTCAACGACTCGACATGTCGACACCTCGACATATGCAGGCGGACCTGGTGGCGACAGCACTATGGTGCGCCAGCCGTCCTTCAGCAGCGGGTGCAACACCCTCGCTCCGCTAATTAATTGAAATCATGCCTATAATATGCAAATGTACAATTGTATGCGTGCACATTCTGGATTCTCGCTCGTCGAGCTGTCGATCGTCCTGGTGATCCTGGGACTGCTCACCGGCGGTATCCTGTCGGGGCAGGCGCTGATCCGCGCGGCGGAGCTGCGAAGCGTCAGCAGTCAGTTCCAAACCTATCAGGCGGCGATCTTCAGCTTCCGCGATAGATACATGGCGCTGGCCGGCGACATGAGCATGGCCACGCGCTTCTGGGGCTTTGACGATACCGCCCCCAGCTGCACCAACCGCACCGGCGCCGCTAATGCGGGAACAGCTGGCACGTGCGACGGCAATGGAGATGGGCAGCTTGCTACCGTACCAGCAGGGGGATCGGGTGAGCGTACGGAGTTCTGGCGGCACCTGGCGCGCGCAGGCCTGATTGAAGGTAGTTATACCGGTCTCGCTGGCCCTACGAATAGTTCCCACGCTATCTTAGGTGAAAACGTACCTCGGGCACGGATTAGCAGCGTCGGCTGGTGGGCCTCAACGATCACTGGGACGGGCTCCGCCAGCTTCACCCGGCCTATACACAACATGTTGGTAGTAGGCGCCCTCACGACCACGCCAGTTAACAATCTAAGCGCTCCATTTTTAAAACCAGAAGAAGCCTGGAACCTCGATACTAAGCTGGACGACGGCCGGCCAGCTTATGGCAAAATCGTGGGCCGCAACATATCAACCTGCACCACGACCAGCGATCCTAGCAATTTCAGCGCTGAATACCTGCTCAGCAGCAGCGCTATCGGGTGTGCACTGAATTTTATTGACTTTTTCTAGCCAGATAGGTCGACAAGTGCCGCGCGCCGAAGGCGCGTGACCGAAAATTCCCCGATCGGCCAAAAAGGGAAGGGGGCCGCTTACGCGGCCCGCTCCTCGTCGGCAACATCCTCTTCGGGCTCGGGCTCCGAGAAGGCCCGCAGATAGTCCGCGGCCTGGCTGGCCTTGCTGGCCGCGGTGAAGATGGCGCGCTTGTCGTTCTTCAGCAGCCGCACCCAGTTGGCGATATAGCCCGCATGGCGCAATTCGCCGGTGACGCCAAGATGGGCGCACAGGAAGGCGGCCGTCAGCTCGGCAATCAGTTCCTCGGCGGCATAGGCCTGCGTGCCGAACCGGCCGGTGAGGTCGCGGTCGAGGCGGCTGTTGTGGCCGCTCCAGTGTCCCAGCTCATGCAGTAGCGTCGCCTCATAATGCTCGGGACTGCGGAAGGCCGGGGCAGGGGGCATCTGCACGACGTCGTGCGAAGGGATGAAACAGGCCTCGTTACCGCCATGGCGGATATCGGCGCGGGTCGCCTCCACGAAGCTCGCCACCCGGCTCGCGCGCAGCTCGGGCGGGGGAGGGGCCACGGGTGCGGTGATGCGCTCGGGCAGCCTGTCGATCTGCGCCAGGTTGAACACGGTGTAGCCGCGCAGCATCGAGACCTGCCGCTCGCGTTCCTCGCCGCCCTCCGCCTCCTCCTTCACGGTCAGCTTCTTGGTGAAAACCACCTGCGTGCCCTTCTCGCCCTTGCGCACATGCCCGCCAAGGCCCTGCGCCTGCTTGAAGGTCATCCACCCATGCGCGGGGTAGCCTGCGGCCTCGGCGGCACCCCACAGGATCGGGATATTGATGCCGCGATAGCGATGCCCCGTGGCGGCATTGCGCGGCAGCAGCCCGGCGCCGTTGCCGCGCCCATGCTTCCACGGCTTCAGCCAGGGTGCCGCCCCCTGCTCCAGCTCGGCGAGGATGCGGTCGGTAACGGTCTGATACAGGTCCTTCTTCATCGGTCTTTCCTTTCGGGTTCGGGAGCAGCGCGCTGCTCCCTTGCCCGTCGGCGAGACCGGGGTGGTTGGGGGGCAAGGGACGATTCCGGAGGGGGATCGCCCGCCCGTAGGGCCGCGCGCACGCGCGGGTCTGCACGCCGCGCAGCGGCGGAAGACCGGGGAGACCGGAATCGGCCCTTGCGGGGGAGGAGGGGGGCTCGCCCTCCTGCCCCCACTCGGCCGCGTCGGCGGCCGCACACGATGCATCAGGGATGGAAGCCGAATGGCCGAGACGCCGCAGGCGGCTTGGGGCTCGCCCGACAGCCCGCCCGTCCCGAAGGGCGGGGATGCTCGCTCCGGTAGTTATGTAGCTAGGATCGGGTTCGGCTGGTCAAATGCCAAGCCGGTTGCGAGGCTATCGGCGGCGGTAGCCTGAAGGTGATCCCGAATCCGCCAACATCCGCTCATCGCTCACCAGCAATATGGTGAGGATCTCATCGCTGCTTGTGCGGATGGACTGCTCATGCAGTTCGTAACGTTGCGCCTCGCTCCGGTCGAACCATGCATCCGCACCTATCAGACGCGGCTGCGCTTCCTCGGGGCCCTGACCGAACAAGAGGCTGAAGGCGAAACTCTCGCTATCGAGTTGCTCCTGGGGGAACCATCGCTCAGGGATGTCGGGAGAGCGGGTGAACCATTTACGCCCCCGGGGGCCATGACAGACCAGTAGGGCGGGGCTGTGCCCGTTCTCGACCAGCCGAATGGCAGTCGCCGTGATGCTGGTCTCGAAAAGTTCGGCCAACTCCCGCACCGCACGCATCGTCAGCCGGGCGTAGTGGCGGACCAGCGGATCGAGCAGGTAGCGCGGCAGGAGAAGATCCGCGGCATAACGGTCTGCCGCCCGTTCAACCGGCGGTGCTCGCCGCTGGTTGCCGATCTCTTCGGGCCGGCAGATCAGCATACGGCCCCGGTGGTGATGCCAATGGCCTAACTCGTGCCCGATCGAGAATCGCTGGCGGCGCGGATGGCTCAGGCAACTCACGCGGATGATCGCACGATCCCGATGACCGATGATCCGTGCCTCACATCCGTCGAGTTCGCATCGCTTGATACGCGCGCCGAGGTGCCAGGCGATCGCCTCGAGGTCGATCTCTCTGGGGTCGGTGACGCCTAGCTCCTGAAGGACGCGCTCTGGTGGCGACAGAGCATTCACTTAGCGTCATCCTCGCCGTCGCCCAGCGCCCCCAGCTCAGCCAGGTCTTCAATAGCACTGTCGATGTCCCGTTCGGACTGCCCTTCGCCTTTGCGAGCGGCCATGGTCAGTTTAGCGGCGAGGGTCGGATCGGCCGCAACGAGGCCTTGATAACGGCGACGCGCCTTGATCTGGTCTATCGGGATTACCGCACCACCCTGCCGGCGATCGGCAGCAGCGGCCGCCCGGGCGGCCGCCAATCTGCCTTTGCCCGCCTCCAGCACCGTGCGCTCGAACAGCCCCCGCATATCCGCTGCGGCACTCGCGGCATTGCACTTATCCTCCGCGGCTTCAGCCAGGATTTCCGCCTCAGAGGCACTGAGAATGTCCTCGGCGAGAGCATCCGCCAACCGTTCGAGCGCTTCCCGCTTCTTGTCCGTGGATGCGGTCATGACGGCCATCCTTGGGGGAAATTCTGGTCGATTCGCCGACGAATCAGGCGGCGCTTCGTTTCATAAGCAGTTTTATCTAGCTCTGTGAGTTCCATCAGTTCCGCCCCCTGCATGCCTTCCATAAGACCTTCCAGGAGGAGTTGAGCTATCTCGTCATCGACGAAGAGGCGCAGGAGGGATGTCCGCATTGCGGCAAGGTCCTGGGCGTTCCCAAGATCCTGCTCCGCCCCGGGGGACGGGTCGGGAGGATCGACCATTCCCGCTTCGCCGTACTGCGCAATCGACTCCAGTAGTGGCCGCCGCTTAGCTTTCTCCTGCTCACCGTTGGCGATGCTACGCATGGCCTCAGCGAGAAATTTCACGACATCGACCTGGGCCGGACACGAGCGTCCGCCATCGAGCGCACAGCGAAACGCTTCTTGAAGGAGATCCTCGGGTTCCATCGGACGAAGCCGGGCATAAAGCTTCGCCACTTTTTGCAGTCTGATCCAGTCGGCGTCCGAAAAGCTCCGGATCGCATCAGCTACTTCGTCGCGCGAGCGGGTCACCGCTGCAGCCTTCATTCCCGACAAAGCCTTCCTCCCCTTCATCTCCCTATGCGGGACCAGCTGGCGGCTCAGACATTTTTTTCGCCGCGATGTCCGAATGGCGCTCGGTCGCCCGCATCGGAAGGCAGGAGCAGTGTCGCATACCGGCACAGCCTACCGAAGTGGCATGAGGCTAATTTTCTACAACCGCCCCACAGGCAGGGCGAACAGCGGAAGGACCAAATGATGGCCGACCGACAGGTCACGCGCTCCGGGAAGGATCGCGACGGGGATATTACGAAGCTCTGCAATTCGGGTCAGGCATGGTCGCCGCGCCAGAAGCGCGACGCCATCAACGATATCGAAGGTGGGCTTCACAGCTACTTCGTCCAGTGGACGGACGGCAAGCGCACCGAAATCCGGGTGGTGAACGGTTCCTCCGGGAAATATCTGCGGACCGACCGCGACAACACCACCCGTAACAACCTCGACGATCTGCCCGACTGCTAGGGCCGATCAGTCAGATCGGAGGATCAGATGGCTGGCAAAGGGAAGGGTTCCGGCAGCTACCGCAGCGCGATCAGCGGACGTTACGTCACGGCAAAGCATGGCAGCGCCAGCCCCCGCACTACCGTTCATGAAGCCAAGGGCGGCGGCTCGACGGGCAGTTACCGCAGTGCAATCAGCGGGCGCTTCGTCACGACGAAGCACGGCAATGCCAGCCCACGCACAACCCTCAAGGAAACCTGAGCAATCCTGCCGGCTGCGAAGTGAAGCCTACCCTGAAGCCCGGCCGGTTCACCGACCGGGCTTCAGGTGTCAGTTTGGGTTAGCTATGCCGCCTGTACCGAAGCCTCGGTAGTGCTCGGTAGCCGACGCAACGGCTCCGGAAGCCAACCGCTTCCGTCGAGCACCTTGGCCACCCGCTCGGCCACCTCCTGCTTCTTGAGGCTGGGGCGGGCTATCGGGGCCTGTAGACCGGCATCGGCCACGAAGGAGGCCAGCAGGGTGCGCGGCAGGCGGCCATAGAAGCCGTCGACACTCGGCTGCCACCACTGCGCCATATCCAGTCCCATCCGCTCGGCGAGTTGGTCGGCATGGTCGAGCCGGTCATTGCCGGGGCGGTCCTGCTTGTGCTGCACCGCATCGACGCTGAGGGCGGCGAGGAAGGCCAGCAGATCGAGCAGCACGTCCTGCGGCTGTTCAAGGCACCATGCGAACAGGTCGGCGGGGTCGCCGGGCAGACGATCCCCCCAACGTTCGGCTTCCTCAGCCATGGCGGCATGGGCGGTGCCGTCCATCGCCCGCACATGGCGCTCCAAAGCCTCGCTGGTCGCCCGGATGGCGAGGCTGGACGCGGGCAGGGCACTGGCTGGATAGAGCAGCGATACGGCGAGGGCGTGCACCGTAGCGGCCAGCGCCATGGCAGGATTGCGGGCCAGTTCGATGCGCAGGGCGGCGGTACGGTGCGCGGTGAGTTCGGCCACCATCGTCGCGGGGAGGGCGGCTGGGTCGCGCGGGCTGTCGGCCTTGGCCTTGGTGTCGCGCGGCATGTCGTCGGGATGGACGAGGCCGCGCTCGATGCGCAGGCTCCCATCATGCTCCAGCAGCACCCGTGCTCCGGCGCGCATCATGTCCTCGGGGTCGTAGGCGAGGCTGTCGCTGTCGGCATCGGCCTTGGGATAGATGCGGCCATAGCGGGTGTCGTAGTCGCGGCTGATCTCGGGCGTCACCCATTTCCAGCCCTCGGCCTGCACGGCGCTCACGGCTTCGCCCATGCGCGCGGCGGCAAGGCGCATCACAAGGTCCCGGTCAGCCAGATAGCCCGCATCCTTGGCGTCGAACAGGTCGCGGATGATCGGGCCGCCTGCGGCGGTGTAGGCGTCTAGCCCGACCAGCCGGGCCAGTGTCAACGCCGCTGCAAATCTGACCCGGTTTCCATCGTAGCGCCGGTTTAAATCTGACCCACCCGGTTCTGTTCGTCCGTGGTCGGGGCGCGCCCCGACCACGGACG
>Ga0114916_1000703_pt1 | contig 21105 bp, 18 predicted proteins | sample MalvirAntarct_66_FD_83501 | JGI IMG/M metagenome (GOLD analysis project Ga0114916, IMG submission 83501) | Marine viral communities from the Global Malaspina Expedition - Malaspina viral metaG Antarct_66 | ecosystem: Environmental > Aquatic > Marine > Oceanic | place: West Anvers Island... | reverse complement strand
GTTTCTACCGAGAGGGAATGTGCGATTTTAATTTAAATGATCGTTGTTTGTCAGTTAGTTGCAAACAAGTCTTAATTCTTTATTCTAACAGCGCAGCGCCTGCCTGCCGGCGAGGCAGGGTCTTGATTCTTTATCGGACAACAATGATTCTCAATATATGTTAAGGCAATTGTTAATTAACAGAACCTTATAAAAAACATTTTTTTTTGCCTAGAGATAATAGCTATGTTGTGTGGTCACGTTAAAAACTACGAATATGAAATTGAAATTTGACTATAAAAAAGTCTATGCTCCGTATATCAATGGAGACTATTTACAAACCGATGATCAAAAAACGATAAAATCTATAAACCCTTATAATAATGAGGTGTTAGCTGAAATTCGCTTGGCGAGTCCGGCAAACATTCAAACTGCTTTGGAAAGTGCAGAGAAAGCTCAGAAGAAATGGGGCATCACTGCAGCGAAGGTGCGGGAAGCTATTCTCCTAAAAGCAGCAGATATTGCCGAAAGACGCCGTCCCGAATTGGCCAAAGCATTGATTGATGAGGGTGGGAACGTTTTTGGTAAAGCCATGTATGAAGTTGATTATTTAGTGAGTACCTTAAGAATCGCCGCAGGGCAAACCCGACAAATTAGAGGCGAGACGATGCCGGCAGAAGAGGCAAATCGGATTTCTATGACTTATAGATTGCCTTTAGGAGTGGTCGTCGGGATTGGACCGTTTAATGCGCCACTGATATTGAATGGTAAAAAATTAGCCCCTGCTATTGCAGCGGGGAATAGTTTTATTTTGAAACCGTCTCCTGCTACTCCAATTATAGCCTTGCTTTTTGCGGAAATTTTTCACGAGGCGGGCTTACCCAAAGGGGTGCTGAGTGTCATTCCTACTGCCGATGAAGATTTGGGCGATACGCTCTTTTCAGATCCACGCACCAAATTGATCACCTTTACAGGATCAGCCAAAGTGGGTAACATTTTGCAGGAACTGGCTGGAAAATATCAAAAACGATTTGTTCCAGAACTCGGCGGAAAAAGTCCATTGGTAATTTTAAAAGATGCCAATCTTGATTATGCTGTGCGTTCCGCTGCCTTCGGAATATTTTTTAACCAAGGCCAAGTGTGTATGGCAAATTCACGAATCATTGTTGAAAAACCAATTTATGACGAATTTTGTAAGGCTTTTGCAACCTATGTAAAAACCATTAAAGTAGGCGATCCTAATGCTCCTGAAACAGCAGTTGGACCGCTGATTAACAAAGGTGCGTTAGAAAAAATTAAAAAACATATTGACGATGCCGTAGGAAAAGGAGCGAAGCTGCTGGCTGGAGGTCATTTGGAAGGCCTAGTTTGGAAACCTTCTGTCTTAACGGATGTTACTAAAGACATGCTGGTGTCAGACGAAGAGACCTTTGCCCCGCTGGTATCCATTTATTGTGCCGAAGATTATGAGGATGCGATCACATTGTCCAATGACACTTATTACGGCCTATCCTCCGCAATTATTACCAATGATTTGCAGAAGGCATTTGATTTCTCCTTGAGAGTTGAAGCAGGATCTGTACATATTAATGATAATGCTTTTGATGATGATCCTAACGCACCATTTGGTGGCTTTAAAGGCAGTGGTCATGGAAAGGAAAACGGTCAATATTCTATTGAAGATATGACCCAATTAAAATGGGTGACTGTACAATTAGGTGAGCGTCCATTACCGTTTTAATGCACAGTCTATAATTACAACATGTGAAAAATAATGTTTTGTAATTAAAGTGAAAGAGCCCTCAAAAGAGGGCTTTTTTGTATGCATAAGTGGGGCTTATTCTAAAGTTTGCTCTCCACCGCCGTTGACAAAAAGAGTTTGTCCGCTTACCCATTCAGAAATTGGTGCGGCAAAATAAAGCATGGCCCCCGCAATATCCTCGGCAGTGCCCAATCTTTTAATTGGCGTGTGTTTTAACATGCCGCGTTCAATTTCAGGTGTTAAAACACTTTCCAGCGCTGCGGTACGTGTTGCTCCGGGACCCACGGCATTAATGCGTACTTCAGGACCAAAATCGTGCGCGAGGTTTGCAACCGTATGGTTTACCGCGGCTTTCGATCCTCCGTAACCGCTCATATTCGGGCTTTTATTGATGCTGGACATGGAGGTGGTGAAAACAATCGACCCATAGCCAGCTTTTTTCATATAGGGCACGGCGAGTTGACATAAACGCCAGCCGTTAAATACATTCAGCTCATAATCTCTCTTAATGTCTTCGACGGAAATTTTAAACGGATGTTCACGTCCGCCGCCGCCGCCACCTGCGTTGTTGATGAGGATGTGAATACCTCCTAATTCTGAAACAGTGGTTTCTACTAGGTTTACTAAATCGTCATCTTTTAAAACATCACACCGCACGGCTATGGCCTTAACGCCTAAAGCTTCAATATCCTTTACGGTAGCTTGGGCATCTTCTAAATTAAAATCACCAATAGCGATAGTTGCCCCGTGTTTTGCTAATAAGAGCGCAGTCGCTTTGCCAATACCATTTGTGCCTCCCGTAACAATGGCAATTTTTCCAGTTAAATCAAAAAGTTTATCTTTTTCCATGAGTAGTATTGTGTAGTACACTTTTCATTTTTAAGGTACATATAAATTTCTAGAAATGATCATATCATAGGTGACTTTTGTCTAGATCATCTATTAAAACCAGCGGTAATATGGACTAACTCTTGAGGTTCTAAATTTAATCTCAAATATATATTTATCCTAAGGAATCCATAAAAACACATATAAGTAGATACATGTTGTCAAAGTGAGGAATCTTTAAAACTTCTCAACCGTTATCCGCAAATTTGTATCATTTATTTAGTCTTGCACTTTCGACAAGATGTTGTTTGCTTCTTCAGTGCTAAGATGCTTTAGTGTTAAATTTTTAATGAAACCGGAAAAGCCATTTTTAGTATCTCCCACGTGCTCTAATGGGAACATCAGGGTTTGTTGGTAGTTGAAACCGTTCGGCAAGCCTTCTGTTTTTTTATAGGCTGTCAGGTGTTCTTTCTCTTTACCATTCACAAACAGCATCACACCTTTATAGTCGGCCACTAATCTGATGGTTTGCCAAGTTTTATGTTCAGGGCTAAAATTAAACGTATAGGTATAGCCGTCACGGGAAAATCCTAGTTTTCCTGTACCCTCAGTATTTAAGGTGATTTTTCCGTAGGCACTTTGAAAAAGCACAGCATTTGCTTGGTTGTTCGTGCTCAAATGAAGATCAAAAGACACATCATAATTATACCCAAAATTGGTCCCGCCTAAATTGAGCGCTTTCTTACCGTTAAAACGGATGGCTTTTCTACCCACTTTTGATGTCATGGCGTTCAATTCGGCCTCCGTGTACTTGCCACTCATATTAAGGTTTGGGCCGTCAGAAGAAGTGTTGGCCAGAGTTTGGTAGTCTTCAAATGTTTTGCTAGGGGCAACTTTCCAGTTTTTAGTACCAAGTACCTTTAGGGCAGGAATGGTACGGTAATGCACATCCAGTTGCGAAATACCGTTCCCGGATACGTCATTCCATACGGCGAAGGTAGCACCCAAAAGTCCCTTTTGGAAGTCTGGCAAGGTGACCGCTGTGTTTACTTTTTCTGGTCGGTAATTTGAATAGAGCCAAGAAATGTCCAAAAAGTCTCTGTAATAACCGGCGGCGGGCACAATATAAAGCCAGGTATCTGGGGTAGAGATGATGTCAAACCCATCGTCCAGCATTTTTTCAGCATTCACCCAATCTTTACTCCAAGCGTTCATAACTGCATTGCCCACAGGTTTTACGTCGGTTAAAGGATCATCTTTCAGCCACTCTAAGCCACCCCAAAGTCGTGGCGTTTTGCCCGAATCTGCAATGTAATTTAAGTAATGGTTGGTAAATTCCCTAAATCGCTTGGCTTGGGCATTATCCACATCTCTGCCTTTCCCTTCCTTGATGTATTCATCAGTGCCAATATGAACATCAGGGCCAATGAATACAGGGTTGTCGCCTTTAATGTATTCGTCAAACAGCGTATCGAAAAAATCGTAAATAAGTGGAAGTTTATCATCTTCAAGAATGGCCAAATGATCGTCAGCATATGGGGCTGATGCCATCAGTTCAGGATTGTAGCGCGTAAAAGCCAAGGAGTGCGCAGGGATATCAATCTCAGGAATGACGTTTACGCCATACTGCATGCCTAAGCGTTGCAAGTCGCGGAATTCGTCTTTGGTGTAATGGCCATCTTCAGCAGCCAATCCAGGGTAAGTGTCACTTTCCAGACGGAAAGCTGCATAGGTTTTCGACCAATCATTATTATAATGACTACTAAAGGCATTGTCATTTAAATGCACATGAAATTCGTTCATTTTGTAATACGACAAAATTTTCACGTAGGTTCTCAAATAATCAATTGTAAAAAACTTTCGACCTACATCGAGCATAAAACCTCTATTTGGATAATCTGGATAATCTGTAATAACGCCAGCAGGTATTGCCTTTTGGTGGTTTTCTGAGAGCTGTAACAATGTACGCGTGGCCCAAAAAACGCCATGTTTAGACGCTCCGGAGATGGTTATACCTGTAAGGTTATCTAGGTCTAAGCTATAAGCCTCTTTGTTTTGTAGTGCAGTATTGCTGTAGGTTAAAAGAATATCATTTGATGAGGTTGCCGTATGCGCTGAAGTCGTTGAAATGGTGGTTTCAATTTGGAACATGCTTTGCAGTTCTTCCTTGAGCTGTGTGGCATTGGCCATCAAACTGTCATTTTGTGTAGTGTTGACTTTAATTTGAATAGTATTTGGCAATGTATAAGTCCCTTCTTTTGAGTCGAACTGTTGTACTTCCGGAATCACTTTTAAAACGGTTACTTGTGAAAATAGGTGAGTTGTTGAAACAGATAAGAACAGCACGCATAAGCTGATTCTAATAAAATTATTTAATTTTTTCATGATAAGGGGTGGTTGTAAAGTGATTTGTTTGATACTATTGATAGGCATCATCCTCAATGAAACAAGATTTTAATTAAGATGTTTATAAAGAATGCTGATAAGCCAATCTGGTGTCCTTTAAATTGTTTTTAAAACTATGACATTATTCTCTTTTAAAAGGAGGTGTATTTATGCATTCTAGGGGTTTATTTAAGATTTGGAATCTTTATGAACCAATAACCTATGTGTTTAATGATGCTGCTGAAGTAAAGTCATTTTTTTTCCAATAGTTCAATAAAGCGATGGAACGTTTTTTTAGTAATACTCCAATCTGGTGGTTTAATATCGCCCCAAGCTTTTGGCGTATCAGACATGTTAAAATAATTCACCCCGATAATTTGGTTGTCTTTACGGATCACTTTTGCGGCATCTTCCAGCCATTTTGTTTGAAAATCCTCTGGGCCTTTGACTCCAAATTCAGTAATAAATAGTGGTTTGTTAATAAAACGCATGCGCCATTTTTTACGATTGTAAATAGTCGCAAAAGATTCCTGTTTATTGGGGTCCGTAATGTTTTTATCGGGTAGACCGTAAATGGCAATACTTATATAATCCACCACATCGTTTCCGGGCCACCATTCTATAGAACCACGGTCTCCTGCTGGGCCCCAAACTCTTTTAATCTGAGATGGAAGTGGCTTTTGAAAAGTCATAAAATAACGAAAAGATTTTATGTAGTCCACCGGGTTTTGACTTTGCCAGGGGTAGCGCGAAATAGGGATTTCCATTTCATGAGCGTACCGTAGATAAATTTTGCTAGATGAGTTCAGAAGGATGTTGTAAAACTGCCGGATTTCATTATCGTAGTTTCCATTGGTTATATGTTGAAGTACATTTAGGTCAGTGCTCCCATCAACGTTTCGAAAGGGTTCAAATGTAACGATGATATCATGTCCACGACGTTCTACTTCTTTAAAACTCTTCTGAAAAGAACCATTGTTGAGGTTGCTGAAATCCACGAACAGATGTTCTACAGTTACTGCGTTTTCATCGTTCAATAGGGATTGAGGGTCATAGACACCAATTTCAATAGGGCTTTGTGCACGAGATTCAGTATCGAAATTGAATCTTTTGAAATTTTCATTCGCATATATGATGTCTCGATGCGCATCAATATGCTTAGATAAGTTATTGAGCATCTGATGGTCTACAGAATCATTGGCGTTTTGCTTAGATCCCAACACAATTATCGGCTTGTCCTGAAAGCGTAAACGATGAATCCGTCTCATTAAGTCGTAGGAGATTGCGTAATTTTTGGGGTACACATTTAAGTAGCTTTCTGAATCATTTTTCAGGGTAACTGAAGCAGCATCAACATAAGCATCACCAGGAAAATATTCCATGGCACCTGGGTATCCTGCTGGTGCCCATACAATTTTTGCCTTTGGTGCATACTGTTTACACAATTGGGAGAAGTGTTGAAAAGCATCAATATACCAGCCTGCTAATTGCCAAGGATAGAGTTTGACGGGCACTTCCATTTCAGGATTAAAACGCAGATAAACATTGGTACGGTCTCCAATAAAATCAGTACACATTTTTTTTAAAATGTCGTCATATGCGCCATCAACAACATCCCGTAGCGGTTTGCTATTGTAGGACATGAAGCTTCTGGACCAAGTTTCAACCGTAATCAGTACGGGAGTGGTTTCAGGAATGTTGGCCAGTAGTTTCTTGTCAATATCCCAGTTGTTTTTATCGAAAAGCTTTAAAGTGAAGTGTGGAAATGTATCAAAATTTTCAATCGACGCAGATGAACTAATGGAAACTTGGCCTAATACAGGCGTGTTCAAATTCATCTCTATAGAATTGCTCTTAAATGTGGCGGCTATTTTATTAAAGGCATTATATCGATATGCCATGTAACTAATAAACAGGAGGAATACGCCAACAAGAATTAAATAGAGGTAAGCTTTTTTCATTACAGCGTGTTTCAATATTAAATTTTTATAATTGAGTATGGCGTATACGTGTTCAGGTTGATAAATTTAGTTTTTAAGAGACTCTTTTATGTATTTTCCTTGATACTGCACCCATGCCGCAATTTTAGTTCTGGCGTTTAAAAGCTCTGCCTCCATTTTAGGGATATAAAGATCCATCAGCTCTTTAGGGTCGCTTCTTAAATTGTATACCTCTAAAGTATTTTCTGATTCATTAAAAATATACTTCATGTCCCCATTGCGATAACCAAAGAGATAATCTGACCACGGCGCAAAGTAATAGGCTTCATCTGAACGCGTGGTTAATAAATTTTGACCTTGCCAAACCTTATGAGGTTGCACGTTTATAATGGGAAGAATAGTTGTAGCCAAATCTTTCATACTGGCAATACCTGGTACACGTTGACCATTAAATAATACGGGATTAATTAAGTAGAGAGGTACTTTTAAATTTTCTTCGTAAATGCCAGTACCATGACCATATTGTGAATGCTGTCCAAAGGCTTCACCATGATCTCCAGTCACAACTACAAGTGTACTAGAAGCTAAATTTCTATCCTCTAACATCTGCATAACTAAACCTATCAGTTCATCATTGCGTTGTAAGCAATTGAGATATCTGTTAAAACTTAAATTTGAAACTTTAAAATCATGCTCTTTGTCTTCAAAGAAGTAAGGATAATGTCCTTGTACTGTCCAAAGCATTGAAAAAAATTTTTGTTCCGGATCTTGATCCAACCACGTTGACAGCCGGTCCGCTAAGCATAAATCATTAATACCATTTCCTTCTTTATAATTTTCATCTGCAAGTTGAAATTGATCAGTGCAGGTGATCTTTGAAAAATCCTCTACCAAATCAAACTTTCGATGCGCTAAATAAGTGTCGCAATTTTGGAACCGAAGGTCAGAGGAGGTGAAAAATGAAGTTCGGTAGCCATTAGATTTGAGTTCTGAAGAGATGGTTGGATGATTAATGTCTGGATTTTCTTGAGTGATACTTTTAAAGGACAGGTCAGGATACATGGATGCGAGCATGGAAACCATTGAAAAATTTGTAGCAGGACTGTGCGCATACATCTGATCAAAAATCAGCGATTGCTGAGCATACTTGTTCAAATTCGGGCTTAAATTAAAGTTTCCCCCATAAGCGTCAAAATAAGTTGACCCAGCCGATTCAAGTACTATGACCAAAACGTTCTTCACGTGATGGTCCTCTGGCAATAAAATGGGGTTTTCCAATGGTGAGCTTTTTGCAGGATCAAATGGTACTTTAACAGAATTATTATCATAAGCAAAAAAGGACGATTTAGAATTGGCAATTATCACAGACTGCATAAAAGCAGTGATGGCATTTTCCGATTGACCTTTAGACCAGGTTACTTCAGTTCTATTGGAGAAATAGAAAAGTACTAATAGGAATATGCTCAAAAGAGAGAGGGTCATATACTTTAACGTTTTACGCCCGTTTAAATATTTGTAAACGTTGTATAACATATAGGCTAAAAGAAGTAAAGAAACAGAATACGCCATTAAATTGAAAAGAATGGTAATGGACATGTTTTCCTGTAGTGCCGACTTTGCATCTTCACTACCCAAAAAATCAGAATAATATAGCCATTGGTAGGTAAATGGTTTTCCTAGCAAAAGCACTGTCTGAATATTTATGAAGGCGATAACTGTAGAAAACAAGGCAAACACTGTAAACAGTACCGTAAGCGTTTTTTTAAAGGCGATGTTCTTGATTATGAATACACTACAACTGAACACAATAGTCGCAATTGCAGTAATTCCTAAATCTTGAAAACTTGCTCTGGTAACCTTAAGGATGAATTTAGGATTTTTAAGCAAATTTGAAAAATTTAATTGCAGAACTTCTATCCGCGCCAGGGCTTGAAGAAGTATTACACTGATGCCCACAAAAACGATAATATGGACGTAAGAGACGGGTGTCTCAAAAAGGTTTTTCTTACCTTTTTTAACTAATGTAAATCCAGTTAAAATAAGGATCAGTAGAAGCAATAAGACCCAGCCTTTTGCTAGTAATTTTGATTCTGTTTTTGATGTGGAGATTGAATAGGTTGCGGTCTTTTGTATAGGGGTTTCATCAGAAATTAAGACCGTGCCTCCAGATTGCAAATCCCAATAATCACTGTAATGTCCTTGTTTGTTTTTTGTAATCCAGAAATTATAATTGAGATTGGAGTTTTTTGGAAGATTTAAAGCGAGTTTAAACGTGTCTCCAACGGCAGACATTGGCGTATAAAATAGCCCATTATTGAATTCAGTATGTTCATTTAAGCTGACAAGTTCTTCTTGCGATGCATCTTCAGTGCTCCAAACGAGATACACCTCACTGGAGAGGGGTGCAATATAGGAGAATTCTTTGGCCAGAAAAGAATGATTAGGAACTTGGAGAGAAATGATATTGACGGCGTTCACTCTGGTGTTAAAACCGGAGCTAAACACCACAAAATGAAGGAAAAAACACGACAAAAAGGTAATGAATAATTGCTGGTGTTTTGAAATCATATCTTATAGCGTAAACCTTAGGGAACAAAAGTAACGGTTCTATATAAGATTGGTTACGTCATTGCGGCCTCTAATTTAAGGAATTAATTCAAAAAAGGAAAATTATGAAGTATTTTCAAGAGCACATTCGTATACTTTATCAACACGTTTTAAGTCTAAGTATTCCAGTTTGCAATTGTAACTTTGCAGCCATAGCACACTTATAATTTTATGAAGGACAAACAGCTCAGGCTAAAAACTCCATGGCCCACCAAAGATGTCATGCAACAGGTGTATGAGATGCAGCTTTGGGGTAGTAATACTTCTAAGTTTTATTCAGGTGAAGGATCTCATGAGCCAGAGTTGGTGACGCCTTATGTTGAGGTGGTCTCTTCATTTTTAAACTCGTTTGAGACACCTTTGACGGTATGCGATTTGGGGTGTGGCGATTTTAATATCGGCAAGAACTTGGTAAAGTTTACAGCGTCTTATATAGCGATAGATATCGTAGAAGATCTTATTCTCTATAATAAAAAGCACTTTAAAGCCGATCATCTGGAGTTTTTCTGTTTGGATATTGCGGTGGACGACTTGCCAGCGGGTGATTGTGTTATATTAAGACAGGTGCTGCAGCATCTTTCCAATGTTGAAATTACACGGGTTTTAGCAAAATTGTCACGCTTTAAATATGTAATCCTCACGGAGCATATTCCAAGTGGAGCGTTCATTCCAAATAAGGATCTAATTTCCGGCCAGGGCATCCGACTCAAAAAGAAAAGTGGTGTCAATGTTTTAGAACCACCATTTTGTTTTCCAGTAAAAAATAATCAAACATTAGGGTCCGTTGTTCCCAAAGATGGGAAAGGAATAATAGTTACCACGCTTTATACGGTCTTCTAGTTTGAGTTCTTTTTGAGGACTTGACGCTGCTTTTAAGCGCTATCTAAATTAATAATCTTATTTTTACAGCTCTAAATTAATCTTCCACCAAATAATAGTTATATGCCATACCAAGAAGTTTTTGAGCAGTTCTGGATTCAAGTAAAGGAAAGTGTCCAAGATGGAAATTTTGCTAAACTGACTATGGCAAAAACCATCGGGAAACAGAATTTGAAGAATATTTTTGTGCGACCGCAAGCTCTAGAAGAAGGCACTAAACTTCTTATAAAAACCCATTACCGATCTAAAGAAACGGAGGATGATTTACAGGAACTTAATATAGAGGAAATCTACGCCATTGTAAAATCGCATCTTAAAACACCGTTTTATTCGGTGCTGCTTTTTACCACCACCAAGGATGTGATGTTTAAAATAAATAAAAAAGATGCCGGACGCATCACCGAAAACAACCCTACCTTTCGGGACGTCATTGGGGCGAAATCAGACCTCGACTAAGCTACCTTTTTAATAATCACTCTGGGGTATTTCGTGTGCTGGTGGACTTTCAATATTATACCGGCATCGTTATTTATATCTATTCTAAATTGTTATATTTGCATTTCGAAAAAGATATTATGAAAAAAATACTAGTAGCATTAACAGCGTTTTCCTTAGTGGTTGCTTGTGGAAACGACACCAAAAAGAAGGACTCAACTTCTGAACAAAAAGCTGCCAAAGAACAAGTGGTCAACGTCTACACCCATCGTCATTACGAGCCGGACCAAAACATCTTTAAAATGTTTGAAGATAAAACGGGCATCAAAGTAAAGGTTATCAACGCCAGTGCTGACGAACTGATTCAAAAAATGAAAATGGAAGGCAAGCAATCGCCTGCTGATGTTTTGATTACTGTAGATGCAGGCCGCTTAAGCCGTGCTAAAGATGAAGGGTTGTTACAAGCTATTGATTCTGAAATTTTAGAAAACGCCATTCCTGCACATTTACAAGATGTGGACAATCAATGGTTCGGCTTAACTAAAAGAGCCCGGATTATTGCCTATGCTAAAGACCGCGTCAAACCAGAAGACCTATCGTCTTATGAAGACTTGGTAAATAAAAAATGGAAAGGTAAAATTTTGGTCAGATCGTCATCAAACATCTACAATCAATCTTTATTAGCCTCAATTATCGCCAATAACGGTGAGGCAGCAGCTAAAACCTGGGCTGAAGGTATGGTTAATAATATGGCACGTTCTCCAAAAGGATCTGATAGAGATCAAGTAAAAGCTGTAGTGGCTGGCGAAGGTGATATTGCGATTGTAAATTCGTATTATATTGGTAAAATGCTGAATTCTCCAGACGCTGAAGAAGTAAAAACAGCTCAACAAATTGGCTTGTTTTTTCCGAATCAAGACGGTAGAGGAACACACATGAACGTGAGTGGTGCTGGGGTTGCTAAATATGCGCCAAATAAAGAGAACGCCATTTTATTCATTGAGTTTCTAATTAGCCAAGAAGCCCAGCAGGTGTTTACTGAGGCGAATTACGAATATCCTGTTTTAGAAAGTGTGGCACCCGTAAAGGATATTAAAGATTGGGGCGCTTTTAAAGAAGACACTTTAGGTTTAAATAAATTAGGAGAATATAACAAGCAAGCAGTTTTGATTTTTGATGCAGCAGGGTGGAAATAGAAACGAAGCATTCTCTTTAAAAACGAGGATCAAAAGGCTTAAACGAGATAGTAACAAGTGGTCAGTATTTACACTGGCCATTGTTTTTTTCTTGGCGTTGCCTATCATATTCATTGGGGTGGAATTATTTTCCGGCCCTGGTGAAACATGGGGTCATATCGTTGAATACCTATTGCCAGATTATATCTGGAACTCGCTCTATCTCGTTTTCTTTTGTAGTATTCTAGTTTTGGTTTTTGGAGTGTCATCGGCGTGGTTTGTATCGCGCTTCGATTTTATGTTCCGAAAACAAATGGAGTGGCTTTTAATCTTACCCTTAGCCATCCCGTCTTATATTGTAGGCTATGCGTATGCTGGTATTTTTGACTACGGCGGCAGTATGGATTTGATTTTTAGACAACTCGGCCTGGAGTTTATTCGTATTGACATTATGAATAGGGCCGGACTGGCCTTCGTGCTGAGCATCTCACTTTTTCCGTATGTCTATGTCAGTGCTCGCGCCTTTTTTCTCAACCAAGCCAACAATTTATTAGAAGCCTCAAAAATGTTAGGGGTGAGTGAGTTGAAAACATTTTTTAAATTGATGTTGCCTCTCGCGCGTCCGGCCATTGTTGCCGGCTTAGTATTGGTATTGATGGAAGTGCTGAACGATTACGGAGCAGCGAAATACTATGGCGTAAATACCTTTACCACAGGCATCTTCAGGTCGTGGTTTTCACTTGAAGAACCTCAAACAGCGGTGTACTTATCAGCGTTGCTAATCATTTTTATTTTTGCACTCATCCTGTTTGAAAAATGGCAAGTCCGGAAGATTAAATTCACCTCTTCAAAAACAAATAACACCCAAATTCAAAGAAAAGAACCTAAGGGCGGTTTACAATGGCTCATATTTTCAGTTGTATTCTTACCTATTCTCTTAGGGTTTATACTGCCAGTGGCGCAGCTATTGTATTGGGCAGTGATTACCGCCTCCACCGTTTTTGATATGGAGTTCATCATCATTTCCCTTCAAAGTTTTGCGATTGCCATCGTTTCGGCATTGATAACCGTCTTTTTCGCCTTGTTACTCATCTATTTTTCAAAGTGGAGCACGTTAAGCAGTATTAAAAATATTTCCAGAATTGGAGTGTTAGGTTATGCTATACCTGGGGCTGTAATTGCTATTGGCATTATGATCCCAACATTAGCTTTAGACAAGTGGCTGATTGCTATGTTAGGAAAGTTTGGTATCGATTCAGGCTTGATCATTAACGGCACGTTACTTGCGCTCTTATATGCATACGCCGTGCGCTTTTTGGCGGTAGCTTATAATCCTATAGATTCTACGGCTTTAAAAGTTGATAATTCTATTCCTGATTCCTCAAAAGTGTTGGGTGTAGGGAATTTAAAAACCTTTTTTAGAATTGAATTTCCGTTGATTAAAACCGGGGTGTTTAGCGCCGTTATTTTGGTCTTTATTGATGTGATGAAAGAATTGCCACTGACGCTCATTCTAAAACCTTATCATATAGACACTTTAGCCGTAAAAGCTTTTGAATATGCCAGTGATGAGATGGTGATGGAGGCGTCTATCCCTTCTCTTTTCATTATCTTTACCGCAATGATACCCGTGATATTTTTAAATAAATTATTGATTAAGAAATAACCATGTTAACAATTAGCTCGCTTTCTAAAAGTTTTGATAAAGGCAGAAATTATGCCATAGAAAATGTCTCTTTCAATTTGAAAGCAGGACAAGTATGCGCTATAGTTGGAGAGAGTGGGAGTGGGAAAACAACCTTGGTACGCCTTATTGCAGGTCTTGAACGGCCTGACCATGGGAGTATCGCCATGGGAGATAAAATCATTGCATCCCTAGATAAATTTGTCCAACCTGAGAAACGTAAAATTGGTTTGGTGTTTCAGGAATATGCTTTATTTCCACATTTGACCATTTTTGAAAATGTACTGTACGGGCTTTCAAAAATGAAAGATAAAAAAAGTAGAGCGCAGGAAATGTTAGATTTGGTAGGGTTAAGCGAGATGGGACAACGGTATCCGCACCAACTTTCGGGAGGACAACAGCAACGTGTCGCCCTCGCTAGAGCTTTGGCGCCAGAACCGTCATTATTGATTTTGGATGAACCTTTCAGTAACTTAGATACCATGTTGCGCACACAATTGCGGAATGAAGTGTTTGATATTATTAAAAAAACGGGGGTCACAGTTTTATTTGTGACACATGACACCCAAGATGCCCTTTCTGTTGCCGATGAAATTTTAATTTTACAGAACGGAAGAGTCATCCAAAAGGATGTGGCGACCAATTTGTACGTAAAACCGAACACTTTATACGTGGCGTCTTTGTTTGGCAGTACGGTGCATATCAATAAGAATTTACAGAATGCATTCCGCTGTCCGTTGAAGGAAACTTGTTGCCATGCCATTAGGAACGAAAAAATTATTGTGAGTCCGTCGTCTGCGGAAGCGGATTGTGAGTATTTGACCACCGCCCAAGTCATTAAGAAAATTCAATTGGGCGATTCTATTCAGCTCGTCTTAAAATTGGAGTCTGGGGAGCAACTTACCGTAATGACTCAGGATAAAAATATTGCAGATACTATCTATATTGGCTTCAACTCTAAAGACATTTTAGAGTTTGAACAAGAGTAAGTTTTTATCACTATAAACTTTTTAAAAATTGACTTTTATTTAATTTATAGCGTGTCATGGAAGTAAAATATGATTTGCGATTCCGTTTTTGATGACGACTACTCCAGATCTTTAACTTTCTTTTAAGCGCAGTGCACGCTTTTGTTAGTCGAGCTTTAGCAGATATTTACTTCGCGTCATTTTCTATTATCGCAGTGTAACCCTTAAGCAGTTCTGCTAATTTTTCAGGATTGCTGTTTGCAACATTACTGCTTTGGGAAATATCGTCCTTTAAATTATAAAGTTGGTAATCTTTACTATTCCCCAATTCAATATTTACGTTAGCATTAATGGCAGGTCCATTATAGGGTGGAATCAACAGCCAGTCTCCTTTTCGATATGCGGTTTTCGTGGCAGCTTCCAGAATCAAATCGGTGCGGCCTTGCGTGGTTTGACCCATCAGGACAGCGTGTAAATCTTCACTATCTTGACCGTGGCTGGTGCTGCCTACTAAACTTGCCAAAGAAGACAATACATCCACTTGAGAAATGAGGGCATCAGAAACCTGAGGCTGAATTTTCCCTTTCCAATAACTGATAAACGGAACTCTTGTTCCGGCTTCAAATAAGCTGTATTTACCACCTCTAAGTCCGCCATTAGGATCGTGAGTTCCGTTTTTTGCAACGGCATCATCAGCGTAGCCATCGTTTAAAACGGGACCATTGTCACTGGTAAAAATAATCAATGTGTTCTCCAACAAACCTTCTTGCTCGAGTGTAGCCATAAATTCGCCAATGCACCAATCGGCCTCCGCAATAACATCACCCCTTGGGCCTAAACCCGTTTTACCTACAAAGCGAGGATGTGGGGTGCGTGGTACATGAGGCTGTTGCATGGCGTAATACAGAAAAAAGGGTTCGTTTTTGTGTTGCTTAACGTACGCTTTAGCCTTTTCTAAAAATTCGTCAGCCATATCCATATCGCTCCATTTGGCGGATTCGCCACCTTTCATAAAACCAATTCTTGGGATGCCATTAACCACACTATTATTATGCCCGTGATCCCACATCATCGTCACTAATTCAGGATTTTCGAGCGCCGTTGGCTCACCCTTAAAATTGTGCTGATAATCGACTTCAATGGGGTCTTTAGGGTCTAAATTGACCACGTGTCCATCTTCAATATAAACCGTAGGAACCCGGTCTTGCGTTGCTGCCATGATATAGGAATAGTCAAAACCCACCTCATTTGGGCCGGGCGTGATTTTGACATTCCAATTGGTTTGGCCTGAACCTAATCCCAAATGCCACTTGCCAACAACGCCTGTATGGTAGCCTTGTTCTTTGAGCATTTTTGGGAGTGTTACTTGAGCGGTATCAATAAGTAATGGCGCTGTGCCAGAAAGTATTTGTGCGTCTTTATTTCGCCAAGGGTATACTCCGGTAAGTAGCGCATATCTGCTAGGAGAGCAGGTAGCCGAGCTGGAATGGCCATCGGTAAATTTTATACCGCCATTGGCCAGTTTGTCCATGTTTGGGGTTTGAAGGTTCTTGGCGCCATAGGCACCGACATCGCCATAGCCTAAATCGTCCATATAGATAAAGACGATGTTAGGTTTTTGGGAAATTTCTTTTTGAGACTGTTGATGACTCCCTTTGCATGCGGTTAAAATACAACCGGCAACAATAGCGATTGAAAGGATTTGGTAGAGTTGCTGTCTTAAAAAATTATTGGTGCTAAACATATCACTAAATTATAAGAAATAAAATTTCACTAACGCGTTTTATCCTCCTTTAATATTTTTCGAACACTACCCCAGAAACTTAATAAGGATCCAGACGACTTGTCTGAAAGTTCTGAAAGGAGAACAAGATTGTCAATATATTGTTGCAAATTTTTCTCTTCTGGTCGTAAGTAAGCCATATTCCATTCCGGAAAAAAGCGTTGGTCAACGTCATTTTCCCAGAGTAATGTTACCGTATTGTGGCGGTCATCTGCTTTAATCTTATCGTAAATTGCCAGCACATTCTTTTTTTTTGCCTTCAAGAACCTGCACAAAACTGCCTTTATGGTATATGAGGCATCCCGTAACATCATTGGTTAAATTAACTGCAACTGCAGTTTCGAGAATAGCGTCTAAATCTTCTAGTTGTAATCCTGGTCTGGCTTGAGATCTGTAATTTAATTGATACATATAATCGTAATTAAGGTATGGAGTGCTAACGCTTATATATACGGTAGATCACATTTTTTACGGCTCTAAAATAATAAAAACATACGACTTAGATCATCGGATGCTTAATAACCGTTTGAACAACGTATTTATAGGGTGTGAAAGCTATAATCGGGTTTGTTAATTTGAATGGCTTTTATAAAAAGGTATGTGCATAACTTATTAAAGCGCGTCAATTGTTATAGACGTGAATTCAGGTGTTTGTTAGGTTGATTAAATTTAATGGCTTCGCCGATTTCAACTTAATAATAATCCAGGTAACAACGACAAAAGGCGCGGTGAGGGTAATCATTCCGGTTGATGCCAGCCCGATTTGTAATGCGGTAGAAAGAAGGATGGCAATGCTGATCCACACCACATCTTGCCACTGCTTTCCGGTTAAGGCGATGGCACAAAGAATGGCATTGTAGCCCATCATACCAGCATTAATTGTTGAGTTTTCTAAAAAAAGAGCGCCCGTGACCGAACCTAAAAGTGCTGCGTAAAGGGCATAAACAGCCATGAGCCGGTTATTTATTAAAATGCCTATAAGAAAAAATATCCCCGTGATTGTGTGTTCTTGAAACATGACCTGACCAAAACTATGGGTTGAAGCTGTAAGTAGATTCAGGGCTGCATCGGAATGTATGGTAAAGTTTGAAAGTGGCAGGTTGAACATAAACAGGAACACCATGATGACCGACCACGTGACCAAATTAAATGGTGCGGTATAAGGCGGAATGATTTTTTGTAGCCCATGCATTAATAATGTGGACATCGCTGCGGCTATTATAAGCGCAAACAAACTATAAACAGAGGCCTCAAAAAACAGGAACACTGCAATGCCGGTGAGGGTTCCGTTAAATCCGTAAACGCCGTTTTGAATCGCTTCTTTAGGGGCTTTTATAATGAGGGCGGTACTGGTACTTATAAATGTCCCAAAAAGTGCCGCCAATCCTAATACCCACGAATTGATGAAAATTCCTATCAAGAACAAAAGTCCAGAAAGACTGTTGTTCTGGAACATCACCTGACCGATACCTCGCATAATGGTTCTAATAAAGGACATACAAATACTCTGAGTTTTTAATTTCTAATCCAAGAGGATTCAGGCCTATTCAACAAGACTAAATGAACTGATCCCAAATAAAAATCTAATGTAATAAAATTGGGATAAATGTAAAGAGGGTTAATTGTCATATAGACTAAAATGACGGAGTCACACCTCAATGTTACAATTCCCATTTCTTTCCAAAATGATTAAATAAGTTTAATTCTATTATTGCAAATGGTTAATTTTATGGAAGCTTTGCGAATTGACGTTTCTGCTAAACTAGAGTTAGGGAATTATTAATTGCAATGGAATGACCCGAACAAATAACATAAAATCAAAAAATACATATGTTTTCAACTTTAGGTTTAATGGTAATTCAGACAACTGAAAAAGTACTCACTGGAATAGGAGAGGAACCCAATTTTGATTTCAATCCAGATTTTTTCTTTAAAATACTATTGGCTATAGGTGCAGGTCTTTTAATTGGCATTGAGCGTGAATACAAAGGAAAGGACGCAGGATTAAAAACCAATATGCTAGTGGCAGTGGGCGCTTGTGCTTTTGTTATTTTATCCTTACAATACCAAGGCGGAAAATTTATTGATCTGACGCGTGTGTTGAGCCAAGTGGTTACCGGCATCGGCTTTTTAGGCGCTGGCGTCATCCTGAAAAAAGGGGGCACAGTGCAAGGACTTACCACCGCGGCTACTATTTGGTGTAGCGCAGCTGCTGGGTGTATTGCCGCACTGTATTTGGTAACCGATTTGATTTTATTTACAGGTACCGTACTTTTAGTCAATCTGATATTTGGTAGCATTAGCAAACGGTTTGATAAAGAACGGTAACTTTTTTAATGGAGGTTGTCGCGGTCTTTGTAAAACTATTGACAGTGTTCTCCAAATAAATTCAAAATGTTCTATTGGCTTGGCATCACCCAAAGCGATACCCTATGTATTAATACTACACATTTTTACGAAAAAATGTTAAGTAGTGATTTGTTATTATCATGAATCGGATGGTGCACTGAGAGATCTATTATTTATTTGTATAATTTAGTGCCTCAAACAAAAAAAGCGAATTGTTTTAAAACAATTCGCTTTTATAATTCTGAGCGTTTTCTCACCAAGATGTGCGAGAACAAGCTCATATTAAGGCTGTATTAATTAGTAAAAACGGTTTTGCCGTCTTTAGATAACTGGTAGCTGTCACCTTTGCCACGCAATTCATACTGCTCATTGGCGTACCAAATGCCTGAAGCTGCTTTTTTCTGGGTTAAATCAATTTGATCGCCACCATTCAAATACGCTTTTACGGTACCCTCAGTATTGTTAAAGCTCATGTTTAGGACATCGCCTTTTGTGCTTTTTGTTTCAATGGCTACCTTGTCGTCTTCATGCTCAAAAATTACGGTACCATCTTTTGATAACTGTAGGTCATTGCCTTTGCCTCGCAATTCATATTGGTCATTTTTGTACCAAAATCCGGAACCTGCTGGTTGGGCTACCAAATCGATTTGCTCGCCACCATTCAAGTACGCCTTAGCAGTACCTGCTGTAGTGTTAAAAGTAAGGTTTAAAACATCGCCTTTTTCATTTTTTGATTCTACAGAAATCCTTTCATCTTCATGTTCAAAAACAACTTTTCCGTTTTTGGTTAAAGTGACATCGTTCCCTTTGCCTCTTAATTCATAAACATCATTTTTATACCAGATGCCTGATGCAGGTTTTTGGCTTGTAAGTTCGGCAGTGTCGCCATTAAATTTGATGGTAGCGATGTCTTTTGAATTGTCAAAAGTCATATCCAAGGTGTTGTCATCTGCATCGGTTTTTGAAACTGTTACCGTGTTGTCAGAAGCTGTCGTCGTTTGATCTATAGTGTTTATATTGGTGTCGTTTTGCTTGGTGTTGTCTTTACAGCTGGTGATCAAAATTGACACCAACATAGCAACGGTTAACATATTTTTTTTCATTCTATTAGTATTAAAAATTGTTTTTTGTTTGTTAATTAAATATGTGTTTTCTGTTGGAACGCACCAGCAAATTTACGAGAAAATGAAGGTAAATCTTGGCGCATTTAATTGAAATAATGTTGCATTAAAGGCTCATTTTTGTCTTTATATGCCGCAAGTGGCTCACTTTGTTTTAAGAGGTGCCATTTAATGGGTTTTTTCAAAATTGAAGCCGCTGTTTTTTTGAATGGCGATACTTTTTCTTCTTCCATTTTAAAATAGTCATCGATGGTGTCTCTTCGGAAATGGAGAATATTTTCCAACACATCACCGTCGGCATAATAGCCACAATGAAAATTTTTCTCCGCAAAACTATGCGGGGGGAAATCGAGTTTTCCAAGTCCGAAAACCTCAAAAGAACGCTCTAAAAAAGTGCTATATGTCATACGGCAATTTTCGCCACCACCCAAGTTGAAAATTTGTTTTGAAAGTGGTGATTGGTTTTCAATGGCATTTACAAAGGCACGTGCGGTGTCTCTAGGTGTTGCAATCTCTAAGGAGGTCTCTAAAGGTTGGTGGAACATCAATTTAGACATTTTATGATCGCCCATAATGGCCGCCAATCTAAAAATAGTCCAATCTAAATTACTTTTTTGCAATAAGGTTTCAGCCTCAATTTTAGTTTGTCCGTAACGGTCGCCTTCGCTAGGAACCAATGGGTCACCTACGTTTATATATGGGTTTTTAAGTCGGTCGCCATATACCGAAATAGAGGAGCTATAGATGAAAAATGCGTTGGGCGACTGTGTTTCCAATGAAGTAATCAATAGTTGCGTTCCCAGTACATTCACGTTATGCGCTAAGGTAGGATTGTCATCGGCCAATGGCGGAATTATTGCCGCCAGATGTATGACGACATCTTGATTTGCCGTCGCACGAAGTACATCTGCTTTGTTGGTAATATCACCGTAAATAATGGTAATGTGATTTTTAAATGGCGCAAACTTTTTAGTTGCGGTAGCGCTTTCAAGATCAAAAACAGTGATGACGTACTTGTCCTTTGAAACGAGTTGTTGGAGGGCTTCATAACCTACGGTTCCTGAAGCGCCGGTTAATAAAATTCTGGTCTTTTTCATACGTGGCTAATGCTTTTCAAAGAGTGTACCATTTTTGGGCTAAACGTCATGAAAAACCGTACTAAATTGGTTTATAGTAATTTGTATAATAAAATTATTTTGCAGTGGTATGG
>Ga0114916_1000702_pt1 | contig 21121 bp, 18 predicted proteins | sample MalvirAntarct_66_FD_83501 | JGI IMG/M metagenome (GOLD analysis project Ga0114916, IMG submission 83501) | Marine viral communities from the Global Malaspina Expedition - Malaspina viral metaG Antarct_66 | ecosystem: Environmental > Aquatic > Marine > Oceanic | place: West Anvers Island... | reverse complement strand
TTTGCATTATTCGCAAATATACTAAATTTTCAAATTAAAAATTATCTAAAAAAAAATCAGTATAAATACTGACCCCTTTTTCCACAACAAAAGCTACTCGTTCAAAATCTTGATTTCTTTTTTAAGAATTTTTCTTCTCTCTTTCAAACGTTTTTCTCCATTTTCAGTATATTCCTTTTTGATGTCTGCAATTTTGGTTTTATGGATAATAATAAACTCCCCTTCCGTAGAAATAAGGTTGTGATTTGGCAGAATTTATTATTCTAACCTGCAATTCATAAAGTTAAATGAAAAATGAAATGATTTAATATCAATAGGAATGTTGTCTTCAAAATAGCAAAATGTTGTACCTATGTTGTACCTGACATTTTTTTCGACTGTTTTTTTAATGAAAAAAGCCGAAGATTTCTCTTCGGCTTTTGTACGGGCGGGGAGACTCGAACTCCCACACCTCGCGGCACCAGATCCTAAGTCTGGCGTGTCTACCAATTCCACCACGCCCGCATTTTAAAAATTTTTGGACTTTCATTAGGATAAGTCCTAAGTCTAGCGTGTCTACCAATTCCACCACACCTGCAACTTATATTCGGCAAATAATTTCCGAATCGGGATGCAAATATAATCATTCCTTTGAATATACAAATAACTTGACTCATAAAATTCACTTCAAATTTTGTACTTTTGAATATCTTGTAAAACAACTTGCATTTCAATGCAAATAACTAAATAGTAAAATATGCAGAACATAGATAGTTACGTAGAAAAAAATAAAGATCGATTTATATCTGAGCTGATTGAACTTCTAAAAATTCCTTCAGTTAGTGCTGATTCCGCTTTCAAAAAGGATGTGTTAAAAACAGCGAGTGCTATTAAGAAAAGTCTAGAAAAGGCTGGGTGCGATCATGTTGAAATTTGTGAAACCGAAGGCTACCCAATTGTTTATGGCGAAAAGATAATTGACAAAAACTTGCCTACAGTATTGGTGTATGGACATTATGATGTACAACCTGCGGATCCGATCAGTTTATGGACCTCACCACCTTTTGAACCAGTGATTAAAAAAACGGACATTCATCCAGAAGGCGCCATTTTTGCACGCGGGGCTTGTGATGATAAAGGTCAGATGTACATGCATGTGAAAGCTATGGAGTTTATGACGGCTACAGATCAGCTGCCCTGTAACGTAAAATTCATGATTGAAGGCGAAGAGGAAGTTGGAAGTGTCAACCTCTCAACGTTTGTAAAACACAATCAGGAAAAACTTAAGAATGATGTTATTCTTATCTCGGATACGGGAATGATTAGTAAAGACACGCCATCAATTACAACAGGTTTGAGAGGTTTAAGCTATGTTGAAGTGGAAGTTACAGGACCAAAACGCGATTTACATTCCGGTTTATACGGGGGCGCAGTTGCCAATCCGATAAATGTGCTGACTAAAATGATTGCCTCTTTGCATGACGAGAATAACCACATTACCATTCCAGGATTTTACGATAAGGTAGAAGAACTTTCTGATGAAGAGCGTGCTCAAATGGCTAAAGCACCATTTTCATTAGAAAACTATAAAAAATCGTTGGATATTGATGCTGTGTATGGCGAAAAAGGATACACCACCAACGAGCGCAACTCCATCAGACCAACTTTAGATGTAAACGGGATTTGGGGAGGTTATACGGGTGAAGGCGCTAAAACCGTCATTGCCAGTAAAGCTTTTGCAAAAATTTCGATGCGATTGGTGCCAAATCAAGATTGGGAAGAAATCACCTCATTATTCAAACACCATTTTGAAAGTATTGCTCCTGAAGGTGTAAAAGTGTTGGTCAAACCTCATCACGGCGGTCAAGGCTATGTAACGCCAATTGATAGTATTGGATATCAAGCTGCCTCCAAAGCATACGAAGCGACTTTTGGAAAAACTCCGATTCCACAACGTAGTGGGGGTAGTATTCCAATTGTAGCATTATTTGAACAAGAATTGAAAAGTAAAACGATTTTAATGGGCTTTGGTTTAGACAGTGATGCCATCCACTCTCCTAATGAGCATTTTGGAGTTTGGAATTACCTCAAAGGCATTTCAACCATTCCGTTGTTCTATAAATATTTTACGGAGCTTTCTAAATAGGAAACCTAACTTTAAATAGTTAAAAAAAAATTAAGCCACAAAACCATGATTATAGTTTTAATAATCATGGGTTTGTGGCCTTTTTTATGTGTTCATAAATTACAATATCCTATTTAGCACACTAACTTTCGATACATTTAGTGCTCATTTATCCACTTCAGGAGATATTTGGAAATGACCTCAACAGCATCCTTTTCCGTCTCATGATCATAAGCCTCAACTAATCCAGGGGAACCACCTATATAGTCTCTAATATTTTTTTGAGATACTAATATGGGCGCTTTCGTATGCTTATCCAACACATAAGGCAATCGGATAAGGGCTCTTTTGGCTGCACCGAACGCACCAACGATTCCGCCAAACATATAGGAGACATCAGAATTTTCAAGTCCGAACTTTTTTGGATTCATTGGAATACCTGCCTTGAAAAAAAAGAAGTTCTCATTTTCTCCCTCTACTTTACTATACCAATATTGTAGCTCGTACTTAAAAGAATTTATATAAAGGTCAGTTCCGTCAGAGTACGCAAAAACCTCTTTTAAAAAGAAGGATCTTTTCACATCCTTATCCAGGGCATTAATTTGGTAATCGTTACCACCATTCATTTTAATTTTCCCCGGGGTTCTGTGTTCTAACTCTACATGAGCAGTTTTGGAGGGTGCTTTGTCCAACACCTCTTGAAGATCCATATAAACTCCCTTAGGATAGCTACCAGTTTGCGCATTATTGTGAGTATTAAAACAAATTAATGCAATAATCAAGATTAAATTTTTCATATGTATTCAGGATGGAGGCCACTCCCATAGGTGTTAAACACCTCAAATATAGACATTCTAAACAATTAAATTTTATAAAATAATTTGGTGGAATCATTTTTTATTCTACATTTGTAGAACACAATCTAAACTTGTAGAACAATGCAACTGACAAAAACAGAAGAAGACTTGATGAATCATCTTTGGAAATTGGAAAAAGCTTTTATGAAAGACCTTCTTGAAGCGTATCCTGACCCAAAACCTGCACCTACCACGGTGGCAACATTATTAAAACGGATGCATGACAAAAAGTTTGTGGGATACACGCTTTACGGAAAATCAAGAGAATATTTTCCATTGGTAAAGAAGAAAGACTATTTCAGCAAACACGTAAACGGCCTGATCAAAAGTTTTTTTAATGACAGCGCTTCGCAATTTGCATCGTTTTTCACGAAGGAAACCAATCTTACCAAAGAAGAATTGGAAGATTTGAAACGACTCATCGACAGCGAAATTAAAAAAAAGTAAGATGTTAGTCTATCTCCTAAAATCCGCAGCATGTTTGGCCATCTTTATGGTCTTCTATAAGTATGTCTTAGAGAAAGAGAATATGCATGTTTTTAAACGCTACTATTTATTAGGCGCTTTAGTGCTTGCCTTCACCATTCCATTGGTAACGTTTACCCAATACATTGAGGTCATCTCGACACCCGAGATTAATGAAGGCGCAGTGTATTATGTTGAAAACGCTCCTCAGATAGAGCAAACAAACTATCTCCCTCTGATTTTATGGAGTATTTACGGACTGGGCGTTGTGTTGTTCGGAACGAAATTCTTGCGGAATTTGTATCAGATAATTTTTAAAATCAACCGGAATCCGAAGCAAAAATCGAAGCATATAATTCATGTCCTTTTAAAGGATTTAGTCACACCACACACCTTTTTTAAGTACATCTTTTTAAACAAAGAGAAATTTGAAAACAAAAACATCCCACAGGAAGTGTTTTGGCACGAAGAAGCCCATGCCACCCAAAAGCACAGTGTTGATGTATTGTTTGTAGAATCATTACAAGTGATCTTCTGGTTTAATCCTATTATTTATTTTACCAAGCATTCCATAAAAATGAATCACGAGTTCTTAGCGGATCGGGCGGTATTAAACAAAGGCGTCAACGCCGCAAATTACCAACGCATTTTATTGGCATTCTCATCAAATGCTACAGCACCAATCGGGATGGCAAACGCCATCAATTATTCATCAATCCACCTTAAGGTGTTTGGAAAACGAATCACGCTTTTCAATACATTCGGACAGGTCAAAAAACGATTTACAGTCATGAAAACACACACCACAAAACGGAAAGTATGGTTAAAAAGCCTTGTGCTTTTACCATTATTGGCACTAACACTTTATGGATTTAGTGAGAAAAAAGAAATTGTCAAGGAAGTTTATCTCCATGATACTTCACAAGAGACACGTCAGAAAAAAGCAACCCCAGAAGAAGTTGCCGAATATAATAAGTTAGCGAAACACTACAACACCAAATCAGACGACAACCGCGTGATAAAATTAAAAGATATGACGCTAATTAAAGTGCTCTATGATAAAATGAGTGCTGAGCAAAAGGCAAACGCCGAACCCATGCCAAATTTTCCACCACCGCCACCACCGGTTGCGGGAGGTACTACAATAACACCGATGCCATTACCTCCTCCGCCACCGCCAAATGCGACTGTGGAACAATTGAAAGCTTATGAAAAAGCTATCCAAGATTCTAAAGCGGAACAAAACTATTCCTACAAGCATAAAACTGAAGAGGGCAAGGAAGTAGAAGTATTGGTCATTATGGACACCCTTAAACATCTTCCACCACCGCCACCGCCACCAAATGTTCCAAAAGTTTTAAAAACTAATACAAATAAAGAAATAGTGCTTTTAGAAGATTGGTATATTATCATAGATAACAAGAGACATTACTATCCGTACAAAGGTGATCAATCAAAATACTATGACCAATACGGAAAGGAGATTACATTATCAATTGTTAATGAGTACAAAAAGAAATATGACATATTTCAAAAATTAATAAATGAAGAGCCCCATTATATCTATAAAACAGAAATAGAAAAGAAAGCATTAGACCACTTATTTTCTGATTTGGGGGGTATGTATTTTAGAATGCCTAAAACCGATAGAACGAGAGTAGTCAAACCACTTAATCCGATTTCGCCATATATTATGCTGATCAAAACTACTGGCGAAATATATTACAAACTGAAAAGTGAGTTAACTGATAAAGATAGAGAATTACAGCCACCTCCGCAGCCGCCGCCGCCAGTTTCGCCGTTAGTTCATATCGAAAATATGTCTAAAAAGAACGCATTATTCTTCTACGAAGGCAAATCCATAACTTCAGGGGAGGCGATCAGGATTTTGAAAGGCAACGGCTCCCTCAACATTTCAACTAGCCAGTCCAATACTGATCAACCAAAAGTATATATCACGAAAGATCCTATAATAATCAACGATTAAGATTTTTAAGATTTAGATTTTAAGACCTACAGAATTTTCAATTTTATAGGTCTTTTTTTATGCACTAGTGTAACAAAACACCAAGTCTAACGTTCTAATAATCAAACTATCCTGAGCGTAGACGAAGGGTCAATCAAAAATCGAATCACGTTATGTTAAAAAATTTCTTCATTCTGTGCTCCGGCTCAGATACTGATATTCTGGACCATTGTTCCAACGGCGAACAGAACAAATATGCAGGTATTGGCGCTACCGTTTTCTTTACAGCACTTATGGCCACCATTGCGGCCAGTTACGCTCTTTACACTGTATTTGACAATGCTTATGTATCCATCGGTTTTGGCTTTATTTGGGGCTTGCTCATTTTTAATCTGGACCGGTTTATTGTTTCGACCATCAAAAAAAGAGGTCGTTTTACTGACGAATTGATTCAGGCGGCACCCCGACTCATTTTAGCCATCATTATTGCCGTAGTCATTTCAAAACCTTTAGAATTGAAAATCTTTGAAAAGGAAATCAATCAAGTGTTGTTAGAACAGAAGAACAATTTGACACTCGCTAATAAAGATCAAATCGCACAACAATTTACGCCCGCTCAGACAGCTTTGCAAAATGATATTATCGCATTACAATCGCAAATTGAGACCAAAGAAGCAGAAGTAAATGCACTCTACAGCACGTACATTTCTGAAGCAGAAGGCACCGCCGGTACTCAACGCTTAGGAAAAGGTCCTGTTTACAAAGAAAAACGCGATAAACATGATGCTGCATTGGCTGAATTACAGAAATTAAAACAGAGCAACACTGAAAAAATCGCAAGTATTGAAAATCAACTGTTACAATTACAGACTGAATATTCCACCAAAGTTGCCAATACACAACCTATTATTGATGGTTTCGATGGCTTAATGGCTCGGGTTAACGCTTTAAACACCTTGCCTTTGCTCCCCTCGCTTTTCATTTTTCTTTTGTTCCTAGCCATAGAAACCTCACCTATTTTCGCGAAATTATTATCACCTAAGGCCGAATACGACTATAAATTAGAAGATGCTGAAACCGCCATCAAAACCTGGGTAGAACAAAAAGTAAATGAACGTAAGACGCTTTTGCAAACGGATATGGCCATTAATAACAAAGTTTATAATGACATTGCTGAAGAAGATGAACTTTACCAATACAAACGTAAAAAAGCAAGAGCGCTCATGCAGCTTCAAGCGGATGCATTTTTTAATCATCAGAAAAACGCACTTTAAAAATTAGTCAGTATATTTAAGTTTCACTAAAATTCTTATCATGAAACTCATCTATGCTTGCCTAATACTGCTTACATTTTCCTGTAAACCCCACATTGAAAATCAGCATGCACCTTCAGAAGTGGAAGCTGTAACGGCCATAAAGAAAGTGCTTGCCGACCAGGAACTAGCGTGGAATCGTCACGATTTAGAAGGGTTTATGCAAGGCTATTGGAAGAATGATTCTCTAAAATTCTACGGCAGCAAAGGGCTGACTACTGGATGGGATAAGACCTTGGCCAATTATAAAAAAGGGTACCCTACCCAAGCGGAGAGTGGCACCCTTAAATTTGTGATAAATGATATTTCAAAAATTGAAAATAATTCCTATATCGCCTTTGGCGAATTCCATTTAGAACGCAGCATTGGCAATGCCAACGGCGTATTTACCATCATCTTTAAATACATAGATGGGCAATGGAAAATTATAGCGGATATGACCTGTTAATTAAGCGGCGTTTTCTTCAGATTTGAAATGCTCGTAGAGATCGTCGCAGCCCATGCCAATAATAGAAAGATTCTTTTTCTTTTTAAGACATTCATTATGCAACTGTGCCAACGCATTGACCCCGTAGCGATCAATACTGGAGAGTCCTTCAATGTTCAAAATCAAGGCTTGCTGCTTATCAAAAATATTTAAAAATTCTCTTTTAAACACATGCACGTTGCCCTTGTGAAGCACGCCTTTCATCTGAAATAAGTTGTTGTGATTAGTAATTTGTAAATCCATAATAGCGTCAATTTAGAGTTAGAGTTTGTAATGCGCTATTAATCAGAAGGAAACATATCAAATATAGGAAATTCAAACATAACCTTGCTCATCTATTCGACCAACAGCATTCTGATTAGACCATTGCATCTCAAGCGCTATTTTACTCGACATAAGCCATTAAAAGAGGATTTTACTTACCTAAAATTTCCGATCTGGACTGAATTGTCTGATATCCATACTTAATGCTTTATCCGAAATTAATTCTGACACCAATTTCCCGGTTCCTGTGGCCATACTCCACCCCATCATGGCATGTCCTGCCGCTATGGTTAAATTTGGACATTTGGAGGATTTTCCAATATAGGCAAGCCCATCCGGAGAAACAGGACGCAACCCAGAGGCGGCAGCAACCTTCTCATCTTCAGTTAAGCTGATCTCTGGATAGTATTTAGTTGCTGCTCTGGCAATGGCATCGACTCGAGTTTTATTGATGGTATCATTAATACCAGCAATTTCCATGGTGCCCCCAAAACGGGTAAAGCCGTTCATTGGGGTAACGGCCACTTTGGATTCCGTTAAAATGGCTGGCAATTTAATGCCCGTCGGGCGTTCGGTATTAATCCGATACCCTTTACCCGCTTGCAACAATAAATGTATACCTAGTTTTTTGCTCAAAGTCGCACTCCAGGACCCGGCGGCCAAGACAAATTCATCCGCCGTGAACCGATGGGATTTCGTGATGAGCGCCACAATTTTATGATTTTTAATTTCTAAGTCGTCAACTTTTTCATTGGCATAAAACACAACCCCTTTTGCTTTTAAATACGTTTTCATCTCAGCCATAAATTCATTGGGCGTGGTATGTGCATCACATTTAAAATGGGTACCGCCTATAACATTCAACGTAACGTTTGGCTCCAATACTTTTAAGTCGGCGAGCGTTACTTCACTAACTTCCAAGCCTTCCTCAATGGCCAAATGTGCTGTTTTGAGCTCCTCTTCAAGTGCTTTTTCGGTTTGACATAACATCAATATACCATCCTTTCGATATTGAGAAGTAAACTGCTCTTGTTGTCTGATATCCGCGTATAATTCTTGACTGAGCACGGCTAAATCCCTGATCACCGGAATCGCCTTTTTGACATGATTGGGATTACAAGACTTATTAAACGCATAGGTCCACTTTAAAAAATCCGGATCCAGACGTGGTTTAATATACAGCGGACTTGCAGAATTGAACATCCACTTGAAGCCTTTTAACATTACGCCGGGTGCAGATAATGGAATGATATGGCTGGGCGACAAATACCCAGCGTTAACGTAAGACGCACCGGCATCCATATTTGATTGGTCAATGATCGTGACCTCGTTACCTTCTTTTTGAAGGTAATAGGCGCAACTTAATCCTATAATTCCGCCACCAATAACTATAACTTGTTTACTCATTTATTCCCATTTAAAATCCCAAATTGGCTCCTCGCCCTTCAAATGCTCCACAAAATAATTCCAACGTTTTTTGGTGAAGTAATTTCTGACTTTTCCTTGATACCCATGCCTCTGACTTGGAAATATCAACAAATCGAAATCTTTATCGGCATTCACTAATGCTTCGGCTAATTTAAACGTTGCCGAAGGATTCACGTTCTCATCAATCCCACCATGCACTAACAATAATTTCCCTTTTAAGTTTTTCGCATTGGTGATGTTGGAGACGTCGTGATAAGTGGAATCTACTGGCCACCCTTGATACATTTCAGGCCACCAAGCCTTCTCCATTCTAAAATCGTGGTCTGCGGAACTCGCCACCCCAACTTTGTACACCTCCGGAAACGCCAACATGGCTCTTCCTGTATCAAAGCCTCCTGCAGAATGCCCAAATATCCCCACACGGTTGGTGTCAACCCATGAAAATTGTTCGCCTAAATACTGAATTGCCAACACGTGATCTTCAAGATTATTACCCATGTTTTTATAGGAATGGTTATGAAATTCCTTTGAACGACCGGAAGATCCTAATCCATCAACCATCATCACAATAAATCCGAGTTCTGCCAAAGACTGGTTTGCAAAGGCGTTATTAAAAGATTTTGGGAATACTTGAGTATGTGGCCCCGTATAACTATGGTCAATAATTGGATAAGACTTGTTAGCATCAAAATTTGTAGGCTTCCAAATGGCGCCATAGATTGGCGTTTTGCCATCTTTTCCTGTGAGCTGAAATGGTTCTGGAGCCTGCCATCCGTTAGACACCACATTAGAAACATCTGCCGATGTCAATTTAGCTCCAATTTTACCAGTTTTAGCCTGCCTTAAAACCGTTTTTGTAGGAGAATTAACGGTGGAATAATTATCTACAAAATGCTTTCCATCTTCTGAAAACGAGATGGCGTGGTGTGCGTTTTCTGGTGTTAGCAGCTTCATATTCCCCTTAAAATCGACTTTATACAGTTGTTCATGATACGGATTCATGTTTGCATCTTTTCCTGAAGCCAAAAAATAGATATCCTCCTTATCTTCATCGGTATGTACAACCGAATTTATGACATAATTCCCGTTAGTCAAGGGTGTTATTGCCTTGGTCTTGACATCAACCATATAGAGTTGTCGCCAACCATTCCGCTCAGACAAAAAGATTACTTTTTGCTTTTCTTCAAACGACCTGAACCAGAAATTGTCAATGTTGGTTTCACTTGTTTCTTCAATAAGAACTTCTTCTGTTTGAGCATTCAGATCCACAAGTTTTAAAAATTCCTTTTGATAGCCTCGCTCTGAATATCCCGCCAATAGCTGCCCTGATGTTTCCAACCACTCGATAGCTACGGAATTGATATGGGTACCTTTTGGCAACTTGGTTTTTACCTCTTGTTTGGTTTTAACATTAAAAAATGCGGGTTGTACATGTACCATTGTTGTATCTCCAGGTGAGCCTCTGTAATAGGACAATAGTTTTGGACGATAGAGGGAATCGACACTGTGGTCTAACAAATACATCTTTTCCGCAGTTCTGAAGTCGACAACATCAGCAGCAATCCATTTTGAATCTTTAGACCAAGTGACCTTAAAATGTTTTGGACGCTCGGCATTTTCGCCTTCCATAGTATCATACCAACCGTAATAGGTGGCGTATTCATAATCTTTATCGCCATCCTGACTCAATTGATATTCCTGGTTAGTAGAAGTCGATTTGATAAATAAATTGTAATCTTTAGCAAATGCTACCCAATTTCCGTCTGGAGATATAGTTTCAAATTCATTTTTAGCGCCCTTCTCTTCTGCCTTTTCTAGCTGTATATGATAGGTTTTAAGATCAAGTAAATAAGTTTTAGATTCAAAATTAAAAGTGAGCTGATCTGTTTTTGATCTTTCAATTTTTGAAAGTTCCATTTCATTTGCATTTACCTCTTTTGCTGCAACTTTTGATAAGGCTTGCGCTACTCTTTGGTGGTCAAATAACGGATTGACTTTATAGTTTTTGAAAGCCAAATATTGATAGGTTTTTCCGGTTTTGCCATGTTCTACAAACCAAAGCCCAGAGTTGTCTTTAAACCACTGCACATCAGTATGCAGATTAAATACTGTTTTGTTGTTTAAATTATCGGGCATAAAACTGACGGCCCTTTTATAATCTTCTTGAGTTAATTTTTGCGCCTGAATTTGCGTCGTCACTAACAGCAATAATGCCGCATAATACATCTTTTTCATTCTCATTTATTTATATTACCTGAAACCCGAAGGCGTATGGATCGTCTTCAGAATCTATGGTAATAGTGTTATGTCCAAAAATTTTGGCCCAACCTTTAATGCTCGGAATAATGGCTAAGTTACTGCCTAATGTCGTTTCCTTTTCCACACGGCCTATAAACTTGCTCCCTATAAAGCTTTCGTGTATATAATCTTCGCCCAGGCCTAGTTTTCCTTTGGCGTATAGTTGCGCCAAACGTGCCGATGTTCCCGTACCACAAGGGCTTCTATCTATGGCTTTATCGCCATAAAACACTGCGTTTCTACCTGACGAAGACGCATCTACTGGGGTTCCTGTCCAAAGTATATGGGTCACATCTCTTATACTGTCATTCTCTGGATGAATAAAAAGTCCTGGATAGCTTTCATTGATCCGCTGCCGCAGCACTTGCGAAAATTGAATGAGTTTTGAAGCAGAAAAATCCTGAACTCCATTAAAATTTTGTTGTGGGTCAACTATGGCGTAATAATTTCCACCGTAAGCCACATCAAAAGTAATACCTCCTAATTCAGGACATTCTACCGAAAGATTTTCGGCCGCCAAATAACTCTTGATGTTAGTCAATTTTACCCAATCTACTTTAGTTCCAGTTTGTTGGTATTCAATTTCTACCAATCCTGCAGGCGCTTCCATTCTTATCCTTCCAGGAATTTTGGGCTGTACCAAGCCTTCTTCTATGGCAATTGTGATCGTTCCAATGGTACCGTGTCCACACATAGGCAAACAACCCGAAGTTTCGATAAATAAAATGGCAAAATCATTATCCGGTTGGTGTGGTGGATATAGGATGGCGCCACTCATCATGTCATGGCCTCGGGGCTCAAACATCAACCCTTTTCGTATCCAATCATATTCTTTTAAAAAGTGTTGACGCTTTTCGCTCATCGTATTGCCGATGAGTGTAGGACCACCTTCTTTAATAACTCGTACTGGGTTGCCGCAGGTGTGCGCGTCGATGCAGATGAATTTGTGTTTCATAAAATGTGTCTTACACCTCCCTAACCCTCCTCAAGGAGGGAATTGATTGTGACTTCTTATTAAATTTTACAATATAAATACGTGTTCAATTACTAACTACCCCTTCTTAATGATGAAGTTTAAGTATATTTCTTTTCTCTAACGAATCAAAAGTCATCCCTCGAGGGAGGATTTAGGTGGGTGTTACGCACTCAGTAATTCATTAATTTCATGCTCCAAAACAAGCAAAACATTCAACATATCTTCTTTTATTTCTTTATCCGAAAACCTTACAAATCTCACCCCTTCTTCTTCCAATCGACCTTGTCTTTTTGCGTCGTATAGAAATTTATGATCATGACTTCCACCGTCTATTTCAATAGCTAACCCAATATTATGACAATAAAAATCAACTCTATAATCTAACATTGGCACTTGTCTATGAAACTGAACACTATAAGCCTTATTCTTAATGTTCTTCCAAAGCAAAACCTCCGATTGCGACGCGTTGTTGCGTAAATATCTTGAACGCTTTCTTAAATCTGATTGGTAGGGTATAATGTTATTTGCCATAAGAACACCTTTGTTTTTTTCTCAACTTGTTTGTCGGAACATAGGTTGGGAAGTGATCATATTTGCTTTTTAACTTTGCGAATGTAATTATCAACACGCTCCTCCATAATCGACAAGGTCACCGTGCCTTGTTCTAATATGATTTCATGAAAATCTCTAATATCAAACCTGGAACCCAAGGCCATTTCCGCCCTTTTACGTAGTTCTCTTATTTTTAGTTCGCCTATTTTATAAGACAAGGCCTGTCCCGGCCAAGAAATATAACGATCGGTTTCGGTATTGATTTCGTGTAATGACAAAGCGGTGTTAGCCGACATATAGTCTACAACCTGATCGCGGGTCCAACCTTTGGCATGAATTCCTGTGTCTACTACCAATCGGCAGGCACGCCACATTTCGTAGGTTAATTTTCCAAATTGTTCATAAGGTGTGGTGTACATTCCCATTTCATCGGCCAAAAATTCAGAATACAATCCCCAACCTTCGCCATAAGCGGACAGGTATAAGTTTTTTCTAAATTGAGGGATGCTATCCCCCAACTCGTTGTTCAAGCTCATTTGTAAATGATGCCCTGGTACTGCTTCATGCACGGTTAATGAAGGCAAGGTATATAAGGTTCTGCTCGGCAAATCATAGGTGTTTACCCAATAATAACCCGGCTCCGTACTTTCTTTAGACGTTCCGATGTAACGACCACCCGTATACTTTGGCGCAATGGCATCGGGCACCGGCGCAACACCATAAGGTTTCCGCGGCAATGTTTTGAAAAATCGTGGTAATTGTGCATCAGCACGTTTAGACATATCGCGCGCAATCATTAGCAATTGCTCTGGAGTTTTAGCGTAAAACTGTTTATCAGTTCTGAGAAATTGAAAAAATTCAGCAAAGCTTCCTTTAAAATCGAGTTCCTTAATGATTTGCTCCATTTCTGACTTGATGCGCGCCACTTCCTTTAAACCAATTTGATGAATGGCATCCCCCGTGTATTGGGTACTTGTGGTGTAATAGTTAATTCTATTTTGATAGAATTCTTTCCCGTTTGGCGTTTCAGACACCCCTAAAGTTGTTCTTGTTTTTGGAAAGTATTCGGTTTCAAAAAACGTTTTAATGCGCTTAAATTGCGGGGTTACTTTGGTTTCTATCGCAAGTTTCGCCATTTTTAGTACAGAATCTTTTTGGGCTTGGTTTAAATCATTGGGTAAATTTTTGAAGGGTGAATAGAAAAAACTCTCTTTATAATCTGCTACAATATGTTCATCATAGGTAGATTCGTAGCCTTTAAAAATCACCAAAGGTTGGGAAACGCCCTTTTGCAATCCTAAACGTATATTTTTTAAATTTTGATTGACAAACTCCGGTATGGCATTCAGACTATTAAGATAGGATTTAACTTGATCATAATTTGATAATGGACGCACACCATAATTTAAGCTACTATGAAATCCGGAATCCGAAAGCAACGGATTTAAAAAGTGTTCAAACTTGTAATAATCTATTTGATCTTGTAAGACAAACGCTAACAGTTCCGCAGAAATGCGTTGGGTTTCCGCTAATTGTGTCAGGTCTATTTTAGCCAACTCAGTTAAGGTCTTTTGGGCAACTTCTGCTTCTGCCTTAAAATACACCGCCGTATATAACCCCAAAGGAAACTGCTTCCTATCGTAACCTTCGTGTTGTTCGTACGTTTTAATTAACTCTTCTAATGTTCTAGACGCATCTTGAGAATGGCCTAAAGGCATTACGAAAAGTGAGAGCATTAAAATGAACAGAGGTTTAAGTAATTTCATAATTTATTTTTAGTTTGAATTCCATCAATATTACGAATAATCTCCAACGGATTGTCATCTTTTAGGGCATCTGGCAACAACTGTTTTGGCCAATCTTGATAACTAAAAGGCCTTACCCAACGTTTTATGGCATCTGCACCAATGGCAGTAAATCGGCTATCGGTTGACGCCGGAAACGGACCGCCATGCATCATGGACGGACAGACCTCAACACCAGTGGGCACGCCGTTAAAGATGATCCTCCCCACTCTATTTTGCAAGGCTGAAACAATATTTGGATACTTTGAAACTTCAGCCGAGTCCGCCATAATTGTGCCGGTAAGTTGACCTTCCAATTTTAAAATAACTTCTTCTAATTGATCGATATTATCACATTGTACAACAATAGAATAAGGTCCGAACACTTCTTGATGTAAGGTGCTATTCTTTAAAAAAGTAGCGCCGTCTACCGTGGTTACGGTTTGTTTGGCATAATTTGGTTTGGTATCCGATGGATAATCGGCAGAAATATTAATTCCCTTTTGAGAAATTGCAGTGTTTTTATTTTTGTTATAGGCGTCGTAAATGTTGGGATGCAACATGCATGAAGGTTCAATTTTTAGAATCTGCTCAGAGAGCTGAATGACAAAACTTGATAGCGCATCACTTTTAATTCCTAACAGCAATCCTGGATTGGTACAAAATTGACCTGTCCCAACAGTTATAGACCCCGCATAGGTCTTTGCTAAAGAGTCACTTTTAATTTTTAAGGCCTCGGGAAGCAATACTACGGGATTCACGCTGCCCATTTCAGCAAATACCGGAATAGGTTCGTCGCGTTGTGCCGCCAAATCAAATAGGGCTTTACCGCCTTTAAAGCTTCCGGTAAATCCGACCGCTTTAACTTTTGGATGTTGTACCAGCTGTTGGCCAACGTCGATGCCACTGCTATTAAGATTAGAAAACACACCCTTTGGCATGCCGGTTTTTTTTGCTGCTTTTAAAATAGCGGAAGCCACCAACTCACCAGTGCCCGAATGCATGGGATGCGATTTCACGATGACCGGACAACCGGATGCTAAGGCTGAGGCCGTATCGCCACCTGCGGTTGAAAATGCCAGCGGAAAGTTGCTCGCCCCAAATACAACCACCGGGCCGATTGGAATCAACATTTTTCGAAGATCAGATTTTGGCATAGGCTCCCGTTCTGGTTGTGCGGTATCAATGGTAGCTTCTACCCAAGACCCTTCACTCAATACGGTAGCAAATGCTTTTAATTGCCCCATCGTTCTGCCCCGCTCCCCAATGGCTCGCCCTGATGGCAGACCAGATTCGGCACAATAGGTTTCAATCAACGTGTCGCCCAAGGCTAATATTTCATCAGCAATGCTGTTCAGGAATTCTGCCTTTTTAGCTCCTGAAATGGTTTTAAAGGTTTCAAATGCTTCTGATGCCAATGCAACAGCAGCGTCAATTTCCTCTGATGTAGCTTCTGAAAAATCCCATTCATTTTCTAGGTTCAATTGCGGATTGAAGGTTTTATACGTTTTATGGCCTTTGGCCGAGTGTTGCGTTCCGATATAGTTTTTTCCTGTAATCATACTTATTTTATTTTGCCACTACTTCCGGATGTCCTTGATTACGACGCGAAATTTATCTGTGGTATTAATACCGTCTCTTTTAAAAGTATAAAAAGAAATGTGAAGCTCGCTTGCGCTTACATTCTATTGAAAACTCCTTATTTCTTAAAGCTTGATTTGTATAAGTATCTTATAAATTTTTATAATCTGGAAGCGTAGGTCTGTTTTTTATGGCGTCTTCAATAGTTTTTATTACGTGTTTGCGTTCCTCACCTTCTAATGGCAAGCGTGGCGCCCGAACATTTTCAGTGCCTAAATTTGTATAAACTTCAGCTAATTTTATGTTTTGTACTAAAGTAGGGATAATATCCAACTCCAATAAAGGCATGAACCATCGGAAAATGTCTATGGCCTCTTTAATTCTACCTGCTTTTTGAAGCTCGTAAATGGCGACGGTTTCTGCTGGGAAAGCGCAAACCAAACCAGCTACCCATCCATCAGCTCCCATAATCAAACTTTCCAGGGCTATCGTATCCACACCAGTCATAATTTTAAGTCGATCGCCAAATCGATTTTTGATTCGGGTCACATTGGTAATATTTCGGGTAGATTCCTTTACCGCTTCAATATTATCACACTTTAGCAGTTCTTCAAACATATCCAATGTCACTTCAATTTTATAGTCTACCGGATTATTGTAAATCATAATTGGTAAGGACGTATTATTGGCAATGGCCTTAAAGTACTCTACAGTTTCCCTATCTCCCGATTTATAACGCATTGGCGGCAGGACCATCAAGCCTTTGGCACCGTCCTCCTCGGCTTTTTGTGCAGCAAGAATAGCGTTTGTAGTGGTTTGTTCTCCGATATTTATTAATACAGGAACTTTGCCTTTAACGATGTCCACCGTTGCGGTAGTTAATTTTCGTTTTTCTTGATCTGATAAGGTACTCGCTTCTCCCAAGGTTCCGCCTAAAACAATACCATGAACACCTGCTTCCAATTGGGCATTGATGTTGATTTCGAAATTTTTTAAATCCAGTTCATCGTTGTCCGTGAACTTTGTTGTGACTGCTGGCATGATGCCCTTCCATTGTATGCTCATAATATTACGATTTGATTTCGTAAATTTAAGCCTCTAGATAATGCAGTATTAGTGCACATTTATCCATATTTAATAGTATAGTATCCATTGTGAAATAAAGTTGCAAAATTTTGAGTAGTATATGTTAAAGTGAGTGCCGTTTGCTGTTTCTTTTTAATATCACAAATTCATAACGGGTTGAAGAGCTACGAAGATTTCGAATTATATTTAGGTCAAAATAAGTTCAAAAAATTGAAAGGGCATACTAATAGAAATGTAATGGCTCACTCAACGCAAACTCTGCAAGGGATAAGGTGAGGGATAAATACCGTTGCTTTTTTTTAATCACATTTTCAGCTTTGAAAAGAACAATTTCTACTATGAGAAGAAAATATATTTGGACACTGTTGACCATTGCAGCCTTAATCACAATATATGGGATAGTCACTAAAAAGTTTTTCTTTCTATTCTTTATGATACCGCTAGGCTTTGGTTTATTTGGTAATAAGAATAATGAAGAAGATTGAAGAATCACTCCATAAAACTAGATTGAATTTTGCATGAAAAAAATTTCAATGCTTCTTGAAGATGCTTAGCTCTTCTTTACATATTTTGTAATGATCACAATATTCTGACCGTCTACTCGGCCTTCAATATATTCCGCATTTTCATGATCCAAACGGATGTTGCGCACAGCTGTACCTTGTTTTGCCACCATGCTGGAGCCTTTCACTTTCAAATCTTTGATGAGTACCACAGCATCGCCATGTTCCAGCACCACACCATTTACATCGCGATGAATGATTTTATTGGCTTCATCTTCATGCTCGCCGGTTGCTCTGGCTAAGGCTAGAGCTTCCTCATCAAGATACATCATGTCTACCAAATCTTTTGGCCAACCTTCGGCACGCATCCTTTGCAACAAGCGCCATGCCATTATTTGTACAGCCACATTCTCATTCCACATGCTATCATTTAAACAACGCCAGTGATTGGTATCCATTTCTACAGTGCCCTCAATCTGATCGAGACAGGTTTTACAAACCAATACATCATTGGCTACATTTTCATTTAGCGAAGGTGGGATGGTGTATTGTGATAAATTTTCTTTGGAACCACATAGTTCGCAAGTATTGTTGCTTCTCTCTTGAAGCATTTGAAGAACGCTCATGGGATTGTTGATTTTTGACCCGCCCGAACGTACCTTTTCGGTACGGGCGGGTTGTTGATTGTTGAAAAAAAATATCTGTTACAAACATACTATTTTATTGGAGAGAATCCCGCATCTTCTTAGGCATTCCTTTAACCACCATATCATAAGAATGGTCGATGAGTTGGAAAAGTAATTTGGGAGAAACTTCATCTGAAGTTAAGTCGATAGTGTTCCAATGTTTTTTGCTCATGTGGTAACCAGGTTGAATGGCGGTATAGGCTACCCGCAATTCTTCAGCATACTCCGGATCACATTTTAAATTTATGGATCTGTCTCCTGCTTCCCATTTTCGCAACCCGATTAAAGCGTACATTTTTCCTAGCACTTTAAATACAAGAGTATCTGCATTAAAATGAAAATCTTCAGTAACCCCTTTTTTGTTAAGGCAATAGTGACGGAGTTGTTCTATGTTCATAGCCAACAGTTCAGTTTTAGGTTCGACCCAGAATAAAATTACAAAAAATACAAGGTGAATTTCTATAAATCCAATTTTATCTTGACAATGCCAAAGCCCTCAGTCTCTCACCAAGATAGTATTCTGACATCGATCACCGTAAAAATTAAACCTGCGTCCGGAGATTCAGTGATGCTCAATAACCTTCTCCTGCCGATTTCGCATTTTTAATTCCTATTAATCCATTTTAAACGCCTCGGTTAACACCTAAACACACAGTAAAATATAGTGAGGCCCGATGGAAAGGGTTATAAAAAATTGTGCCTATTGCACAAAACACATCGGTAGCGCTACTTGCTAGCGTACTATTTTATGAGTTGTAAAACTCCTAGGACTCTAAAATTTTATACAGAATGGGTTTGCTTGGAGACGCGTCATTGACAAAGGGTGCAATTTGAAGATTTAGGATATAACTGCCGTCCTCAATTTTATTTTTCACGTAGATAAGCTCAGTTATGGTACAGTGCATACGACGTTCGCCATCATAATCCCAAAAGGCTTTGTGGGCTAATAATTTGCCACCATCATGCTCGCGGTCCACACTTGGCAAATCTATCAACACATGCTGAACACCTAATTCTCTGAGGAACACCATTGCTTCTTCAGTTAGGTAGGTCCAATTGGTTTCAGAATACTGCCTGCTTCTTTTATCTTTGGTATTGGGCATGGTGCGGATGACTAATGCTTCAGGCGTTTGCCCTTTTAACAACGATTCTATTTGCTTTTCAGAAATGACGGTATCCTTAAAATAATTTTCAGGGGCTACAGATATCAATTCCGCCGTAAAGATAAACTGCTTTAAATTTTTATTAATAGAGTGGAATTCTTCGGTGATGTGCCCAATGCACTCCGTGTGGGTACCGTGGGCGTGCGGATTAAAGTAAATATTATTAAAATTGACATCAGCACCAGATTTGACGCTTCCAATCCAATCATCATTTTTTACCGGTTCGATGGTAGGCGGCCCAATATACCACGCATTGACGTTGTCCTTTTTCGCGCGCAGTGGAATGGAAATATCGAGGGGTTGGGAAAGGTCTATTTGATATGTTTTGGAATGGTGGGTAATGGTTGTTTTCAAGATGCATTAATTTTAAATAGATCAGAAGCAATACCGTCACTCAGGAATTTACCTTTGGGGGTGACCAGTAATTTGTCATCCTCAAGATACAATAAATGTTCAAGAATATGTTTTTGTGACTGCTCCAAAAGGTATTTTTTGTAGCCCAGTCCAAAATCATTTTCCACTTTTTCTAAAGATACGCCCCAAATGGTCCGTAAACCCGTCATCACATATTCATTGTATTTGTCGGTTATGGAGAGGGTTTCTGTCTCCATGGGCACTCTGTTTTGCTCTAACGCATTGATGTACGTAGTATTGTTTCTAACATTCCAACCGCGGCGTTCACCGTCAAAAGAATGTGCTGAAGGTCCAATGCCTAAATACGGTTTGCCTTGCCAATACGCGGAATTGTTTCTACTAAAATAATCCGGTTTGCCAAAATTTGACAGTTCATAATGAATAAACCCAACAGCCTCCAATTGCTCTTTAAGGAGATGAAACTGTTCTTGCGCCAGATCATCATCAACATTTTTTATGATGCCTTTTTTTATAAAAGTTGCCAAAGCGGTTCTAGGCTCTACGGTCAGAGCGTAGCTCGAAATATGGGGAATTTGAAACGATAAGGCTGTTTCTACGTTTTGAAGCCAGCGCTCATTGGTCATTCCGGGAATGCCGTAGATGAGATCGATGGAAATGTTGTCAAAATACTGAGTTGCTTCTTCTAAACATCTTTTCGCTTCTTCTGAATTATGCGCGCGATTCATCAATTTTAAATCCTCTTCAAAAAAAGACTGTATACCGATAGATAAGCGGTTGATTCCGATGCTTTTAAAAGCCTCATATAAAGATTTAGAAGCGCCATCAAATAAATCGTCCGGATTGGCTTCCAATGTGATTTCTGGCGTATCCGAAACTTCATAATGTTTGTAAACCTCAGCAATCAACAATCTTAACTCTTCAATCGACAATAACGAAGGGGTTCCGCCACCAAAATAAATGGTCTGGATGACCTGGTGTTTAAATTCGTCTTTGCGCAATTCCAATTCTTTAACCAGGGCACTGACTAAAAGGTCCTTTTTCTTCAAAGAGGTCGAAAAATGAAAATCGCAGTAGTGACAGGCTTGTTTGCAAAAAGGGATATGAATGTAAATTCCGGACATTTAATTTGAATAACGAATATGAATCATAAATAATGAATAACGAATAATGAATAATGAATAATGAATAATGAATAACGAATAACGAATAACGAATAACGAATAACGAATAACG
>Ga0114916_1000701_pt1 | contig 21161 bp, 18 predicted proteins | sample MalvirAntarct_66_FD_83501 | JGI IMG/M metagenome (GOLD analysis project Ga0114916, IMG submission 83501) | Marine viral communities from the Global Malaspina Expedition - Malaspina viral metaG Antarct_66 | ecosystem: Environmental > Aquatic > Marine > Oceanic | place: West Anvers Island... | reverse complement strand
GTCGTGGGTCACGAGGATCACACAGCCCTGGAAGTTGATCAGATAATTCTGCAGCCACGCAACGGTTTCGGCGTCGAGGTGGTTGGTCGGTTCATCCATCAGGATCATGTCGGGCTTTGAAAGAAGCAGCTGGCAGATCGCGACACGGCGAACCTCGCCGCCGGACAGGCTTTCCACATCCGCGTCATCATCGGGGCAGCGCAGCGCGTTCATCGCCATCGAAATCTTGGAGTCGATGTCCCATGCGTCAGCCGCATCGATCTTCTCTTGCAGCGCCGTCATCTGCTCCATCAACTCGTCGGAATAGTCTTCGCCAAGCTTTTCTGAAATGGTGTTGAACTCGTCCAGCATCTGCTTTTCAGGGCATTTTGAAGCGACATTGTCGAACACGCTAAGTTTGGGGTCGAGTTTCGGCTCTTGCGGCAGGTAACCGACTTTCACGCCCTCGGCCGCCCAGGCTTCGCCTTGAAAGTCCTTGTCTTCGCCCGCCATGATACGCAGCAGCGTGGACTTACCAGACCCGTTGACACCGACGACACCGATCTTGGCATCCGGCAGGAAATTCAGGTGAATGTTCTCGAACACCTTCTTGCCACCGGCATATGCCTTGGTCAGGCCTTGCATTTGGAATACGATTTGGGGACCGGCCATTGAAAGCGTCTCCTGAAACTTTGGGGGAATATGTCGCCTCAGTTACGCGGACGTGGCCGAAAATCAAGCGGGTAAGCGCAACCTGTTCTGAGAAACATCTCTGGCAAACCTCGCTCAGCCAGAAACCTCCTCTTCTACCAAATTGTCGATTAGCCTTCGATGCGTTTGCGCTCGTCGTCGGTCAGCACACTTGCGAGACGCTCGAGCTCGGTTTCAGCACTTTGATTTCCCATATCCTGAGCCCGACTGAACCAGCGCCAAGCTTCGACAAAGTCGGGCTGGTCCTGGCCATGCCCACCTGCATGAGCAATTCCGAGGTTGAATGCGCAGCGATTGTCGCCGAGCTCTGCGCCCTTGTCCCACCACGATTGCGCGGTTTTGAACTCTTTAGGGCCACCAGCGCCGGTCATCATCATGACGCCGAGGTATGTCATCGCGTTCACTTCGCCCATATGCGCGGCCTGCTCAAACAAACGGCGCGCATCCGTCTCGTTACGCTCGCCACCAAGGCCTCGTAACTTCATGAACCCCAGATTGAACAATGCGGGTGGCAGGTCAGCCTCCGCCGCCTGTGCATAATATGCTCTGGCAGCGGCAAAGTCCTGATGGACGCCCCGCCCATGATGTAGCATGGCGCCGAAATTGTTGGCAGCCGCAGCATGTCCGGAGTCCGCAGCCCGGCGCATCAACGCCGCGGATTTCATCAAGCTCTCTCCGCCCTCGCTATCGAGTAGCAAGGCGACCGCTTGTTCGAACAGAACATCCCCTTCCGCCATAAGTGCACGATATGCATAAACCACTACTTGCATAGCGACTTTTGGCAGTTTTTGCCTCACAAAAGTTGAAACAAGTGTTTAGTTTTGGCGATTGGTTAGCTGTCCGATAGTCACTGAATCTGCATGCATGAGTGGCGAACACGAATACTCAGGGCACACTTCGATCAATCTCAAAAAAAACTTTCCTCAGGACACCATCCATCCATGACAGAATTGACCCTGGATCGCCTCTTTGCGTCGCCTTCCCTAACTGGCCAAACAACACTGGGCATCAAGTACTCTCCCGATGCTGCACGGGTGACCTTCCTCAAGCCTCGGCCCGACGACCAGCAAAGACACGATCTCTGGCAATTCGACGTTGAGACAGGCGCGCCGTCCCTCCTTGTGGATTCCCTATTGCTTGAACCAGAAGAAATCGTTCTCTCAGAGGAAGAAATAGCCCAACGCGAGCGCAAGCGAATTGCGGGGAGAACAGGCATCCTCGACTACTCATGGGGTACAGCCACGACGATACTCGTCCCACTAGGGGGAAACCTGCACTTGGTCACCCTTACTGAAGACAGTCCGCAAGTTCGGCAACTAACCGATACCGATGCCTTTGACTATGATGCCCGCATTTCACCCAAAGGCACGTATGCCAGCTTCATTCGCGACGGGGCGCTCTGGATAGTTGATCTTGCGACGGGCGACGAGAAACGCGCCTCTCCCCCGGCCGAGCCGTCAAAATCACTGTCGTATGGCGTCGCCGAATTTGTCGCACAGGAAGAGATGAGCCGATACACCGGAAATTGGTGGAGCCCGGACGATAAGTACATCGCCTATACGCGTGTGGATGAGACATCCGTGGACATCGTTCCACGCTTTGATATCGCCGCAGAAAATGTTGCCGTTATTGAGCAGCGCTATCCTCGCGCGGGTCGCCCCAACGCCATTGTGGACCTATTCGTTCTGGAGGTGGAAACCGGCATTGTCACGGAGATTGGATGGCGGCGCAACGACTGGGGACACGCAACCGACCAATATCTCGCGCGGGTCAATTGGACTGAGAGCAGCCTCTACGTCCAGCGCGTCAATCGGGCTCAGACACAGCTCGAAATGGTCCAATTCATGGCCTACAAGCATTCCGAGAAAGGGTTGCGCCTTTATGAGGCCACCGTCGCTCAGCTTGATGAGCAACCCAATTGGATCAATCTGTCTTCAGATTTCGTGAGCTTGGGGGATACAGGCATTGTTCTCACGGAAGAATCTCGTGGTTACCGCCAAATTAGCTTGTTACCGCCTTCGACAACCCACCCCAGACAACTGATTGGCGGTGACTGGGTTGTCGACAAGCTGCAGCATGTAAAAGCCGACATGTCCGAAATACTCTTCACAGGGTTTCTGGATACTTCGCTTGAGTGCCACCTCTATCGCGCCAAGCCAGCGACTTCTGGCTCAGCAACTCCTCCAGAGGTCGAGCGCATCACCTCCATAGGCCAAACATGGTCCATTGCCATGGCGCCAGACGGGCGATCCTTTGTCGGAACATCATCATCCCCAAGCCACCCCCCTCAAACGGGTCTGTATGCTTCTGACGGCAGTTTGATTTCCTGGATTTCGGAGAATGCGCTCGACGCAGACCATCCATATCACTCCTTTCTGCCGGATCACGTCACACCAGAGTTCGGAGTCCTGTCCGCCGATGACGGTCAGATTCTACACTATTCCCTACTGAAACCGCCCGGTTTCAATGCTAGGAAATGCTACCCGGTTATTGTGGAAGTGTATGGCGGGCCACATGTCCAAACTGTCACGCGCAGTTGGGGGAGTCTGTCAGATCAACATCTCGCCCGTCAGGGATACCTCATCTTCAGGCTCGATAATCGAGGCAGCTGGAATCGCGGCAAGAAGTTTGAGGACGTGATCCATCACCGCACGGGCCTGCATGAGGTCAGCGACCAGATGATGGGCGTGGACTGGCTCAAGACACAACCATTTGTCGATCCCGGCAGAATTGCCATTCAGGGCTGGTCCTATGGCGGATACATGACACTGATGACCATTCTGCAAGCGCCAGCTGATACATTCGCGTGCGCTGTCGCGGGAGCTGCGGTTGCAGACTGGAGCCTCTATGATACATTCTACACGGAGCGGTATATGGGGACACCACAAAACAACCCAGGCGGCTATGAAGCCTCCAGTGTTTTTCCAAACCTCGACGCGCTTTCGACCCCCCTCCTCCTCATTCACGGCATGGCAGATGACAACGTCACCTTCGACAATGCCACACGACTGATGGCCAGACTTCAGGAATTGGGCAAACCGTTTGAATTAATGACCTATCCGGGCCAACGCCACGGCATTCGGGGAGAAGCGCTGCAACGCCACCTGATGCAAACGCGTATGGCCTTTTTGGACCGCAAACTGAAGAGACCATCAGAATGATCAAACCCTGGAAAATCCTGGAAAGCCGTCAAACCTACAAAGACGACTTTCTTTCGGTGCGCACGGATGTCTGCCAACGTGAAGACGGCCATGTAGTGCCCGCCTATCATGTGTTGGAATTCACAGATTGGGCCACGATTATCCCGATCACTGACGAAGGCAATATTGTGCTGGTCCGCGAGTATCGGCACGCCGGCGAGATCGTCCTCTTGGGCGTACCCGGCGGCGTCCTGGATCCCGGAGAATCCGATCCGGAAATAGCAGCCCGGCGGGAATTACGCGAGGAGACCGGCTACATGGCGCGCGAGTTGATCCCCGTTGGCACCTGTTATCCGAACCCGGCAACCCAGAATAATCAGCTTCATTATTTTTTGGCCACGGGCTGCCAGAAGACAGATGCTCAGTCTCTTGACGCAAACGAGAAAATCGAGGTCGTCGAGATGCCTTACAAAGACTTCCTGGAATACGAAGCTTTCGAGACTCAACACGGCCTTCACGCGGCGGCACTGTTTTACACCGAGCGGTATTTCGGGAAACATCCCGAAAAACGACCGTGAGGAAGTGCCCATGCCTGCCTTCCAGCCTACTGCCGACCAATTCAGGGCGTTTCGTGACGACCCGAACGATGGCCCCATTACCCAGGTAAATTTGCTGAAGTTTCGAGTTAAAGCTGAGTATCAGCCGGATGACCCCGAATTTGGCGAAGAGATCAGCGGGGAAGACGCCTATATTCGTTACTCCGAAGCCTTCACTTTCGCGGCAAAAAAGGTCGGCGGCTCCACATTGCTCCTTGCATCGACCGAACGCTATTTCATCGGTCAGGGCGATTGGGATGGCGTGCTGGTCAACCAGTTCCCAGATCGACAGGCTTTCATCGCTACGCTCAACCATCCGGACTACAAATCCATGTCTCGCCATCGCGAGGCAGGCCTGCTTTGCCAGGAATTGATCGTGACCCGTCCCACTTGGATAAACGGGAGAAAGCTGTGAGCCGCTACGAAATCTTTGGCGCGCTCGGCTCGCCCTATTCCATGAAAGTGCGCGCCGCCCTGCGGGCCAAACGCCTTGTCCATACCTGGACCGGTATGACAGCCGACGACCGACAAAGCGTCATGCCAAATGTGCGGGCACCCGTGATCCCTGTCATCCGCCAGCCTGACGGCAGCTGGGTGAATGATTCAACCCCCTTCTTGCTGTCACTCGAAGGCGAAGGCCGAGACCTCTTGCCACCCGATCCGGTTGCCCGGTTTGCCTGCCTGTTGCTTGAGGACATGGCCGACGAATGGTTCATGAAAGCCATGTTCCATTACAGATGGGCATATGACCTGGATGCTGAATGGTGCGCCAATTGGCTGATCTATGACACGCTTCCCAACACAAGTCGCCTTGGCGTGGAAGAAGCTGCTGCCACCATCCGTGAACGGCAAATCAGCCGCATGACTCTTGTTGGCTGCACACCCCAGACTGCCCCTCTGATAGAGGCCAGCTGGAAGCGCATCTGCAAAGTTCTGGAGGCGATGGCAACCGGGCCAACACGCTTCTTGTTCGGAGATCGCATTTCGCTCGCGGATCTTGGCTTTTACGGTCAGTTGAAAGTCATGAGTGTTGACCCCACTCCCATGACCTGGCTGCGAGCGGACACACCGTACTTGTATCGCTGGATTGATCACGCCGATGATGCGAGCGGTATCGAAGGTAACTGGTCTGATAGTATCAGCCCGGTGGTCCACGACCTTCTCGCAATAGCAGGGGAAACCTATTTGCCATTCCTGAAAGCCAATCTTGATGCGCTCAATTCCGGATCAGACAGGTTTTCGCTTGAAATAGAGCGCGGGCGCTATGAACAGGGCGTATTCAAGTATCAGGCAAGATGCCTGCAAACCTTGGGCGATGCCTGGAAAGATCTGGATGTTGTCGCGCGAGACAAACTTGCTGAGTGGATTGGACCAAACGCAAGCATCCTTTCAACAAACGTTTAGCAACTCGGGTACAAGACTGCGCCTGAAGAACGAAATTCTGTTTTCTTGTGGCTCGGCTCAACGCAGAGTCAGCGCGAATCCCACTGCGAGGCATATTATCCGTGACGAAAAAACCGTCTCCCATCTCAGAATTGCTGCACCACCGCGCCCGCAACCTTTCCAAGGGTGCACCAGTATCGCTTCCTATCATGGCGAGTACGACATTCCTGTTGCCAGGAGATCCGGACGGCAGCCATTTCTATGCGCGCAATGGAAATCCAACAGTCGAAAGTGTCGAAGCGGAGATAGGCATTCTGGAAAATGCCGAGACGGTGCTGTTCCCATCCGGCATGGCCGCTATCGCCGCAATGTTTCACACAGTGCTGCGCCCGGGAGACAAGGTTCTGGTGCATGCAGACGGCTACTACAATGTTCGAGCCCTGTTGAATGAACACTTCGCACCCCGGGGCATAACCGTCGAGACTTGTCCTACCGCCCGGATGGCGGATGCCGACCTGTCGGGCTGCCGGCTCGTAATGATTGAAACACCGTCAAATCCGGGCCTCGAAGTTTGCGACATCGCGGCTGTGGCTGATCGGGCAAAATCAGCCGGAGCCTTGCTGGTGGCTGATAACACGACTGCAACACCCCTGTGCCAGCAACCTCTCGATCTTGGGGCGGATATGGTCGTGATGGCTGACACAAAGGCCATGGCGGGCCATTCAGATGTTCTCTGCGGACATGTAGCAAGTCGGGACACATCCCTGATGAATCAGGTGCGTGGCTACCGTCGTTTGGGCGGCGCCACGGTAAGCCCGTTCGACGCGTATCTGCTGCATCGCGGGCTTGAGACCCTGGAATTGCGCGTTTCGCGGGCAAACCAGAATGCTCTAATTCTGGCAAATCACCTATTATCGCACCCCTCTGTGCAGACCGTCCGGTATCCCGGTCTCCCGCGAGACGCGAGCCACGCAGTTGCGTCTCGCCAGATGCGAGACTTTGGTCCGATCGTGAGCTTCACGTTAAAAGATCGCGCAAGCGCAGAAAAGTTTATTGATAACAATCCACTAATAGTGCCCGCCACGAGCTTTGGAGGTGTTCACACCTCTGCTGAGTGCCGAGTCCGCTGGGGAGACCACGTCGCCGACGGATTCGTCCGCTTGGCGTGCGGAATAGAGCCCAGTGAAGACCTTGTAAAAGCTACGGAAAATGCTTTACGAGATATCAGTCCGGTTTGATGCTGGGGAAGTGACTTTCACGGACAAGTGGTATAGCGTTTGCTCTCAACGAGCAGGGGTCTCGTTTCATGAAGCGACTGAGTATTGTCCTTTTCTTCGCCCTGCTGGGCTTTGGCGCTTGGGGCTGGTTCCGTCTGAACCAGCCTGAGCCGCCTATGGCGTTGACTGAGCCCCTGCGGATCGATCAAGGCGAGATCCAGGGCGGTGTTGATCCAGACAATCCGGAAATCCAGGTTTTCAATGGGATTCCCTATGCCAGCGCCCGTCGTTGGTCAGCGCCAACTTCCCCGCCGCAATGGGGTGCCATTACCCGGGATGCGAGGGAATTCGGCCCGCAATGCCTGCAACCCCGCGGACATATGAATGAGGTTGTCGACCGTATCATCGATGGTAACGGCTTGCCCTGGTGGAAACGATTGGCCGCCAGGCAATACCTCGCTGCCCAGCCTGAGCCCGCTGAAGCCGAGGACTGCCTGTTCCTGAATGTCCGAACGGCAAATCGCGGCAAGCCTCGGCTACAGCCGGTAATGGTATGGATTCACGGCGGCTCTCATCAGGCTGGGGCGGGTTCGGCGTCATATTACCAGGCAAATGGCCTTGTGGATAAAGGCGTCGTTCTGGTCACAATCAACTACCGGCTCGGACCATTCGGCTACATGGCGCACCCTGCCCTGACCGAAGAAGCCGGAACATCCGGCAATTACGGCCTGTTGGACCAGGTCGCAGCACTCCGCTGGGTTCAAATGAATATTGCGCGCTTCGGCGGCAATCCAAACAATGTCACCATATTTGGCGAAAGCGCAGGCGCTCAATCTGTCAGTGAGCTGATGGCAACGCCTCTTGCTGACGGCCTGTATGACAAGGCCATCTTGCAGAGTGGCGTCAGCAGTTACAATGCGCTTCACCTGTCCCACTCGCCATTGCCCAATGTGCAAAGCTCCGAAGAAGTCGGTGTCGAGTTCCTTTCATCGCTGGCCGATGGCACCGCTACCGCAGACCGGCTTCGCGCCATCCCGTCGGGGGCGATCATCGACCGTGTTCTGTTGAGGCAGGATTTGGTCAAGTACTTCTTGCCGACAGTGGATGGTAACGTCCTGCCCGTGCCAATCGGCGAAGCTATTCGGGACGGTGGCGCCAATCGGGTTCCAGTCCTTGCAGGCTATAATGCTGATGAAGGCACTCTATTTTACAGTCAGCGCAAATCGCCGACAGCCCTACTGCCGAACATCTCTGGTTCCATCACACAACGCGAAGCGATGCTGGAAGGCGTGTTTGGTGTGAACTCATCGAAAGCGCTACAAGCCCTCTACGGCATGACATCCTTGGAAACGTGGGATCGGGGCGCCGAAAAAATGCTGGGCGATGACTTGTTCGGCGTCCATACGCGTTTTCTGGCCAAAGCCAATGTCGCTGCTGGCCAGCCAACCTGGCTCTACCAATTCAGCCGGACGCCGCCAGGAAAGTCTCAAACGCTCGGTGCATATCACGGGGCCGAGATCGCGTTTGTCTTCGATAGCCACAACGGCTTCCTTCCGGCAGCTGATGACGATGAAATCCTGACTGACAACATGATTTCATACTGGACCAATTTCGCCAAGACGGGTGACCCCAATGGCAAAGACCTGCCTGAGTGGCCAGCTTATGATCCTGACGCCGATATCTGGCTGGAATTGGACCATGAAATCAAACGCATCAGCGGCCTTCGCGCGCGCAAACTCGACATACTGGAAGACAATCTCAATTTGCGGATCGACGCCATCAAGCGATCAAAAACACCGTTTGAGCTGATCGAGAATACCGCACTTCTATCGACAGCCGCCGGGCTAGGCGGTGAGGAGCGTTTCGCAAATAGCGACTAGGCCCGCCTGGTCGACAGCGTCAAAAGCATTCAGTTCTGTCGAGTCGACATCCAGTACGGCAGCGAGATCGCCATTTGCGTCGAACACCGGAACGACAACTTCAGAATTGCTCGCTGAGTCACATGCGATGTGCCCGGGAAATTCATGAACATCCGGAACAATGATCGGCGCGCGCGTCGCCGCCACATGCCCGCAGACCCCTTTGCCAAAGGGGATGCGCAGACAACCAAGCGTGCCCTGATACGGCCCAACAACCAGTTCGGACTCCTTCAGGGGGTCAACCATGTAGAATCCCGTCCAGAAAAAGCGGGGTGAAAAGGCCTGTGACAGGATACAGGACGCTGTCGCATAACGCGCAGTGATCGATGTTTCTCCCGCAACAACGCTATCAATTTCCGCCTTCAATTCCTTGTAGCGTTCTGCCCTGTCCATATTCTGCCTCATCTGTGCCTTGAGCGGGCTATATCGGCTGGATGCAGGCACTTCGCAATAGGGCGTTGAAGCTGACACCAACCTCTGAAATAGTCGGAGCAGTCAAGGCGGTGGACGGGGCCGCTGCCATGAGGGAGACAGTCATTGAGCCTGACGGGACGCCTAAGCGCCGCCTTGCTGATCGCAGCCTGTCTCACCGTCCCTGCGGGGGCGCAGACAGGCGACGACTATGACGACCTCACGTTGGACGCCCCAATCGAGACTCCCGACTCGAATGATTGGGGCGAGGTCACCCACCATCCCGAAACAGACCTTGAAACACTTGAACAGGCGCATCGGGACTATCTTAGAAAATCGACCCTCCAGCTCGAACGACCGGAAGCCGATCCTGTCGAGTTCGATCCGCCCTCTCCTCCGCCTAACTGGCTACGAGGATTGTTTGAGTTCCTTAGTCATTTGGGCCCGCTTCTAACGCTCATTTTCTATGTAGCTATCGCCGCCTTGATTTTGGGCGTGTTGTACTTCCTTTTCGGAGAGGCGCTGCGTATCCGGTTTGGCAAAGATGGCAGCAAAGCCGACAAAGTCGGCGACGATGTCATCCCGGACTTCCGCCCGGCAGAATCCGTCGCCCGCTCCCTACTGGAAGAGGCCGATGCGCTTGCCCGCGCAGGAAAATTCGCGGAGGCCGTGCACTTACTCTTGTTCCGGTCAATCGAGGACATTCAGACGCGCATCGAGATCGGCGTGCCTCGCTCACTCACGGCACGTGAGATCGGCAAGCTTGGCTTCCTGCCAGATCGCGCGCGGACCGCTCTCAGCCCGATCATCGCCATCGTCGAACGTAGTTTCTTCTCTTCGGCGGCCGGGATGTCGACGAAAGCGGCTGGCATATGGCGCGGGCTTCCTACGAAGACTTCGCATTTGGGGAGCAGTGGACATGAAGGATCGTTCTCACGTCGACTCCCCGTTCAGTGGCAAGATCGTCGGCATATTGCTGGCAGTGGCGCTTTTTTCCTTTGGGGCAATCATGGTGCTCGCAGGCTGGGCACCCGAATTGCGGGACCGGAATGTGGCCGGTGCGCACCCGTTCTCAACCTCGGCGCTCGGTTATAATGGCTTCGTGCAACTCCTTCAGGAACAAGGCTATCCGGCGGAAGTCTCCCGGCTGGAGCGCACGCTTGAAGACAGTGATTGGGGCCTACTCGTCTTAACACTCCCCCAATGGGGTGCAGCAAAGGCGCTCGAAGACTTCGAGCCACAGCGGACTACTTTGCTCGTCCTGCCGAAATGGACCGGCATGACTGATCCTCTTAACAAGACCCATCAAAAGGATACGCGCTTCATGAATGCGCGCGTCCTGAACGACTTACTGGAGACGATAGCTATCGATGCGGAAATCGGACGTATCGATGTGCCAAGTGAAACCTCAACCCCCTTCGGATCAATCGCGCTCAAACCAGACGTGAAGATGCAAGTGTTACGCGGAGACTCGCTTACGCCGATTGTTGAGACACAGGATGGGATCCTGCTCGCCTGGGCGCCCGATGCGGACATGTATGTTCTGTCCGACCCCGACATGATCAACACTTTCGGTTTGTCGCAGTTTGAGAACGCTCGCTTTGCGACTCAGATGATCGACTTTCTTCGTAATGATTACGACGAGCCGATTATATTTGATGCGACTCTCCATGGTTTCGTTCGGTCCGAGAATCTGCTGCAGATGATTTTCGACATCCCCTTTATCGGCGCGACGTTGACTGCGTTGGCGGCCGCTTTCCTGCTGGGCTGGGCCGCGCTCATACGATTTGGGCCACCTGTGAAGGAAGGACGCGCCATTGCGCTTGGAAAACAGGCGCTGGCTGACAACTCCGCAGGCTTGATTACGATGGCGCGCCGGGAGACTCGTATAGCACCCGCATATCTCCACATGATCCGCCGTCGTGTATCCCGGGATATAGGCGCTCCAAAGACATTGAATGAAACCCAACTCACCGCCCTGTTCGACCGGCTTGGCCCGGAAGAAGAGTCCGGCAAACACTTCACAGACATGGCGTCGGGACTGCGCGGTCCTGCCACCAGCCGTGAAGACCTCATGAACAAGGCGCGCGAGCTGTTTCGCTGGCGCAAGGGAATTATCGGGAGATCCATGAATGAACGTGAATGACATCAAGGCGCTGGCGGACCGGATCCGTAACGAAGTGCGCAAGGCAGTCGTGGGACAGGACACAACGGTTGATGTTCTTCTGACTGCGATATTCTCGTCAGGGCACGTCCTTCTTGAAGGCCCACCGGGAACAGCCAAGACCCTACTGGCGCAATGCTTTGCGAGATCGATTTCGCTCGACTTCGGTCGCATTCAGTTCACACCCGACCTGATGCCGGGAGATGTTCTCGGCACGAACCTGTTCAACTTTCAAACCAATCAATTTGCCCTCACCAAGGGTCCAATTTTCACCGATCTCCTTTTGGCGGACGAGATCAATCGAACACCTCCGAAAACACAAGCCGCGCTGCTAGAGGCCATGCAGGAACGCAAGGTGACGATTGATGGCGACACCTACCCGTTGAATGACCGATTCACGGTGATCGCGACCCAGAACCCTATCGAACAGCAGGGCACATATCCCCTGCCGGAAGCGCAGCTTGACCGCTTCCTGTTCAAGCACACGCTGGACTATCCAAGTCGTGAAGAAGAGCTCGCAATTGTTTCCAAGCATGGCACTCGCACGGGCATGAAAACCGCAGCAGCGTTCGGCATCGAGCCGGTTGTCTCGGCAGAAGAACTCAGTGAAGCTGTCAATTCGGTTGCTGAAGCCCGGCTGCAGGACGATATCATTGCCTACATCGTGGATATTATTCGCGCGACCCGGACAACCCCGGCCCTGGAAACTGGCGCTTCGCCGCGCGCCGCTGCCGCGCTGGCCACTGCGGCCCGTGCCCGCGCCGCGCTCGACGGCCGGGACTTTGTTATTCCAGACGACGTGAAACTGCTGGCCCTGCCAGCACTCCGCCACCGCGTTTTGTTATCCCCCGCCGCAGAAATCGAAGGCAAGACGACCGACGAAACTCTTTCAGCTATCATCGAACAGACGGCCGCACCGCGGTGATTTCACCCACACCTCGCGCCATCTTCCTGATGCTGCTCGGCGTGCCGCTCATGGTGGCTATAGCTCTGCTGCGTCCTGAACTCTGGGTCATATCCGCTGGCTGGGTCGGCGGCATCGCCAGCCTGATCTTTGCGGATGCCGTCCTGGCCGCATCCCTGCGAGCCTATGAGGCAGATGTAGACGCGCCGGCACTGCTTTATGTCGGCGGGTCTGATCCAGCGGACCTGACGCTGCGGTTCGCGCGAGGTCCGCTTCCCAGACGAATCGAGGTGTTATTGGAAGTGAACGCTTTCTTGCAGACCATTCCACCCGCAGGATTAAGAGGCTGGCAGGACCGGGCCCGGTCATACTCGTTGCCGCTCACGCCAACACGACGGGGTCTCGCCAAGCTGGTCAAACTCTGGAGCCGCTGGAAAGGTCCGCTCGGGCTGATACAAAAACAACACACTACCGTGCTGGATAGAGATATTCCGATCACACCCAATATCCGCTGGGTGAAAGACGAAGCTATCCGTATCTATTCTCGTGATGCGGAATTCGGCGTGAAGATGCAGATCGAGCGCGGCGATGGCAGTGAATTCGACGCTTTGCGCGAGTTCACGACCGGCATGGATCGGCGCGCAATCGACTGGAAACACTCTGCACGCCACCGCAACCTGCTCGCCAAGGAATTCCGAACCGAACGCAATCACAATATCGTCTTCGCTTTTGATACGGGGCGATTGATGAGCGAGCCGCTTGGCGGCGTGCCCAAGATTGATCGCGCCATAAATGCCGGACTACTCCTGTCCTTTGTGTCTCTTCGCAGCGGCGACCGCGCCATGATCTATGGCTTTGATGCCAAGCCCGGTTTCATGAGCGGGTTCATGTCTGGTCAACGCAGTTTCACAAAAGCTCAGGATCTGGCGGCTCAACTGGATTACTCCGCTGAGGAGGCCAATTTCACGCTTGCACTCTCCTCACTCGCGAGCAAGCTGGAGCGACGCAGCCTCATCATTATTTTCTCCGACTTTGTCGACACGATTTCGGCCGAACTCATGCTGGAAAATGTGAAACGCCTGACTGATCGGCATCTGGTGATATTTGCCACATTCGAGGATGAATCGCTCGCAGAAATGGTAGATGCGCCACCAAGTTCAACGGAATCTGTAACTCGCGCCGTCATCGCAGACACGCTCATGGCTGAGCGCGACACCGTCCTGCTTCGGCTTCAGCGCATGGGCGTACAAGTGATCGAGACGAGACCGGAACAATTCGGCGCGGAACTGATCTCCCGGTACCTTCAGATCAAACAGAGGGACATGCTGTGAGCGACCTTCTCAAATCCTACCGCTTCCGCGAAGAGCGTGAGTCCGACTGGCGCAAACTGGACTTGATCCTGACACGGGCTGAAAACTCCGGCGTGAAAGCGCTCAGCGACGACGATATGACAGCCTTGCCTCGCCTCTATAGGCAGGCGGTTTCTTCCTTGTCGGTGGCGCGCTCCATTTCGCTCGACCAGAATGTCATCGCCTATCTCGAAAGCCTCTGCACACGTGCATATTTCTTCGTCTACGGCGCCCGGACCTCCATCGGCGAGCGCATGATGGATTTCCTGCGACGCGACTGGCCTGCTTGTGTCTCCTCGGCCATCGGGCCAACTTTGCTGGCAGCTCTGTTCCTGTTTGGCGGATGGGCGCTCGCATTCTTTCTGTGCATGAAGGACATGGAATGGTTCTGGACTTTTCATGGCCAGAACATCTGGGACGGGCGCAATCCGGATGCGTCCGTCGAATATCTGAGGTCCACAATCTATACCGACGAGGGAGATCTCGGCGACGGCCAGCTGACTTCCTTTGCGAGTTTCCTGTTCAACAACAATGCCCGGATTGCGCTGTTTGCTTTCGCGCTCGGATTTGCGTTCGGTATCCCCACCGCATGGCTGCTCGTATACAACGGTGTCATGATGGGCTCACTTCATGCCGTATTCTGGGACAAGGGGCTTGGCTATGAATTTACCGGATGGCTGGCGATCCACGGAACAACCGAGTTGTTTGCCATCATACTGGCAGGAGCAGCGGGCTTCGTGATAGGGGGCGCAGTCGCTTTCCCCGGCCAGATGACCAGGTTGAACTCGGCGCGCCATGCCGGGCAAAAGGCCGCCACAATTGCAATGGGGTGCGTCATCATGCTGATCGTCGCGGCTTTGCTAGAAGGCTTCGGGCGGCAAATGATCAATAGTGACGCGATCCGCTATACGATCGCTCTGAGCATTCTCGGTTTGTGGTGCGCATATTTTTATCTGCCAAGACGAACGGACACCGTATGAGCTCTACCGTTCCTCCGGCACCAGACACCGTGAACCTTGCGAATGTTGAAGCTGCGCGCCGCCGCCGCGCCCGCATGCAAGAGCAAGAGCGTCAGTCGAAACTTGTACGGAAACTGGTCACGCCGGAAGGCGCCGCGATACAGCTTAAACTGGCTACTGCATCCGAGCGTGCAGGCGCGTTTCTCATCGATGTCGCGATACAATGGGCCATCGTAATCGCGACCGCTTTGGGGCTCTCTTTTGCAATAGGGGCCATGGACCCCGAGAGTGCCAATATCGCTCGGGCGGTTTGGCTTGTCTTTTTCTTCTTCGTCCGAAATTTCTACTACATCTTCTTCGAACTTGGCACGAAGGCTGCCACACCCGGAAAGCGCGCCCTTGGCGTCCGGGTCACCTCTCGCAATGGCGGGCGTCTGACTGCGAACTCGGTTCTAGCCCGGAATTTCATTCGTGAAATCGAAATCGGTCTACCCTTTCAGTTCCTTATGATGGGCGGGGATCAAGTGACCAGCTGGATGGCCCTGCTTGGCTTGGTCTGGTCCGGCATCTTCCTGCTCTTCCCAATCTTCAACAAGGACAAGATGCGCGTTGGCGACCTGATTGCTGGCACCTGGGTAATCAAAAACCCCAAAACCAAGCTGATGGGCGATATCTCATCGACGACCCGAGCCACTACGCATGAGCGATTTGCCTTCACACCCCAACAAGCCGAAGCCTATGGCATTCATGAATTGCACGTATTGGAAGATGTCCTTCGCCAGTCAACGCAAGATGTAAAGGCGCAGGTCGCGCTTCGCATTCGGCAAAAGATTGGATGGCAAGCCCAGCCGGGTGAAACCGATATCGCCTTTCTGGAAGCCTATTATGCAACCCTTCGAAGGCGGCTCGAACAACGCATGATTTTGGGCGAACGGAAAACCGACAAGTTCGACGTGCGCTGACTATCTACAAACGCCCCTGCACCCAATCCCGGGTCAGGAAGCCGTCGATCAGGTCACACACGAGACCCAACTCAACCAGCGCAGACGCATAGCGACGTGGATCCACCAAGGTTTTGAAGATCGAACCTGCTTCGAACTGATCCTCCGCTTCCAGCGCCAGAGTCATGTGACCATCTTCGAACACACCGCGAAGCTTGCCCCCGGAAAAGTGCCGCTCCAATGCGATCAGGCGCTCCATACTGTCTGGGGACAACAACGCCCGGGCCTCCACCTGGTCTGTCGAATAGACGGTAAAAGCTTCCTCGAGTTCGCGGGAAATCAGATCCACTTTCTTCAGGTCACCCGAATACCTGCCCCGCTTCCACCATCCAGACCGCGCGATCACGGTTCGACCAAGAAAGCGCTCTGGGTATTCGACATGAACCAGAATGCCCTGAAATACGGTCTTGCTATTCTTGCCACCGGTTTCAAGTTTGGCTTCAACCAATGCAAAGCGAGTCCCCGCACGCTCACCCGAAATCAGATCTTCGAATTTGAGACGCGAGTGACCCGGTAGCAATTTGACAGTTTTCAGTATTTCAAAAGCTGGCGTCGGCGCGTCAGGACCGTTCGTGGAACTCATGTTGATCGCGCCTAACGGCGTATTCACTGTCGAGTTCATCTTGCCAGAATAGGCCGCATTCAACTCCTTCGCCCGAGAAGCCAGCGTCTTCAAATCGACAATACCGGACAGGTCTGGATGCAATGTGTCATAGGTGAAGCCAAACGGTTCACAGGCAGCTGAAAGGATCAACTGCTTGGTCTGCGACTTCATTGTAAAAACCTTGACCCAGGCGGTCGCCGACACAATCGCGCCTGACACCAAGACCAGAAATATGAGTCCGGGTGAGATGATATCAACACTCACGAGCGTAGAGATCATCAACAGAATTGTGATGAAGATCGGGATGCCAGCACCGATAATTGAACGCGTTATCGCTGCACGTATTGTGGCTTTCCGACTCTCTTCCCGCCGGGACAGTTCGGGCTCAAGTACATCCGACCAAACACGCTCAGCCTTAGCAAACTCTGTACGACGACCCGATAACGCCGCGAGGGATGGCGCGCGCGTCAAAGCGTCGTTCAACCTGTTTGGACTAATGTCTGACATACTGAGTCCCCCTCAGGTATCAGGCTTAGGGACCCGACAATTTGGGATCAAGCCGCGAGCGTAAGTTCCTTGACGGCCGTGACGCAATTGCGCCCCTTGGCCTTGGACTCGTAAAGCGCGCCGTCCGCCTGTTCGAGCATGTCGTCGAAATCCGAGTTGGGCGGTAACATAGCCAGGCCGAAACTCGCAGTGACACTCACGGGTTGTCCGTCCACGATGACGACATGGTCTTCAATGGAAGAACGAAGACGGTCACAGACGCTGAGCGCCTTCTCCATATCGACATTGCTGAGCAGGACAACAAACTCTTCACCGCCCCAGCGCCCAAGTCGGTCGAATGGACCGCGAAGTTCAGAATATGCGACCGCCGCGATTTCTCGCAGCACACGGTCGCCCGCTGCATGACCATGCTGGTCGTTTACCGCCTTGAAATAGTCGATGTCGAACAACGCCACCGCCGATGTCATCTCCGTCCGGCTCATGCGCGCGAGTTCTTCACAGGCAAATTGTTTGAAGAACTTGCGGTTTAGCAGTCCCGTCAGTGCGTCAGTAGAGGCCATATCTTCCAGCGTGCGCTGGTAAATTCTCATTCTGTACTCGTGTTGGGCAGCAATTGCGGCCGTCGGAACGGCCACACAGGACGCAATGAAAAGGTTCGCGACAATGAAATTCTGGGGATCAGACGGGAACCCCATTGAATAGACAATGACGGAAAAGGTGAAGCATAGGCAAAGCGCCGTAATCGCCACAAAAGCGAAAAAGGTCAGCGATTCGACCACATCTTCGAATTTACCCTGCACGTCCCGACTCCCGGTTGCTGTAGCGGTTGTGACATAGGAAGTATATTTTACCGTCAATCGATTGAGGAATTTTAACGCCTGACCATTCATCTTTTGGAAACAAGCAGACAAGCCGGTCGCTACGCCTTGACGTTGCGCCAATGCTCACCCAATCAGGCATGGGACTGGCTGAATTTTTATTGTTAGCGCTCCGAAGCCGTCGTTCCCGAGCCGTCCAACAGCCTTTCTCGCGTTCTGAAATTACAAAAAATTTCGCAATGGCGCGGTTGACGCTGTGGTTCGCAGCTCTTAACTCCGCAGCATCGTTAGCAGTCGTGCCGGGTGAGTGCTAAAGCCCCCTGACATTTGCTTGCTGACGACCGTTTTCAATTGAACTCGTCAAAGAGACAAGAGGGCTAAATCCAATGAAACTTCGTCCCCTGCACGACCGTGTCGTCGTGCGCCGCGTCAAGGAAGAAGAGAAAACCAAGGGCGGGATCATCATTCCCGACACCGCAAAGGAAAAGCCGCAGGAAGGCGAAATCGTCGCCGTCGGCGCTGGTGCGATTGGTGACGACAACGAGCGTGTCGCGCTCGACGTCAAAGCTGGTGATCGCGTGCTCTTCGGTAAATGGTCCGGCACGGAAGTGACCGTCGATGGCGAAGAACTGCTCATCATGAAAGAGAGCGACATCATGGGTGTCCTGGAGGGCTAAGCCCCCACACTTTCGCTTTCCATCAGACAGAATTCTCAACAGAGGTAATCCACAATGTCAGCCAAACACGTAGTTTTCGGCGCAGAGGCCCGCGAACGGATGCTGAAAGGCGTCGATACGCTTGCCAACGCCGTTAAAGTCACGCTCGGTCCAAAAGGCCGTAACGTCGTCATCGAGAAATCCTTCGGCGCTCCGCGCACCACGAAGGACGGCGTCACCGTCGCAAAAGAGATCGAGCTTGAAGACAAGCTGGAAAACATGGGCGCACAAATGCTGCGCGAAGTGGCTTCCAAGGCCAACGACGTTGCCGGTGACGGCACCACGACCGCAACGGTTCTCGCCCAAGCCATCGTTCGCGAAGGCCTGAAGCGCGTTGCTGCCGGCATGAACCCAATGGACCTGAAGCGCGGCATCGACAAGGCATCCGCCGAAGTCGTTAAAGACCTCGCTCATCATTCCAAGAAGGTGAAGTCGAACGAAGAGATTGCCCAGGTCGGCACGATCTCTGCAAACGGCGACACCGAAGTTGGCGCAATGATCGCCGAAGCCATGGCGAAAGTCGGCAATGAAGGCGTCATCACGGTTGAAGAAGCCAAGTCGCTCGAAACCGAACTCGATGTTGTCGAAGGCATGCAGTTCGATCGTGGCTACCTGTCGCCTTACTTCATCACCAATCCGGACAAGATGATCGCGGAACTCGAAGATCCGTTCATTCTGCTGCACGAGAGCAAGTTGTCTTCCCTGCAGCCAATGCTGCCGATCCTCGAAAACGTTGTTCAGAGCCAGAAGCCGCTCCTGATCATCGCTGAAGATGTCGACGGTGAAGCACTGGCCACCCTCGTGGTCAACAAGCTGCGCGGCGGCCTGAAGATCGCTGCTGTGAAAGCTCCAGGTTTCGGCGACCGCCGCAAAGCCATGTTGCAGGACATCGCTGTCCTTACCGGCGGCCAGGTCATTTCCGAAGATCTCGGCATCAAGCTCGAGAACGTCTCCATGGACATGCTCGGCACCGCGAAGAAAGTCGCCATCACAAAAGATGACACGACCATCGTGGACGGCGCTGGCGCCAAGAAAGACCTCGAAGCTCGCGTGTCGCAGATCCGCAAGCAGATCGAAGACACGTCTTCCGACTACGACAAGGAGAAGCTGCAGGAGCGTCTCGCGAAACTGGCTGGCGGCGTAGCTGTCATCAAGGTTGGCGGTGCCACTGAAGTGGAAGTGAAAGAGCGCAAGGATCGCGTCGATGACGCCCTGAACGCCACGCGTGCCGCTGTGGAAGAAGGTATCGTCCCTGGTGGTGGTACGGCGCTTCTCGCTGCTGCAAGCAATATCGACGTCAAAGGTCTGAATGCTGACGAACAGGCCGGTATCGACATCGTGCGCAAGGCTCTGGAAGCTCCGGTTCGCCAGATTGCTGAAAACGCCGGCGTCGAAGGCTCGGTCGTTGTCGACCAGATCCGTCGCGGCAAGGGCAAGGGCTTCGGCTTCAACGCCCAGACCGAAGAATATGGTGACCTCGTCGCCATGGGCGTGATCGACCCGGTGAAAGTTGTGCGCTCTGCTCTGCAGAACGCTGCATCGGTTGCTGGCCTGTTGATCACGACGGAAGCGTCCATCGCTGAAGCCCCAAAGAAGGAAGGTGCCGGCGGCGGCATGCCTGACATGGGTGGCGGCATGGGCGGAATGGGTGGCATGGGCTTCTAAGCCCGGCCCTCAAAGCCAAATTGTCAGAGGCAGCACTTCGGTGCTGCCTCTTTTTTTGGGCGAAATGATCCTTCCGACGCACTCGATTCCAGCTTCTCTACCGCTGCGGCAACCGCTTAGAGTTGCCAAAAACACAAACGGGAGAGAAACAAAGTGGCATCTGCTTCGGATATGAATTTCGGTGACATGCTTGATGCTGTGGGCGAGATGCTTGGTCCGGAAGACCTGGCTCTGGCCCACGGGACACGGCGGACATACTGGCCAGACTTCACGGCTCGATCAAACCGGCTTGCGCGGAATTTACGCGAGATGGGGATCGAAACAGGCGACAAAGCTGGCTTCTATCTACGTAACCAGCCTGAATATACTGAAGCGCTCGCCGCTTGTTTCAAAGGTCGTTTCACGCATGTGAACGTCAACTATCGCTATCTCGCCGACGAACTCTTCTACATTTTTGATAACTCGGACGCTGCGGTTGTGTTCTTTGATGCACAATTTACTGATCAGGTTGAACTGGTCCGCGGTCGCTTGCCCAAGCTGACGGCCTGGGTCCAGATTGGCGGCGGAGACGTGCCTGACTGGGCGGTAGACTATGACTGTCTCGCCGCCGACGGTGACCCGTCTCCGCTCGGCATCGACCGATCACCAGAAGATTTGTTTTTCCTCTACACCGGCGGAACCACCGGAATGCCCAAAGGCGTGATGTGGTCACAATCTGTCTGGCGACAGGCGTCCAGAGAAGGCGCAGAGAAAGCCGGTCTGCCCTACCCGTCCACTATGGAAGAGTTCAAGATGGCAGTTCAGCTTATGGGAAAAACGGCGCGGCAGGTGCCCGCCTGTCCTCTGATGCACGGCACAGGGCTGTTCACGGCGATGGGTGCGCTGCTAGGCGGCGGCGCAATTATCACGCTGGAACAGAACACCAGCTTTGACCCTGAAAACTTGTGGGAAACCGTCTCGGAACATGGCGTGACGAGCATGGCGATCGTCGGAGATGCATTCGGAAAGCCGATGCTAAAAGCTCTCGACGACAATCCTGGCCGTTGGGATGTCAGCTCTGTACAAACCATCGTATCGTCCGGCGTAATGTGGAGCGCGGAGGTCAAACAAGGCCTCCT
>Ga0114916_1000698_pt1 | contig 21235 bp, 17 predicted proteins | sample MalvirAntarct_66_FD_83501 | JGI IMG/M metagenome (GOLD analysis project Ga0114916, IMG submission 83501) | Marine viral communities from the Global Malaspina Expedition - Malaspina viral metaG Antarct_66 | ecosystem: Environmental > Aquatic > Marine > Oceanic | place: West Anvers Island... | reverse complement strand
GTTCCGAGCTTCGGAGATGTGATTTATCATAAAGCAATTTAAATTTAAGGAGAAAATGAAAATAGATATTAAACAAATTACAGTTCTTTTTATAGTCTTTTTTACATTTACCCAATGTACATCAGAGTCAAAAGAAAAAACTATGGAGAACAGTAATAAAGAGGACTTATGTTGTAAAGCTGAGAGCACTTCGAATCAATCGAATACTTCCAAAATTACCTGTCCGGAATGTGGATACACTAAAACAGAAGTTTTACCTACAGACGTATGTACAATCGTTTATACTTGCGAAAAATGTAATTCTGAACTCACCCCTAGAGAAGATGACTGCTGCGTTTATTGTACTTACGGAACACACAAATGTCCTTCTAAGCAGACGGAGTGATAATTAGCTTCTATTAAGTCTTTTTAGATCCTCTGAACACTGTATTACTCATAATTCAAATACCATTCAAAATGCTCTTGGAGTAGTCGGGATTTATGCTCTCTAATAAAATCCAAATAAGACTGCGCAACAGGCGTCAATTTTTTCCCTTTCAACCAAATCAATCGCCACTCTGTTTTTAAAGGAAGGTTTTCCATTTCTAGAATGTGTAATTCTTTATTTTTTAATTCATTTTTAATTCCAATAATTGGTAGAATTGAATAACCGAGTCCCGCGATTACGGCCTGTTTTACCGCTTCGTTTGAGGTCAACTCCATCTTTTTTCTTTTTTTACGCTCTTTCGATTTAAAAAACTGCTCCATTTCATGTCGCGTAGCAGAACCAGGCTCTCTAAATATAAGCGCTTTGCTTCTGTCAATATTAGGGTCATTACCTACTAAGTAAAGCTTGTTCTCCACCAATTTTTCTTCCTCAAACTCCATTTCATCGGGAATAATTGACACCAATGCAAAGTCAATTTCATTGTTCTTTAAACTCTCAATCACTCTGGATTTATTTGTGACATCCAGTTTTAAGTCTATTCCTGAATTCTCGTTCAAAAAGTCCGACAAAAAATAAGGAATCACATATTTTCCGGTCGAAGCACAGGAAATCTTAAGAACTCCTGTCAACCCACCTTCATATTCTTTTGTTTTATATTGTATTTCTTGAACTTCATGTAACACACTCTTTGCCATCACAGCGACTTCTCTTCCAAATTCTGTGACATGTAATTTACGACCAATGACTTCAGTCAGGGGAACTGAGAACTGATCTTGAAATTTTTTCAACTGAATAGAGACAGCTGGTTGGGTCATAAACAGCTCTTCGGAGGCCTTCGTAATACTCTCTTGCTTAACTACTTCCAGGAATATTTGAAGTTGATGAATTGTATAGTTCATAAATATAAGTTATATATAACATTGCAAATATAAATAAAAATATATGAATCAGAATCCTTTATTTTGTCTCAAATAAAATCATGTTCAACAAAAAACAAATTCTAAGTCAATGAAATTACTCGCGATTACAACGTTCATTCCAGCACTTTTGTTCTTTATGACAAGTGTATTATCCGGTATTTTGAGCAACAGCAAAAAGAAGTTGATTATCTCTTTAACAATGCTTTCTGCTGTATTAAGTGTTATCATCTCCATCGCAGGAGGAGTTTATATTTTCAATAATGGAAGTGCCGAATTCTCCTTTTTCGAATTAGAGAATCTGGGCTTAAGCTTAAGATTTGATGCCTTAAGCATGCTATTCTTTGGAATGATCGCTTTACTGGCTGTCGTGATTGTAAAATACAGTATCAATTATTTAGATGGTGATCCGCGTCAGGGTATTTTTATGGGAAGAATTGCTGCAACCATTGCTTCGGTTCAACTTTTTGTAATGTCGGGAAATCTTTTTGTACTGTTTTTTGCTTGGGTTTTGACAAGTCTGTTTTTGCACCGCCTTCTGGTATTTTATAGCAATCGTCCAAGAGCAAAAACCGCTGCAAGGAAGAAATTCATTGTAGGGCGAATAGCAGATACCTTTTTGCTGATCAGTTTTATTCTGTTGTACAACCAAATCGGTTCGGGAAGTTTAGCAACAATATTTAGCGCTGTAGAACAGGGAACTGTCAATGGAGTTCCGCTTAGTTTAGAGATTCCAACTGTATTTTTAGTATTGGCCGCGTTATTTAAATCTGCTCAGTTTCCTATCCACGGTTGGTTAGTAGAAGTAATGGAAACACCGACACCGGTTTCTGCTTTGTTGCATGCTGGAGTTTTAAATGCAGGGCCATTTATCATTATGCGATTTGCCTTTGTACTAAATCAAACTGAGATTGCATCTAACATCTTGCTTTTGGTAGGAGGTCTGACGGCTTTGTTTGCTTCGGTTGTATTTATGACGCAATCTTCGATAAAAACAGCACTTGGTTATTCGAGTATAGCACACATGGGTTTCAGTTTGTTTATTTGTGGAACGGGAGCGTATTCCGCAGCTGTTTTGCATATCGTAGCGCATTCATTCTACAAAGCACACGCCTTTCTTTCTTCAGGGAGCTCTGTCGATCTTATTCGATCTAAACGAATTGCTACTCCTGACCGATTAGGAAATCCATTACTTATCATTTTAGGAGTTTTACTCACTTTTGGAATTTATATTGGAATCGCAACAATTTTCGGAGTTGACTTTAAGAATAACTTTTCACTACTGGCAGTCGGTTTGGTAATTGTCATGAGTCTTACGCTCATGTTGACCTCGATTTTAGATTCTAAAAGAAGTTTTTCAACATTACTAGCATCTAGTGTATTAGTCGCGGTGGTTGCTTCAGCCTTTTTCGGGTTTGAACACTTGTTCCATACCATTCTTGCCAGTCAATTCCCAGCTCTTACGATACTTTCTTTAAGTCAGGGTTATGTGATATACTTCATGTTGTTGCTCTTTGCTGTTGCTTTATTAATTCAACTTACTTCACCGCTGAAATTATTTGGGAAAAACAATAGTTCCATTCGTATGCATTTGAGAAATGGATTATACATCAACAGCTACTTTGACCGATTAATTGGTGCATATAAAGTAAAAAAATAGCGCCATTAAAACTTTCTAAAACAGAATTATGAAAAACGGTAAAATAGTAACATCGAATAAATCTCAAACAATGAATAATAATATCAGTAGTGTATTAAAGGAGACTTTTGGAAAAATAGCTCCGCTTTGGTCCCTGGAGAATTTTGTTGCCGTAAACCCTTATTTGGGAAAAGCCAACGTTCCTTTTGAGGAAACTGTTCATTATTACAAGAAACTCAATGGTTCGAATTTGACAATGCCTTTGTCGTTTTACTTATCTGCTATTGACGAAGGTGTTATTATGAAAAAAGACCTTGAAAAAGCACTTGAAAAATCGGGCTTGACGAGTGTGACTTCGAGTGAGTTTATTCAAAAAGCACATAGTACAAGCAGTAAGGGATTGCAGAACATAACTTCCTTGCAGCTGGCGGCGGATTGTGCTGAGTCAATAACAGAGAAAAGATGGAGTGCTGTTATGACGGATTGTATTACTTCATGGGCAACAAATTATTTCGATAAAGGAATTGCCGCATGGAATAATACAGACAGAAATACATCGAATTTTATGTCGTGGAAAAAAGATGCATTGAACGATAAAACACCAAAGATTCACGGATTAAAGCAGTTTCATTCAACTATCAAAGAACTACCAGAGGATGCTCTGGAATCGATTGAAGCATGTTTGGAAAAGTTAGCGCTCGAAGAAGAGATGTTAGTACCGTACCTCCATGCACTTTTACTTCGTGTTCAAGGTTGGTCTGCATATAACGCTGGACTCGACTGGGACGCGAATTTATACGGTGGAAAAAACACGAATCTCCAAGCATTTTTAGCGATCCTACTGGCTTGGGAAGTAGCTTTTCTAAACTCGTATGAAGATCAGAAAATTAAAGATTTGTGGGAGAGAACGAAAAAACAAAATGCTCATATACTTTTTGAATTAAACGAAGACGAATCTGTTTATCAGCGAATCATCTTACAAAACGCCTACGACTTTGCTTGCCAAAGAGAACTGATTAAAAAGCTTTCCGAAAACAGAGAAAAAGTTAGCGATAAGAAATCAAGATCGCTGGTGCAAGCTATATTTTGTATAGATGTTCGATCAGAGGTTTACAGAAGAAATTTTGAAATGCTTTCACCCGAAATTGAAACGATGGGATTTGCCGGATTCTTTGCCTTTCCGATTAATTATATTCCAATCGGACACAGCCGAGGACAACATCAATGTCCTGCCTTAATTCCTACAGGAGCGACGGTAAAGGAAGTTGTTCCAGGTGAAAAAGCACATGAAAAAGCGTTAGAATCGAGAAAGAACAGATTCCACTTGTTCAGCGCCTGGAAGTCATTTAGACACGGAGCAGTTTCTTGTTTTGGGTTTGTGAGCCCGATGGGGATTACCTACTTACCAAAGTTATTTTCAGACGCTTTTGGTATTACACGTCCTGTTGCCCATCCAAAAGGAAGCTTTCTTTCAAAACGAAATGCAAAGAACAAATCGGTGAGTTTGGCAACAGATAACGAAAACAGTCAAGACTTCGGTCTTGAGTTGGCGAAACAAATTGAGCTGGCGAAGAATGCTTTAGGTGCGATGTCGCTGACCAAAGACTTTGCAAAAATTATTCTAATCGCAGGTCATGGATCTTCATCTACAAATAACCCTCATGCTACAGGTTATGACTGCGGTGCTTGTGGTGGAAACTCAGGTGAAGCAAATGCGAAAGTAGCTGCTGAGATTCTGAATAATTCAGAAGTTAGGTTTGGGCTTGCGAAAGAAGGCATTAAGATTCCAGAAGACACACACTTTATTGCGGCGGAACACGATACAACTACTGATGAGATAAAAATGTTTAAAACGGGATTCGTTCCCGACCATTTGGAGCAAGAATTTGCTCAGCTTAAAAAGTGGTTAATGGTTGCAAGTCATACTACAAGAAGCGAACGCGCATTTCGTCTTAACGTTGGGAAAATCGGACTGGATAGAAAAGTAATGGCTAGAAGCAAAGACTGGTCGCAAGTTCGACATGAATGGGGATTAGCAGGTTGTAATACATTTGTGGTAGCACCAAGAGAGCGAACAAAGGACGCAAATTTGGAAGGAAAATCATTTTTACATTCTTATAGCTGGAAAGAAGACAAGGAATTCAATGTACTTGAATTAATTATGACAGCTCCCATGGTTGTGACAAACTGGATTAATATGCAGTATTACGCATCTACAGTTGACAACAAAAACTTTGGGTCTGGAAATAAAACCTTGCACAATATCACAGGTGGATTTGGTGTACTGGAAGGGTCAAGCGGTGATTTAAGAGTCGGACTCCCTTGGCAGTCAGTACACGACGGCGAAAATTATCAGCACCTTCCACAGCGATTGAATGTTGTAATCGAGGCGCCAAAAGAGGCGATCAACAACATCTTAGAGAAACACCAAAACGTTAAAGACTTGTGTGACAATAAATGGATTTTCCTAATGGCGATGGATGAGCAAGGTCAAGTCTCTCACTTGTATGACAAAGATTTAAAGTGGGAAGCGATGGTTTTTGAAAAAGCAAAAGAAAAGGTGACTGCTTAAACGATGGGAATTGAAATTTTTAGAAACCGAAAGTTAGTGATTGCTACAAAGCATAAAAAAGAGCAGGCAATACAACCGTTACTGGAAAAATCAATTGAGGTAGACTGTGTGCTTCCTGATTCGCTCGACACTGATCAACTGGGAACATTTTCCGGTGAGGTGGAGCGTAAATTAGACCCTTTGCAAACGGCACGATTAAAGTGTGAAATGGCAATGGAGGAAACGGGTTGTGATTTAGCAGTAGCAAGCGAAGGGTCCTTTGGTCAGCATCCATCGATCATTTTTGCTTCGGCAGATGATGAAATTGTTTTATTACTTGACAGAAAAAACAATTTAGAAATTATCGGAAGAAAAATTTCGACAGATACCAATTTTGGTGGTAAAGAAGTAAAAACTGTTGAGGAAGGAGTAAAATTCGCTGTTGATCATGGATTTCCAGAGCATGCGATGATTCTTAGAAAACGGCTAAATGATTCTGAGAGGATTTACAAAAACATTAACGAACAGTCTGATTTGATCAATCGTTTGGAAGAATTTTTGCACGATTTTGAGAGTGCCTGGATTGAAACAGATATGAGGGCAATGTATAATCCAAAACGAATGAATGTCATTGCGCAAGCCACTGACAACCTCGTGGACAATATAGTTAATTGCTGCCCAACATGTGATACGCCAGGTTTTCAAGTCGATGAGGTAGAATCAGGCTTACCATGTGGATTATGTACGTTGCCAACACGTTCTACTTTAGCTTTTAAGTATAAGTGTTCAACATGTGATTTTGAAGAGAGAAAATATTATCCGCACGGCAAAGAAAAAGAAGACCCTATGTATTGTGACATTTGTAACCCATAATAATTATTAATGCAATTCATAAGTAACATAAATAAAAATATATAAAATTAATTTTTGATATTTGCTATGTCCTCACCAATATGTGGAAACAGTATAGCAAATTAGTATTAACCTTTAAATGAAATAAATATGTCTAATTTAAGAAATGAAAAACTAGAGATTAATAAATCGGTTTTAATTGAAAATTACTGCAAGCAAGTAGAGGAAAAAATAAATGCTTTGAAACTGGAGTACATAATCGAATGGGAGAGAAATCATAAATTCGACTCTACCTCAATTGATAAAAAACTAAAGCGTTTGGAAGAGGAAAAAGAACAGCTTTGTGCGATGTTAAACAGTATTTCGGAAGACACTGTTACTTTAGATCTAAATCAACTTGTGAAAGCTTCTTAATTTTTCTTTAGCTAATAAACGATAAACCTGTTTTAAAAACTATGAAAACAATTACAATAGCGAAAGGCGATGGTATAGGTCCAGAAATAATGGACGCAACAATAAAAATAATTAAAGCAACCAGTGCAAAGGTTGAATTTGAAGAGGTAGAAATCGGTGAAAAAGTATATTTGGAGGGTAATACTTCTGGAATAACAAAAGAAGCCTGGGATTCAATCCGTAAAAACAAGATTTTCTTAAAAGCCCCGATAACAACACCTCAGGGTGGAGGTTATAAGAGTTTAAATGTTACCATGCGTAAAACGTTAGGTTTGTATGCAAATGTTAGACCTTGTCGGAGTTATTCCCCATACGTTGCTACAAAGCATCCTAAAATGGATGTAGTGGTGATTAGAGAAAATGAAGAAGATTTGTATGCGGGAATTGAGCACCAACAGACCGCAGATGTTGCACAATGCTTAAAGCTTATCACGAAACCTGGTTCTGAAAAGATAATCAGATATGCTTTTGAATATGCAAAGCATTTTAATCGCAAGAAAGTGACGTGCTTTTCTAAGGACAACATTATGAAACAAACGGATGGTCTTTTTCATAAAGTGTTTGATGAAGTAGCCAAAGAATATCCTGAAATTGAAAAAGAGCATTGGATTGTAGACATTGGAACTGCAAAAATTGCTGATACACCCGAATACTTTGATGTTGTTGTCACGTCAAATTTGTACGGTGATATTATCTCAGATGTTACTGCTCAAATAGCCGGATCTGTTGGACTAGCTGGATCAGCAAATATCGGTGCTTCTTGCTCAATGTTTGAAGCAATTCATGGAAGTGCACCTGATATTGCAGGAAAGAAAATAGCGAATCCTTCTGGTCTACTAATGGGAGCGGTTCAAATGTTAGATTATATTGGAGAGGTTAAAGCTTCTGCAGAAATCCAGAATGCATGGCTTAAAACCTTGGAAGATGGTATTCATACCGCCGACATATACAATAACGAAAATAGTGTTAAAAAGGTCGGCACGATGGAGTTTGCGGATGCGGTAATAAGCAATCTTGGTAAATTGCCTACTCAATTGCCAGAAGTTAAGCCAGCTAAAGCCAAACCATTTGAACTGCCGAGCAATAGTTTACCTCTACCGAATAAAAAAGAACTTAAAGGAGTTGATGTTTTTGTTGACGATAAGGAGACAAACCCAGACAAAGTAGCGGCGAAATTACAATCGATGAATTTTGATGATATAGAACTGGTTATGATAACGAACCGCGGTGTTAAAGTTTGGCCGAATGGTTTTGAAGAAACATTTTGTACTAATCATTGGAGATGTCGTTTTATTACTTCAGACGAAAGAAACATTAATAGAAAAGACATTGTAAAGCTTCTAACTAACGCTTTGGAGAAGGATATCGATGTGATAAAAACAGAGAATTTATACACTTTTGACGGTGAAAGAGGATTCTCTCTCGGGCAAGGCCAATAAATACAATTGTAAAAGTTATTACATAAATAAAAATGAAAAAAAATATATTTTTTATCGCAGCTGCATTTTTTCTTTTTAGTTGCGAAGAACAGAGCACAACGAATGAAGACCAACTGTCTTCTAGTAAAACTGAAACGAGTAATCCTGAATTTGAAAATGAGGATGAATCTTCGTCAAATGAAGTGGATGAATCTAAAATTGCATCCATTGATTCCTATCGTCGAAAAGTGGAGAATAAAATCGATAAACCACTAGAAATCAGGAGTGATCAGTTGAGAGAAAAAACAAAACAAAAATGGCATAAAGTTCATTTTTATTTAGAGGACGGTAAGGTTGTAAGAATAAAAAGCTATCCACACGAAGGAATCTCGGAACGTACTGAAGAATTTTATTTAATGGATAATCAGTTGGTTTTAGCTGTGATTGAAGATCATGGTCTAGGAGAAAGAGGAAAAGAATTGGAAGAAATCGATAAGGTGTATTATTTTAATAATGGTGAATTAATCAAAGAAATAGGATCTGAAAAAGAATCGGAATTCTCAATAAGAAATAGTGATGCTGAAGAATTATTGTCGGAAGTAAAAGAATACTTAAATGTTTATAAAGAGCAGGTTGAAGATTTGAGTAAATAATTTTTTATACCTTTAGAAAAAAAGTTATGATGAATTATATTTTGTTTTTTGTGTTCTCAATCCTCTTGTTTTCTTGTGCAAATGAGAGTGAGAACGAAGAGGGAGTTACTGTTAAAGAAACCAAAGTTGAGAACGACATAACTGATGCTTGTGAATTAATAGAGCGACAAACAATTGAAGACGTATTTAGAACGGAGAGTGAAGTATCAAAACAAGAGCCAACGAGCAAACAATTCCCCACTTGCATTTATAAATGGACTGCTGAGAAAAAGGGTAAAAAGGAAATTGGAAGTCAGGTAGTTACTTACGATCAAGAAAATACGGTAATGATCGTTTTGGGCTCAACTTCAGCAAACATTCAACAATTTGAAAGATCAACATCAGTGTACAAAGATGCAGTAGAAGTTGATATTGCTGAAAAAGCACTATGGTCTGATAAAATGCATCAACTCACCATTATGGAAAAAGGAAATCTAATTCATATCAATGTGGAATATTTTGATGCAGTCGATCAACAGAAAGCAAAATCGATTGAATTAGCTAAGATCGCTATAGCACATTTTTAAGCTTTATGATTGACTAGTGCATTTAGTACATTTGCGAGATTAAAATCAACATCGAATTAAATAACGTACCTTTGCACCAAATATAGAGGACTTAATAGATTTGTTCTCGTAGAATAAATTTTAAGTACATATATGACATTTAAAGAATTAAATCTTTCATCTGAGATTTTAAGAGCGCTCGATGAAACAGGTTACACCACACCAACTCCTATTCAAGCACAAGCGATACCAGTAGTTTTAGAAAATAAAGACGTTTTAGGTTGTGCCCAGACGGGAACAGGAAAAACCGCAGCGTTTGTAATTCCTATGTTGGAGCAAATTGCGAAAAGCAAAGCTAGAGATAACAAAAGAAGAGTAAGAGGTTTGATTGTAACTCCAACGCGTGAATTAGCGATTCAAATTGGAGAGAACTTTCGTGAATACGGAAAGTATACAAACATGAATTGCACTGTCATTTTTGGCGGTGTAAAACAAGGGAAACAAACAGCTTCACTAAAGAATGGTGTTGATGTAATTGTTGCAACCCCGGGAAGACTTCTCGATTTAATGCAACAAGGATTTATTTCCTTGAAGGACATTGAGCATTTCGTTTTGGATGAAGCAGACCGTATGCTAGATATGGGGTTCATTCATGATGTGAAGAAATTATTGAAGCACCTACCACAAAAAAGACAATCATTGTTCTTTTCGGCCACCATGTCCCCGGAAATCATCAAATTATCAAACGAAATTTTAGATCGCCCAGTTGAAATTGCGGTAACTCCAAAGTCATCGACTGCAGAGATTATCAATCAATCGATTTATTTTGTAGATAAAGGAAATAAAAGCAAATTGTTATTGCATTTGCTCGAAAATCCAGAATTAACTTCAGTGTTAGTTTTTACAAGAACGAAACACGGAGCAGACAAAGTCGTACGAATATTAAATAAAAACAAAGTGAATGCTGCGGCGATTCACGGGAATAAGTCTCAAAATGCGCGACAAAAAGCATTGGGACAGTTTAAAGAAGGAAAAATCAGAGTGCTCGTTGCAACAGATATTGCAGCCCGTGGAATTGACATCGATGAATTAGCTTATGTGATTAATTATGAATTACCAAATGTAGCAGAAAGCTATGTTCACCGAATTGGAAGAACCGGTAGAGCAGGAGCAGAGGGAACAGCAATTGCTTTTTGTGATGCGACTGAAAAACCGTATTTGAAGGATATTGAAAAGTTGATCAAGCAAAAAATCAAAGTCATCGAAGGACATCCATTTCCATTGGTAGATGTTGATGCGAAAATTCCGCCAAAACAACCTCGCCAACCGAGACGAAATAAAGGACAAGGAGGTAATTCTAATCGCCCTAAGGGAAATAAGAGGTATTCTAGAGGATAGATTTAAAAGACAATAGATGTTAGAAGTAAGGCATTAGAGTTGTAAAAACATTGCAATCTCTAAAGTTTTCTGTCTAGTGTCTAACATCTAACATCTAATATCCAACGTCCAACGACTCCCACATAATTTTCTTTTTTTTTAACGTATCGTTTTACAATTTATCACGTTAATAAGTATGTAGAACTGCTCAAATTAGAGCAAAATTCTCCTTTACTTTTGTATTATGACGTGGAGACGCATTTTTAAAATCTTGAAGTGGTTTGTGGGCATCATCGTCGGATTGATGTTGCTCATTAGTGCGCTGCTTTTGGTTTTTAAAGATGACATCAAAGACTATGCGCTTGAGGAAGTAAATAAACACCTCAACAAACGCGTTCATATCGGTTATATTGATGTTGGTATCTGGAAGACTTTTCCTGATATGTCTTTAGAATTTGACGATGTTTTGGTGCATAGTCGTTTTGATACTTTACAAACGGTGGATACTGCTTTTTATGGGAAAAAAGTTCGTCTAAGATTTAACCCGTTTGATTTTTTAAAGTCGGATTACAGTGTTCATCAAATTGACATTGAAAAAGGGAAATTAAACTTAAAAATCCTGGAAGATGGCAGGGTGAATTACGATTTCCTTAAGCCTTCTCAAGATAGTGTTTCAAAGAGTTTTGAATTTGAACTGGAGAAGATTTACCTTTCGGAAACAGACTTTACATACATCAACGAAGCGACAGGGCAGAACTATAACGCAGAATTTCAGCAACTCGAACTCGGCGGATCATTTAATGAAAAGCAGTTTGTGATGGATGCAAAAACTGATTTCTTGATTCATTCGATCAAAAATCAGTCATTAGAATTAATTACAGATAAGCAGGCGTCTTGTGAAATTGCTATCAGCATGGATCAGATCAACAATGTCTTTGAAATAGAATCAGCAGATTTGAATATTAATAAATTACCCTTTCAAATCAGTGGAAAAGTTACAGAGGACAGTCTCGATTTCTATTTTGGTGCAAAATCTCTGAATCTAGCTGATGTTGCCACAAATTTCACTTTACAGCAATTAGATGTTGTGGATCGATTAAATGGAGGAGGGAATGTAAATATCGATGTTCATATTGAAGGTCCAATTTCAAATACAGAGTCACCTGCGATTGATGCCAAGTTTAGCGTTAAGAATGGAACGCTATCCGATAATGGATTTCATTTAACAAAAATTGCGTTGAAAGGCTCTTACACTAATGGAGTTAGACATGGAGCCGAAGAACTTCTCCTTGATCGACTTGACTTTCATTCATTGAATAGAGATTTTAAAGGTAATTTGAGGGTAACCGACTTTGCCAAGCCAAGACTTCGCGGAAAAGCCAATGGAGTTATCGACTTGAAAGCAGTACATCGATTATTCGAACCATTTAAGATGAAGCAACTGAGTGGAAATGTAATTGTGAATAGCAATTTTGATATTCGCTTGAATAATCCAGAGATAAATCCAAAAGACATTTCAATTTACGATTTGAGAGCGACTTTATCAGCAAGTAATATTATCGCAAACTTTGTCAATGATACTCGTGTATTTAATATACCAAACGGAGAGATTACTATTCGAAATCAATATGCCGGCTTCACTGATTTAGCAATTACATTGGGCAACTCAGACATTGTAATTGATGGAAGTTTGAATAAAATAGCAGATTACTTTAATGATAAAGGTTCCTTGATTGTAGACGCTTCTGTTGAAAGTCGTAAACTACATTTAGACGACTTGTCAACAACAAATCCTAATGCGAAAAAGATCAAATCTTGGTTGCTGCCCTCAAATATAAAAGGCAAAATAAATCTTTCACTATCAGAAGTAAATTACAGCCAGCATTTATATGAAAGTATTCAAGGACAACTGCATTTCAGACCGAGAGAACTTTATGTGCCTTACCTCAAAGGAAAAACTGCGAGTGCAGATGTTTCTGGAAGTATTACAATTACGGAACAGTTTCCAATGTATTTAGTAGTGAATACCAACCTGACGTCGAACAATGTTTCATTCGGACCTTTATTTAAAGAGTGGAACAACTTCGATCAACAAGTCATCACAGCCGATAATATTCGAGGAACAGCAGCAGTGGATTTAGAATTTAACGGTCCTTTTGATCTTTATGAAAAAACAGATTTAAAAGACCAATTTAAGGCGAGTGCCCATGTAAAAATATCAAATGGTGCGTTAGTAAACGTGAGCACATTCAAGGAAATTACGGAAAGTCTGAGAAACTCCAGTGTGAAGTTAATCATGTCAAAATCCAACATTGATCGCTTTGAGGAGAAACTGTTGAATTTAAGTTTTAAAACGTTTGAAAACGTTTTTAAAATTGAAAATGGAGTGTTGGAGATTCCAAAAATGAGTATTGAATCCAACGCCTTAGATGTCAATTTAAAAGGAACTCATGCATTTGATAATACTATTGACTATTCCTTTGATTTTCGATTTAGAGACTTGAAAGGTAATACTACAGACACAGAGTTTGGTGAAGTCATTGATGATGGCACGGGAGTTAAAATTTACCTTAAAATGTATGGGAATCTCTCTGATCCAGTTTTTGAATGGGACAAGCAAGCAAGAAAAGCAGACAAAAAAGAACAGCGCGAAGAGGCTAAAGAAGATTTTAAAAGTGTTATGAAGACAGGATTTGGAGTGAATAAGAAAGATACAACAATTCGGGAATACGAGAAAGAAGAACATCCAACTGAAAAAGTCTATATGGATTTTTCTAAGGATAGCATACAGGAAGAGTTTAATCCAGAAAACAAGAAGAAAAAGAAATCAAAGCTTCAACAGAAAATAGATAAATGGAAAGAGGAGAACGAAAAGGAAGAGCCTGATGTTGAATTTGACTTTAACTGATGGTCTGAGCTAGTGCGTTTTATTCAGCAATTCCATCAAGAATTCCGCTCAGCTTTTTTGTTAGTGATTTTCTGCTATAAATGTCAATGGATTCCGACTTTAGTTCAAGATCACCACTTTTATATTGTGTATACCAACCTCTAATAATCTCTTTCACTTTTGAAAGATTATCAAAATCCGCAGTTTTTCCGGCCTTAGCATTTTCTATTATTTCAGCTGCATCTCCATTTTCAGATCCAATGCAAAGAATAGGTCGTTTGAGTGCCAAATATTCGTAAAGTTTTCCTGGTGCAATTCCTTTGACGTTTGGTGTGTTATTAAGAGCTAAAAGCAAGACTGATGACTGTGCAGCTTTTTCGATGGCTTCATCGTGAGGCAAGTATTTATAATTCGTAACATGACTTTCTAGATCGTTTTGCTTTAAAGCCTCAAAAACGGCAAAATCTGTTTTGCCGATAAACTTTATTTCTAAATCATTTTTAAACTCCTCGTCGTTTTTTGCTAGCGCTGCTAAAGCCCTCCATAAAACAAGAGCATTTCTATCGGGGTTCATTGAACCCAAATGAGTGATGGAGAACTTTTTATCACTTGATGGATTTATATTCTCAAAATCTGAAGTGTCAAAACCGTTAGTGATAACTTGTATTTTTCTACTTACTATTTCGTTTAGTCCCAAAGCACAGTGATTACTTACAGTTGTAATAGCATCCGCATTTTCTAGTACGGATTTCTCAAGTTTCTTATGTTTCTTATCTGCTTTTTTTGAAAGCATGAGTTTGTCATAAAAATCAATCTGGGTCCAGGGATCTCTAAAATCTGCGAGCCATGGAATGTTGTGCTTTTGCTTAACTTTAAGTGCAATGAGGTGTGCAGAGTGCGGTGGTCCTGTTGAGACGATTGCATCAACGCTGTTTGATTGAAGCCAATGATTTAACTTTTTCACACCTGGTTTTATCCAAAACTTTCGTGCATCTGGAATAAATATGTTTCCTCGAAGCCACGTAGCAACTTTTTCAAGTTTTCCTGGCTTTTTTCCTTCATTTAAAAACCCGGCCTGTACTTTTTCGTCTTTTTTTCTGCCTGTAAATGCTTTATATAAATGGTAGGGTTCCCAGATATCAGATTCGACAACTTCAATTCCTTCTGGAATATCTTTTTCAAGAGAATAATCCAGTTCTGGGTATTCGGCTTTATTTGGTTTGAAAATTATGGGTTCCCATCCAAAATCCCGCAAATATTTAACGAATTTCAACCATCGTTGCACTCCTGCGCCCCCACTTGGTGGCCAGTAATACGTGATGATAAGTACTCGCTTTTTTGCCATTGCTTAAAGTCCTTTTTTTACTTCATCGATTGCTGCCTGAAGTCCGTCTGGTTTTTTACCTCCTGCTGTTGCAAAGAAAGGCTGTCCACCTCCACCACCTTGGATGTGTTGGGCAGCGCTTCTAACCATATTTCCGGCGTGAAGTGATTTTTCTTTTACTAAATCTTCAGAGATCAAAATGCTTAAAGTACATTTCCCTTCGCTTTCTCCACCGATAACAGCAATTAAAGAATCCATTTCACTTTTGAATTGAAACAAGATATCTTTTATTGAACCGCCATCTAAAGGAACAATCGCCTCTAAAAATGGCACTCCGTTTTGCTCTGTAATTTTGTTTTTAAGCTCAGATTTGATGTTTTTCGCTTTATCCCTTTCAATTTGAGCTAATTTTCTATTCAATTCATCGTTCTTTGCCATCAAATCAGTCACGGCTTTTTTGACGTCTTTCGGGTTTTTGAAAAGCGCTTTTATTTCATCCAGTGTGTCAATTTGATCTTGGATAAATGCTTCCGCTTTTTGATTACTAATCGCCTCAATTCTGCGAACACCAGATGCAACTGCTGACTCTGAAGTGATTTTAAATAGACCAATATTACCCGTATTTTCAACGTGAGTTCCTCCACAAAGCTCAACAGAATCTCCAAACTTTATAATTCGAACGACATCACCATATTTTTCTCCAAATAAAGCCAACGCTCCGAGTTCTTCAGCTTTCGACATGGGTACATTTCTGTGTTCTTCCAATAAAATATTCGCACGAATCATCTCGTTTACGCGACGTTCAACAGCTTCTATTTGTTCATCATTAACTTTAGAGAAATGTGAAAAGTCAAAACGCAAATAATCTGGATGAACAAGAGATCCTTTTTGTTCAACATGTTCACCCAATACTTCGCGAAGTGCGTGGTGCAATAAGTGTGTGCTCGAATGATTAGCAGCTGCTAGTGTTCGTTTTTTATCATTTACAACAGCTTTAAAATTTGCTTCAGGTACAGGAGGAAGTTCTTTTGCTAAATGAACAATAAGATTATTCTCCTTTTTCGTATCAAAAATAGATGTCTTTTCACCATTTGCTTCAATGTAACCACTATCACCAACTTGTCCACCTCCTTCTGGATAAAATGGAGTGTAATTAAACACAAGTTGATAAAACGATTTGTTCTTTTGTTCAACTTTTCGATATTTTACAAGCTTTACATCTGCTTCGAGATTGTCATAACCGATAAATTCCTCACGATCATCTTCAAGCAACTCTATCCAATCATCCGTTTTAACCGAAGTTGCTGCTCTGGAACGATTTTTTTGTTCTTGTAGCGCTTTTTCGAATCCAGCTTCATCGACTTTGATGTTTGCTTCTCTTGCAATTAATGCTGTTAAATCAAAAGGGAAACCGAAAGTATCGTATAATTCAAAAACCATTTCTCCAGGAATTATATCGTTTCCTTGTTTTTTCTGGTTTTCGATAATCGTGTCAATCCGTTTTATTCCCTGTTCTAATGTATTGAAAAAGCTTATTTCCTCTTCACGAATCACATTTTCGATGAGGTTTGCTTGATCTTTTAATTCTGGAAAAGCATTACCCATTTCTTTGACCAAGACTTTACTTAAACCGGAAAGAAAAGGCTCATTTAGCGAAAGTGTCTGATATCCGTAACGAACAGCTCTACGTAGAATTCTTCTGATTACATAACCCGCTCCAGTATTTGATGGTAATTGACCGTCAGTAATAGAAAATGCGATAGCACGAATATGATCAGCAATAACGCGCATTGCAATATCCGTTTCTTCCGAAGCACCATATTTTATATTCGCACGTGATGCAATATGAGTAATTAAGGATTGAAACAAATCAATATCGTAATTGGATTGTTTCCCTTGAAGCACCATTGCCAGTCGCTCAAGTCCCATTCCTGTATCAACGTGAGTTTCTGGTAGTTTTTCTAATGAACCGTCTGCTTTTCTGTTGAATTGAATAAATACAAGGTTCCAAACTTCGATCACTTGAGGATGATCCTGATTTACTAATGTTTTTCCGTCAATTTTTGCTTTTTCTTCTTTTGAACGAATGTCGACATGAATTTCTGAACAAGGTCCACAGGGGCCCATTTCTCCCATTTCCCAAAAGTTATCGGACTTGTCTGCTTCGAGTATTCGGTCTTGGCTAATATGTTTTTTCCAGAAGTCAAAAGACGCCGTATCTTTTGGAACTCCATCCTTATCATCTCCTTCAAAAATGGTTACGTAGAGTGAATCCTTGTCAATTTTATAAACCTCAGTAAGCAGTTCCCATGCCCAATCGATAGCTTGTTCCTTGAAATAATCGCCAAACGACCAGTTTCCAAGCATTTCAAACATAGTGTGATGATAAGTGTCCACACCCACTTCTTCCAAATCATTGTGTTTACCAGAAACGCGTAGACATTTTTGAGTATCAACCACTCTTTTATCCTTTGCTTTTGAATGACCAAGAAAATAGTCCTTAAACTGATTCATCCCGGCATTCGTAAACATTAGCGTAGGATCATTTTTAATGACCATTGGCGCCGAAGGAACGAGCGTATGGTTTTTAGCTTCAAAAAATGCAAAAAATTGATTTCGAATTTCTTCTAGATTCATGTGAATATCTTGTTTTTAAAGGTCAAATTGAATCGCCAGAATTTGCTTTCCCTTGCTGAAATGAAATTTTCTCTATGGCTTTTTTCATATAACCTTATGTTACTTTATACGTATATTATGTGTTAAGCATTGTTAATGCTTCTGCAAAGTTAGATTATTTGCCTAATTTTGCGGTGTTTTAAATGTAAATAATGGTAAAAACCAAATTTAGATATAATCCTCAAACCCTTTCTTATGAGAAAGTGAATCGTTCTTTCGGCGAACAAATTCTTCGAGCAATCATATTTATAGCGCCTACTTTAGTGTTGAGTATTGTATTTGGTTTTTTCATTGCATACCGAATAGATTCCCCAAAAGAGAAGAGGCTAAAGGCAGAACTAACTGAAATGCGACAAATAGTCCAAGAGTATGAAGATCGCATTGAAGTTGTGGACAAAGTTGCAGAAGCCATAAAACAAAGGGATGAGAGTTTATATAGAACGGCTCTTGGAGCTAAAGATTTCCCTGAAGAACTTAGAATGATGGGTGTTGGTGGTAGTGATAGGTATGCACACCTCAAAAAAATGTCTAATGCCGATGTTTTAATATCTACTTCAAAAAAATTAGATGAAGTTGAACGTAAATTACACGCTCAAAGTTTGTCGTTTAAAGAATTGGTAAAGCTTGCCAAGGAAAGAGAACGTAGACTTGCTTCACTACCTGCAATACAACCTGTTAATAACAAAGAGCTACGTAGAATGGCCTCAGGTTATGGTTGGCGAGTGGATCCAGTATATGGTACCCGCAAAATGCACTGGGGATTAGATTTTACATCAGATGTGGGAACGGAAATCTATTCTACAGGAGACGGGGTGGTTGAGAAAGTAGAACATAATGCATGGGGTTACGGTCGTGAAATTGTTATCAATCATGGATTTGGTTATAAAACACGATATGCTCATTTGAGCTCGTTCCTAGTCAAGGAAGGAGACAAAGTAAAAAGAGGTGATCTAATTGGATTAATGGGAAGTTCAGGCAAATCAACTGGTCCACATTTACACTACGAAGTTGAAAAAGATGGTCACAAAGTGAACCCGATCAACTATTTTCACTCAGATTTATCTCCAGAACAATATGAGGAGTTGATTGAAATTAGCAAAAATGCTATGAAATCAATGGATTAGAAAATTTTTCTTAACTTCACTTTGCAGATAGAACAGATTAAGATGAATATTCAAGAGTCGGATTTAACAAAATTGTATTACTCCATTGGAGATGTCGCTAAGATGTTTGATGTAAATACTTCTTTAATCCGTTTCTGGGAAAAGGAGTTTCCATCTGTTCAGCCCAAAAAGAACAAGAAAGGAAATCGGTTATTTTCTCCTAAAAATATTATGGAGTTACAGCGGATTTACCAATTGGTTAAAAAGGATGGCCATACTTTGGAGGGAGCTAAAAAAGCGCTAAAAAGTAAATCCAGTGGTTTGTCAAAGCCTAGTTCATCTAATACAGAGGTTGTTGAAAAGCTAGAGCAAATTAAATCAAAGTTGATTTCTCTAAAAGTGTAATTTTCAAATTGTGTCAGAAGAATGATAATCAATCTATTAACTAGAGGATAATATATTGTGAACTAAGTATTATTATCAAAATCAGTCTTTTGTCTATCACATAATTACTATTTCATTGTTAATAACTGTTTGAGATTCATATTTATTCGAGTTCAAAACTTTCTAACTTAATGCCAAACAAAGACAGTCTATGGCTAAGAAAAAAAAGATTTTTGTACTCGACACTTCAGTTTTACTTCACGATCATCAATCAATTACAAGTTTTGAAAAGAATGATGTAGCAATTCCAATTACGGTTTTGGAAGAGTTAGATAACTTTAAAGTGGGTAATGACACTAAAAATTTCACTGCAAGAGCCGTTATTCGTTTTATAGACAAGCTTTCAGGTTCTAATTCACTGCAAGACTGGATTCCTTTGGGCAAAGGAAAAGGTAAGTTTAACGTTATACTTTCTGGGAGTCCCGTAGAGATGAATGCTGAAAAAATTTATGCAGAAGGTAAAAATGATCATAAGATAATAAATGCTGCATTATATCTTCAAGAGCAAAATAAGACAAAGCTTGTTACGCTTGTTACAAAGGATATTAATCTTCGCATAAAAGCAAAAGCCCTTGGGATTAATTCTGAAGATTATGAAACGGGTAAAGTAGACCAAAAAACACTCGACACTTCTAGTTTGAGAGTGGTTGAAAATATAGATTCTGATGTTATTCGCCATTTATTCAACAAAGGGAAAGTTCCTGAAAATGGAATTCTAAATGGCAACAAAGTGGCAAATGGATATTACGTTTTAAAGAATGGTCGATCTTCTTCTTTAGCATTTTACAATCCATTGCTTGATCAAATTGAGAGAGTAGAAAAATCATACATTTCTGGAATTAAACCAAAAAATGCTGAGCAGGCTTTCGCTGTAAATGCACTAATGAATGACAATATTAAGTTGGTCGTTTTACAAGGCGTTGCGGGAACCGGTAAAACACTTTTGGCACTTGCAGCAGCTTTAGAACAGCATAAAAAGTACCATCAAATTATTTTGGCTCGACCTCTTGTACCTCTTTCAAATAGGGATATTGGATTTTTACCTGGAGATGCCAATGATAAGATTTCGCCTTATATGGAACCTTTGTGGGATAATCTCAAATTCATTAAAAATCAGTTCAAAGAAAACGAAAGAAAGTTTAAAGAACTTACAGCAATGCAGGAAGAGGGTAAAATTATGATTACACCACTGGCATTTATTCGAGGTAGAAGTCTATCAAATATAATTTTTATTGTTGATGAAGCGCAGAACCTAACTCCGCATGAAGTAAAAACAATAATTACCAGAGCAGGTGAGAATACAAAGATTATCTTCACGGGTGATATTCATCAAATTGACACCCCTTATCTGGATGAAAATTCAAATGGACTAGCGTACTTGATTGACCGTGTTAAAGGCGAAAAACTCTTTTCACATGTGAAATTAGAGAAAGGAGAAAGATCTGAATTAGCTAATTTAGCGAACGAGTTACTTTAGAATTACTTTGCAGTACCAAAAGTACGTTTGAAAAGACGTTTTAACTGTTTGCGAAAAAGAAAAGTCAAAATAATATAGGGAACAGCCATGATATAAAGTATGGCAGAGTTAATATTATTCCCTCCTGAATCGCCGAGAAGTTTGTCATCTGCTGGATTTCCACTTTGCTCAGCCAAGAGTTTACATTGAGAGCATTGTGCTAATGCATCCGTATCAAAAAGAACGAATATTACCGCTAACACAACTATGAATATCAGTTTTTTCACAGTACAAATTTAGTGAATAACTCACCAAAAACTGAATTTAATATGGAGATTCTTTTCAAACGGCAAATCGAGACAATTCTTTTTAAAACAAAGTGCTTAGCATTCAAATATTCTGTGATTTATAAATTAAAATCAAGTTCGTTCAAAATATAGCAAGAGAACATTAATTTAACGGGATATTAATATTAATTTTACAACGCTTTTCTTAAGCCTCGCCCATATGAAT
>Ga0114916_1000697_pt1 | contig 21265 bp, 23 predicted proteins | sample MalvirAntarct_66_FD_83501 | JGI IMG/M metagenome (GOLD analysis project Ga0114916, IMG submission 83501) | Marine viral communities from the Global Malaspina Expedition - Malaspina viral metaG Antarct_66 | ecosystem: Environmental > Aquatic > Marine > Oceanic | place: West Anvers Island... | reverse complement strand
GCCGGACGGAAGCCGTATGGTCATAAGTGATTCCACCGATACCGGGGAATCCTGCATCTGGGTGCTGCCGGTTGCCGGCGGCACACCGCGGCGCGTGACCACGGAAGTGCCCTCCTGGTGGCACGGCTGGTCCCCCGACGGCAGCACGCTCGCCTATGTCGGCCGCCGCGATGGCCGGTTCGGCATCTACACGATCGGCGTTGACGGCGGCGATGAACGGCACCTTGTCAGCGGCGGCGGTCATTATGACGGTCCGGATTTTTCGCCCGACGGCGCATGGATCTGGTTCAATTCGGACCGCGGCGGCTCCATGGACCTGTGGCGGATCCCGGTTTCAGGCGGTTCGCCCGAGCAGATGACCGATGACGACCGCGTCAACTGGTTCCCGCACCCCTCGCCCGATGGCCGGGCGGTGCTCTATCTCAGCTATCAACCCGGAACCGAAGGTCATCCGCGCGACCGCGATGTGGAGTTGCGGCTGCTTGACCTGGCTGATGGACCGGTTCGGACATTGCTGGCGCTGTTCGGTGGCCAGGGAACGATCAATGTTCCCTGTTGGTCGCCCGATGCAAGCCGCTTCGCCTTCGTGCGTTATGGGCAGAGCAAGGACTGACGGCCGTCGTCGATCAGGAATGTCCGGGGCCAATGCCTACCAGTGCGGCGGCGGCTGGTTGGCTGGCGGCCCGCCGGTCTGGTCCTCGAAGTCCTGGAACCGATCGCTGAGCCGAGCGAGTTCGCGCCGCAGTTTCTCGTTTTCCTTCCAGCCTTCGGTCAGCTGTCGCGACAGGTCCTCGATCGCCGCCTGCTGGTGTGCCACCAGTTCTTCAAGCCGGACCAGTCGCGGTTCGAAATCCGTGTCCCCGTCCTTTGTACCAGCCATTACGCGATCTCCCCGAGTGTTGCGCGCCATGTCTCGGGCAGTTGTTGCGGCCGGCGTGTATCGCGGTCGACATAGACATGGACAAACCGGCCATCGGCGAAAGCCGTCTCCTCGTCGTTGCGAAACAGGCCGATGCCGTAGGTTACCGATGAGCCACCGAGCCGGTCGACGCGGATACCGGCGGTAATCCGGTCGGGAAACATCGCCTCTGCGTGGTAACGGCATCCGGTTTCCACGACCAGACCGACGATGGCGCCACCCAGCGGATCGAGAAGTCCGGCCTCGATCAGCCAGTGATTGATGGCCGTGTCAAACAGCTGATAGTGGACCACATTGTTCATATGGCCGTAGATGTCGTTGTCGGCCCAACGGGTCTGCAGGCTCCGGAAGGTCCTGAAATCGGCGCGGGAAGGTGGCGGTGTTCTGGTCATTTGCGTGCTTTCATCATGCCGGGCGATCAAGTGCAAGAGGCAGGGCGGCACCATGGACCGTGCCAAGGTCGGCCCGTTGGCGGTGTTGAAAACGATCGGCCATAAAAGCGCACCCTTAAATGATTCTGGACTTTGCATTCAGAACTGTCGAGACTAAAGCAGGGACCCGAAAATCTGAACGGCTTTTGGAAAGCCCGGAACACCCAACCCGTGGGAATGAGCAGCCTGGTTGCATCCGAACCTTGTGGTGTGGCTCAATTCCAGACCTGCACCAGAAGCTGAACTGGTGATGGCAAACATAAAAAGTCGAGGGGACATGAACGACATTGCCATTGAGCTGAAGGGGATCGACAAGAAGTTCGGCCTCGTTCACGCCAACAAGAACATCAACATGAAGGTCCGCAAGGGCACGATCCACGGGATTATCGGCGAAAACGGCGCTGGCAAATCAACATTGATGTCGATCCTCTACGGCTTCTATCAGGCCGACAATGGCGACATCTTCGTTGATGGCAAGAAAACCGTGATCAAGGATCCGAACGCAGCCATTTCTGTGGGCATCGGCATGGTCCACCAGCATTTCATGCTGGTCGAGAATTTCACCGTGCTTGAAAACATCATGCTCGGCGCCGAGGAAAGCCAGGTGCTCAACGCCGGCATCACCAAGGCCCGACGCGAGCTCAAGCAGCTCGAGGAGGAATACGAGCTCGAGGTCGATCCCGATGCCATCATCGAGGAATTGCCCGTCGGCATCCAGCAGCGTGTCGAGATCCTCAAGGCGCTCTACCGCGGCGCCGAGATCCTGATCCTCGATGAGCCTACTGGCGTTTTGACCCCGGCCGAGGCCGATCACCTGTTCCGTATCCTCGAGCAGCTCAAGTCCGAAGGCAAAACCATCCTGCTGATCACCCACAAGCTGCGCGAGATCATGGCGGTGACAGATGAAGTCTCCGTAATGCGGCGCGGCGAGATGGTGGCCACCCGCACCACCTCCGAGACTTCGGTGGAGGAGCTTGCCGAACTCATGGTCGGCCGTCATGTGCTTCTGCACGTCGAAAAGGGACCGGCATCGCCAGGCGATGTCATGCTGTCGGTCGAGAACCTGACGGTGCGCGACGGCCGCGGCGTCGACATGGTCAAGAACGTTTCGTTCAATGTGCGCGCCGGCGAGATCGTCGGCATTGCCGGTGTTGCCGGCAATGGCCAGTCCGAGCTGCTGCAGGCGATTTCCGGCATCCGCCGTGCTGTCACGGGCAAGGTGATGCTGCAGGGCGAGCCGATTCATGTCACCGGCACCGCCGATCCGGCTGAATTGCGCCATCGCGGCCTGGCCCACGTTCCCGAAGACCGCCAGCACATGGGTCTGGTCCTCAAGTTCGATGAAAGCGAGAACTCCATTCTTGGCTATCACGACGACCCGAAATACCTCAATGGCATGTTTCTCAACATCGACGCGATCCGCAAGGACGCGGCTGACAAGATCGAGAAATACGATATCCGCCCGCCCAATCCACGGCTCAAAACCGCCAATTTCTCCGGCGGTAACCAGCAGAAGATTGTGCTGGCGCGGGAGATGGAGCGCGATCCCGCGGTTCTCGTCATCGGCCAGCCGACACGCGGCGTCGATGTCGGCGCCATCGAATTCATTCACAAGCGCATTATCGAGATGCGGGATGCCGGCAAGGCCGTGTTGCTGGTCTCGGTCGAGCTCGATGAAATCCGTTCATTGTCGGACCGGGTTCTGGTCATGTTCGACGGCCGCATAGTCGGTGAGCGCGCGCCCGACGCCAGCGAAGGCGAGCTTGGGCTGCTGATGGCCGGCGTTGAAGATACCAAGGAGGCAGCACAATGAGCGTGCCCTATGCAAAGCTGCCCGCCTGGGTGGATTACGGACTGATCCCGCTGATCAATCTGATCGTCGCTTTTCTGGTTGCCGGACTTGTGGTGCTGGCGGTTGGTGAAAGCCCGTTGCGGGCGGCATCGCTTCTGATCGAGGGCGCCTTCGGATATGGCGAAGGCATCGGCTTCACGCTCTACTATGCCACCAACTTCATTTTCACCGGACTGGCTGTCGCCGTCGCCTTTCATTGCGGCCTGTTCAACATCGGCGGCGAGGGTCAGGCTTATGTCGCGGGCCTCGGCGTGGCGCTGCCCTGCCTCTGGCTCGACCAGTTTGCGCCCTGGTACATCGTCTTTCCTGCTGCCATTCTCGGTGCGGCAATGGTGGGCGGTTTCTGGGCGATGATCCCTGGATGGCTGCAGGCAAAGCGCGGCAGCCACGTGGTGATCACCACCATCATGTTCAACTTCATCGCCTCGAGCCTGATGGTTTATGTGCTGGTCGACGTGCTCAAGCCAGCCGGTTCGATGGCGCCGCAAACCCGCACTTTTGCTGAAGGCGGCCAGCTGCCGCGGCTTGACTGGCTGCTGGCCTCTGTCGGCCTCGACATCGGTGGGGCTCCGTTCAACATGTCCTTTCTGCTGGCTCTCGTCGCGGCCTTTGTCGTCTGGCTGGTGATCTGGCGCACGAAGCTTGGCTACGAGATCCGCACCATGGGTCACAGCCCGAGGGCTGCAAGTTATGCCGGCATCCGCCAGAGCCGCATCATCGTCATTACCATGATGATGTCCGGTGCACTGGCCGGGATGATGGCGCTCAATCCGATCATGGGCGACCAGCACCGCATGCAGCTCGATTTTGTAGCCGGCGCCGGTTTCGTCGGGATCGCCGTTGCGCTGATGGGCCGTTCGCATCCGGTCGGCATTGTCCCTGCGGCAATACTGTTCGGTATGCTTTATCAGGGCGGCGCCGAAATCTCGTTCGAGATGCCGCAGATCTCGCGGGACATGATCACCATCATCCAGGGCCTGGTGATTCTGTTCGCCGGCGCGCTCGAGAACATGTTCCGTCCGGCGATCACGGCCTTTTTTGCCACCCTGGGCGGGGCTCGCTCCGACAAGTCCATAGCTGCGGCGGAGTAATGACCATGGAATATTTCGATACACTCATCGTGATCCTGCAATCCACCGTCCGGGTCTCGGTGCCCTTGATCCTGGCGGCTCTTGCAGGTCTTTATTCCGAGCGCGCAGGCATTTTCGACATCGGGCTGGAGGGCAAGATGCTGGCCGCGGCCTTTGCCGGCGGAGCCGCCGCGGCGGTCACCGCTTCGGCCCTGATCGGGCTTGCCGCCGCTATCTTCGTTTCTGTCTGCCTGGCGCTGGTGCATGGCTTCGCCTCGATCACCCAGCGCGGCAACCAGATCGTCTCCGGTGTCGCCATCAACTTCATCGCGCTCGGTGCCACGGTCATCCTCGGCCAGGCCTGGTTCCGCCAGGGCGGCCGGACACCGCAATTGAGCGGGGATGCCCGCTTCACCACGGTGGAACTTCCCTACGCCGCCGAGATTGCCGATATCCCGGTCATTGGCTCGATCTATTCGAACCTCTTGTCGGGCCACTTCATGCTCACCTATCTGGCCTTCGCGCTGGTCCCGTTCACCTGGTGGGTGCTCTACCGCACCCGTTTCGGCTTGAGGCTGCGCGCCGTGGGCGAGAATCCTGGTGCGGTCGATACCGCCGGGATCTCGGTCACCTGGTTGCGTTACCGGGCGGTGATCTGTTGCGGTATCCTCTGCGGCATCGCCGGTGCCTATCTGTCGATGGCCATGACCGCTGGCTTCGTCAAGGGAATGACCGCCGGCAAGGGCTTCATCGCGCTTGCGGCCCTGATCTTTGCCAAGTGGAAGCCGGTCAACGTCATGTTTGCCTGCCTCCTGTTCGGTTTCCTTGATGCCATGTCGATCCGCATGCAGGGCAATGAGCTGCCCATCATCGGCGTGGTGCCGGTACAGTTCATGCAGGCCCTGCCCTATCTGCTGACGGTGATCCTGCTGGCAGGCTTCATCGGCAAGGCCATCCCGCCGCGTGCCGGCGGCGTACCCTACGTCAAGGAGCGCTGACATGGCCCGTGATCTGTTTGAAGCCGCCCGCGACGCCATGGCCAGATGCCATGCGCCCTATTCGAAATTTCCCGTCGGCGCAGCCATACGCGCCGATGACGGCAGGATCCATGCCGGCGCCAACATCGAGGTGATCTCCTTTCCGGAAGGCTGGTGTGCCGAAACCACGGCCATCAGCCACATGATCATGGCCGGAGGCACCCGGATTCGCGAAGTTGCGGTGATTGCCGAAAAGCTCGAACTGTGCCCGCCCTGCGGCGGCTGCCGGCAACGGCTGGCGGAATTCGCCGACGCCGATACGCTCGTGCACCTGTGCGACGCGGAAGGCATCAGGAAAACCCTGCGCATGGACGAACTGCTGCCCCATGGTTTCAAGACCGAGGTGATCGGATGAATACGGCCGTCGATGTCCTGATTGACCGTCTCCACGGTTTGATGCCGCGCCACGCCCTGGTTCTCGGATCCGGTCTCGGGTCGCTGGTGGAAACGGTCACCGATCCGGTGCGCATTCCCTATGCCGACTTGCCTGGTTTTCCCGAAAGCGGGGTGTCCGGCCATGCCGGCGAGGTCGTGGCGGGGTACATCGGCAAGACGCCCGTGGTGATCCTGTCGGGTCGTGTGCACTATTACGAGCACGGTAAGGCCGATGCCATGCGGGCTCCGCTGGAAGCGCTGCAGGGCATTGGTGTCACCCACCTGATCCTGACCAATTCGGCAGGATCCCTGCGCCAGGACATGCCGCCTGGATCGGTGATGCGGATCTCCGACCACATCAATTTCTCTGGCACCAACCCGCTGTTCGGCGAACCCAGTGACCGTCGCTTCGTCGGCATGACCAATGCCTACGACACCGGTCTCGGTGAACGCATGCAGGCCGCGGCGCAAAGCACCGGAACCGAGCTGCATGACGGAGTCTACATGTGGTTTTCGGGCCCGAGCTTCGAGACACCGGCGGAAATCCGCATGGCGCGCACGCTGGGGGCGGACGCGGTCGGCATGTCCACGGTGCCCGAGGTGATTCTGGCTCGTTTTCTCGGCATGAAGGCGATTGCAGCCTCGGTGATCACCAATTTCGCCGCCGGCATGACCGGAGGCGAACTCAGCCACCAGGAAACCAAGGATATGGCGCCGATCGGCGGAAAGCGGCTCTCGGCCATCCTGACCGCAATGTTTGAAAACCCGGACCAATCCCATGGCTGACGCAATCGACCTCACATCCCCCAAGGCTGTCGCCGCGGCTGCCTTCGCCTGCCTCGACTTGACCGAGCTCGGCGATGCGGCCACCGAGGAAGCGACGCTGGCAATGGTCGACAGGGCGACCAATCAGCATGGGTCGTCGGCGGCGGTGTGCATATGGCCCCGCTTCGTCGCCGCCGCGCGCAAGCGGCTGGGGAATGTTTCACCGGTTCGCATTGCCACCGTGGTCAACTTCCCATCTGGTGACCTGCCGGTCGGGGAGGTCATTGCCGAAACCACGCGCGCCGTGGCTGACGGTGCCGATGAAATCGATCTGGTCATTCCCTGGAAGGCCTTTGCCGCCGGTGATGAACAGGCTGTCCGCGAGATGATCCGCGCCGTCCGGGCCGCGGCACCCGCGCCCGTCACGCTCAAGACCATTCTGGAGACCGGTGAACTGAAGGATCCGGCGCTCATTGCCCGCGCCTCGGACATCGCGCTCGAAGAGCAGGCGGACTTCATCAAGACATCGACCGGCAAGGTCGCGGTCAATGCCACCCTGGAAGCTGCACGTATCATGCTCGAGGCGATCAGGCGCTCGGGCCGAAAGGCCGGCTTCAAGCCCGCCGGCGGCATCCGCACGGTCGATGATGCCCGGGCCTATTTTGCCCTGTGCGACGAGATCATGAGTCCGGGCTGGGTCGCGCCGTCGACATTCCGTTTCGGGGCCTCCGGACTTCTGGGAGACATTCTCGCCACACTGGAAGACCGCTCGGCATCCGGCGGCAAGGGAGAGACCTATTGAGTTTCCTGCCCCAGGAGATCATCCGCGCCAAGCGTGACGGCGGCGAGCTCGACCCCGCTGATATCGCGGCCTTCATTCAGGGCCTGACGGACGGCAGCGTCAGCGAAGGACAGGTCGCGGCTTTCGCCATGGCAATTTTCTTTCAGGGCATGAGCCGCAAGGAGGCGGTGGCGCTGACGGTGTCCATGCGCGATTCCGGCGAGGTCCTGTCCTGGCCGGAACTCGACCGTCCGGTGGTCGACAAGCACTCGACCGGCGGCGTTGGCGACAATGTCTCGCTGATGCTTGCGCCGATTGCGGCAGCCTGCGGGCTGGCGGTCCCGATGATCTCCGGCCGCGGGCTTGGTCACACCGGTGGCACGCTCGACAAGATGGAATCGATCCCAGGTTACACGGCGATGCCGGACAGCGCCCTGTTTCGCAAGGTCGTCGCCGCGTCAGGCTGCGCCATCATCGGCCAGACCGGCAATCTGGCGCCGGCCGACAAGCGGTTTTATGGAATCAGGGATGTGACCGCCACGGTTGAGTCCGTTCCGTTGATCACCGCGTCGATCCTGTCCAAGAAACTTGCCGCCGGGCTCGGCGCCCTGGTGCTCGACGTCAAATGCGGCAATGGTGCCTTCATGGACAATCCGGACCGGGCCAATGAACTGGCGCGCTCGCTGGTCGAGGTGGCGGTGGGCGCTGGAATGCCGACAACCGCGCTGGTCACCGACATGAACCAGCCGCTGGCAAGCGCTGCCGGAAACGCCGTTGAAGTCCACAACGCCGCCGATTTTCTGACCGGCAAGTCCCGCGATGCTCGCTTGCTGGAAGTCACCCTTGCGCTTGCAGCAGAGATGCTGGTGTCCGGCGGCCTGGCAACCAATGCCGGCGAAGCCCTGACGCGCGCGCAGTCCGTGCTTGATGACGGAAGCGCCGCCGAACACTTCAATCGCATGGTTGCCGGCCTCGGCGGCCCACTTGATTTCCTCTCGGATCCCGGTCGCCATCTCGAACAGGCACCGATCGTGACGCCCTGCCTCGCCGGCCGGCAGGGTTTTGTGGCAGGCTATGACACCCGTGCCGTGGGGCTGAGCGTGGTTGCGCTCGGCGGCGGCCGCATCAGGCCACAGGATCCGGTCGATCATGCTGTCGGATTGACGGGTTTGCTGCCGGTTGGCACTCCAGTCGAGGAAGACACGCCGATTGCCATGATCCATGCGCGGACCGCAGATCAGTTGTCCATGGCCGAGCAGGAACTTCGCAAGGCAGTTCGATTGAGCGATACGGCCCCGCAGGCCACCCAGGTTATTCTGGGCCGCCACGGATAGGACTCCGATCAAACGGCTGTCGCCGGACAGGTCAAATGGCTTCCAGCTGTCCGACCAGGCGTCTGGCGTCTTAGTTCACCAGTTCCAGCCTGTTGTCCTTGACCCGGTAGGACTGCAGCTTCGACATGAAACTCATGCCGATCAGCGTCGATGACAGGGCCTTGTCATCCAGCACGAAGGCCTCGACGTCGTCGACGGAAATCGCACCGATTTCCATCTTGTCGAGATTGACCAGCGCCGCACGGGTCACCCCGTTGGCGGTCCGCACCTGGTGCTTGAAATCCGAGTTCGCGAGTCCCAGGCCAAGAGTGCGTGCGGTCGACACGTTGATCGCCACATAGGTCGCCCCGGTATCGATAAGACCTTTGATGAGACGGCCGTTGATACGAAAATCCGAAGAAAAGTGACCATCACCGGTCATGGGTATGACCGCGGCGCGCACACCAGTGGCGTAATGGGCCTTTGGCTGGGCCTTCGCAGTTTGCGTTTGATATGCAACCGGCTTCGCGGAATCTGCTTCCGGAGCGGTCTCGCTGGAAAGAAAAGAGGATATGTCCTGCGCATAATATGGCAGGCCCGAGATGGCGAGCACAGCGCAGGAGACGAGGAAGATGTTCTTGATCATGCCGGTACTCCAGAAGGTACCCGCCCATTCAACCTGTTCAAGGCTAACAGCCGGTGAAGCCGCGGCTCCTCCCGGTCAAAACCCGATTGCTTGGTTAAGAGACCGCAAACGTTTTACTTGGTGCCGTACATGCGGTCGCCCGCGTCTCCGAGGCCCGGGACGATATAGCCCTGCTCGTTGAGATGGCTGTCGATGGAGGCCGTGTAGATCGGCACATCCGGGTGCGCGGTCTGGAAATTGCGGATACCCTCCGGCGCCGCCAGCAGGCAGAGAAAGCGGATGTTGCGTGCTCCGCGCTCCTTGAGCTTGTCAATCGAGGCGATCGAGGAGTTGCCGGTGGCCAGCATCGGGTCGACCACGATGATCAGCCGGTTGCTGACATCTTCGGGCGCCTTGAAATAGTACTCGATCGCTTCGAGCGTTTCGTGGTCCCGGTAAACACCGATATGCGCGACACGGGCGGAGGGCACCAGATCCAGCATGCCTTCAAGCAAACCGTTGCCTGCGCGCAGGATCGAGGCAAACACCAGCTTCTTGCCTTCGAGAACCGGGGCATCGATTTCCTTCAGCGGAGTTTCGATCCGCTCCATGGTCAGTTCGAGATCGCGGGTGACTTCGTAACACAGCAGTGTCGAAATCTCCCTGAGGAGCCGGCGAAAACCTGCTGTTGAGGTTTCCTTCTTGCGCATGATGGTGAGCTTGTGCTGCACCAGCGGATGATCGATGACCGTTACGCCGTCCATTTTGTCCTGCCTTGACGCTATGACCGCGTTCCGCTCCGGTTGTGAAAACCGATAAACGGGTTTGCGCGGCCTTTAAAAAATCTACGTCTCCGACACAAAAGGGTGCCCGGGAGCGTGATCTACCTTTTTTGATTTAGACACCGATTGGCAGCTTCCGGCAACCATTTGAACGGTATTCAGGCAAGCTGTCCCAAGAGAAATGCCCTTGTCGGCTCGTCAAGGAAGGCCGCTTCGATCGATGTGCGGGTGATTCCGGTCAACATCGCGTCGTCGTAGCCCCATGCGTCTGCGGCCATCTGGTATTCCCGGCCGATGGAGCTGCCAAAATGCGGCGGGTCATCCGAACTCAGCGTCACCTTCACGCCGGCCTGCCGAAGCCGGTCAAACGGGTGGCTTGCGATATCCGGAAACACATTGAGGGCGAGATTGGAGCCGGGGCACACCTCGAGCACCACGCCTGTATCCGCGATTCTCTGCACCAGTGCCTTGTCCTCGATCGCCCTCACGCCGTGACCTATGCGGGCCGGTCGGACGTGATCCAGCGCATCACGCACGCTTTCGGCCCCTGCAAGTTCTCCCGCATGGATGGTGATGCCAAGCCCGGCGTCGCGGGCAATGTCAAAGGCGCGGGCAAAATCTGCAACCCTGCCGAACCGCTCTTCGCCGGCCATGCCGAAGCCGGTGATCAGCGGGTGCGGCCTGCTGCTGGCGAGCCTTGCTGCGGATTCCACTTTTTCTGCTCCGAGATGCCGCACGCCGACAATGATCATTCGGCATTCGATCCCGGTCGAGGCCTTCGCTGCGGCAATGCCATCGGCCAGCCCGTCGAAATAGGCTGCCGGAGACAATCCGGCGGCCGCCGCGTGATCGGGTGAAACGAAGATCTCCGCATAGATGGCGTTTTCAGCGGCAATGCCTTCGAGATAGGTCCGCGCCAGCAGCGCGTAGTCCTCTTCGCTGCGAAACAGTGAGGCGGCGCCGTCATAGGCCACAAGAAATTCGGTGAAATCGGACCACACATAAGCATCATCAGAGATAAAACTGGACACATCCGCATTGTACTTGCGTGCCTGTGCCTTCACCAGGGCCGGGGAAGCGGCGCCCTCGATATGGCAATGCAGCTCGGCCTTCTTGATCCTCGTTGTCACAGGAAGCTCCTTCCAGTGCCGGTTGCGGGCAGGCCCAGATGCTGCGCCAGCGTGGCGCCGATATCGGCATAAGTCGAGCGAACACCGATGTCGCGCGGGGCGATGCCGGGACCGAAGCCCAGCACCGGAACGCGCTCACGGGTGTGATCGGTGCCGCGCCAGGTAGGGTCACAGCCGTGATCTGCCGTCATGATCACCAGGTCTCCGCGTTTGAGAAGCTTGGCAAAGCGCGGCAGCATCGCGTCGAGCGCTTCCAGTGCCGCGGCATAGCCCGCCACATCCCGGCGATGCCCGTACAGCATGTCGAAATCGACGAAATTGGTGAACACCAGGTCCCCGTCCTGAGCATCTTGAGTGGCCTTCAACGTTGCTTCGAAGAGTGCAGGGTTTCCGCTCGCCTTGCGCACATCGGTGACGCCCTGATGGGCATAGATATCGCCGATCTTGCCGACCGCGAACACGCGGTGACCGCTCTCGCTGACCTGGTCTAGCAAAGTCGGTCCCGGCGGAGGAACCGAAAAGTCGCGCCGGTTGCCGGTCCGGTCAAACCCCGCCTTGACCGACCCAACGAAAGGCCGCGCGATCACCCGGCCGATGTTGAGCGGATCGACCAGCTTGCGCGCGATCTGGCACAGTTCGATAAGCCGCTCCAGGCCGAAAGTTTCCTCGTGGGCGGCAATCTGGAACACCGAATCCGACGATGTATAGCAGATCGGCTTTCCGGTCTTGATGTGCTCCTCGCCCAGCCGGGCAATGATCTCGGTCCCCGAGGCATGGCAGTTCCCCAGGATACCCGGCAATCCCGCTTCCGATACGATGGCCGAAACCAGTTCGTCACTGAATGCCGGCCCGTCATCGGGAAAATACCCCCAGTCGAACATCACCGGCTGGCCGGCAATCTCCCAGTGACCCGAGGGTGTGTCCTTGCCATGCGACACCTCGCTGGCCGCGCCGTGAATGCCGCGCGGGCGGGAGGTAAGCGTCCAGCCCGCGGGCAGGTCACCGGTGGCTGCCAGCGCCGCTTCGGCAAGACCGAGCGACTGCATATGCGGCAAGGCCAGCGGGCCCTTGCGCAGATCGGCTCTGTCAGCCAGGCCCGCCGCACACTGCTCCGCGATGTGGCCGAGTGTATTGGCCCCCAGGTCGCCATAGGCCTCCGCATCCGGGGCGCCGCCTATGCCAAAGGAATCAAGAACAAACAGGAATGCGCGTGCCATCAAGAAATCTCCAATTGAACGGCAGGTTAGCCGGTTTGCTGCATGACCGGAAGACGTCGAAGCACTCGTGCGCGGTAACCTTGTTTTCACCATAACCGTGCAAATTCGGCCGGTCGTGGTATAGACCCCTCATGGTTATGATCAAGCGTATTGTCGGACTTGCAGGATGCTTTCGGGCGCTCGGCGCCGCGGCCATCTCGGCAACGGTTTTTTGTGCCGCCACGGCGCGCGCGGATTACCGTGAATCGGTGCCGATCCTGCGTATGGGCCTGGTCGAGACCCACGTTGCCGCGACCGATCCGGTAAAGCTGGAAGCGGTCCGGCGCGCCTTCGCCGATGCGCTTTCGATCCCTGTGGAAATCATCAAGCTCGGCAGCTACAGCGCCCTTATCGATGCCCACGCAAGTGGCCGCGTCGGTTACGCCATCCATTCCGCGAAGTCTTTCGCAGCCACGGACGCGGCCTGCGGCTGTGTGCGCGCCCTGCGCAGCCCGGTCGCCGCCGATGGCTCGACCGGCTTCCGTTCGGTGCTGGTGACGCGCGAGGGGGTCAACAAACCGGTTTCGGATCTCAAGGTGGGCTACTCCGACGAGGCATCGGTCTCTGGCTGGCAGATCCCGCATCAGGCCATCAGGTCGGGCAGTCTGGATCAGCCGGTTCTGGTTCGTGCCGGCAGCGTTTCGTCCGTCATCGAACTCTACCGGTCCGGCGAGATCGATGGTTTCTTTGCCTGGCTGCCGGATATTCCCGGTGATCAGGGCTCGGATATCTCGCGCCTGTTCGGTGGCTGGAACCAGGCCGGCATCAGCTCGGCAGATCCGCTGCGGATCCTCTGGTCCTCGCAGCGCATTCCCTATGGGCCGCATGCCCTGCACCGGTCCCTGCCTGATGATCTTGGCGAAGCTCTCGGAGCCTTTCTTGACGGCATGCCGAGCTCGGCTCCGGGCCTGCTCGACCTTCTCGAACCCGCCTTCGCAGGCGGCTATATCACGCCGGGTCCGGATGATTACCGCAGTGTCAGGGGACTGGTCGAAGCCTTGTCCGACCAGCAGTCCGCGATAAGGCTGCAGTGATCAGCAGTTGTTGCAGGTCACGCTGTCGCCGACACGCTGACGAAGGTGGTAGGTCTTCTTCATGTGCAGGGTCCGGACGTCGATGTTCTTGATGTCGGGCATGATCACCAGAAGCTTGTGGTCCAGTTCCAGCTCGGTGCGAACCAGGAATGTGTTCGGAATTGCCAGGTCCTTCGGCAGCGCCTGATCGGAACCGACAGTGTAGGGCCGTGTATTGTCCTGCTGCCAGGACCACACGGTCTTGCCTTTGCCTGCCCCATCGATCGCAATGCCGGTGACCTTGACCTCGACGTCTTCCGCACGGAACGGCATCATCACGCTCTGGGCCACGTTCACCATCGAGGCCAGTGTCGCCTTGTTGACCGTTTCGTCCTGCGTGACCAGATCCGCGACCGTGCTTGCGGCACGCGCGAGTTTCTTGTTGACCGACATGGCCACGGAAATTTCCAGCGAACCCATGTAGAGAACGATCAGCACGGGCGCGATCAGTGCGAACTCCACCGCGCCAACACCGGACCGGTCCCCGCGCAGCTTCCGCACCCTCTGGTTCAGAGCCGTCAGAATGCCTCTCATCGGAATGTTTCCTTGTGATTTGCGCTCTGTCACGTTTCTCATCTGCCGCTCACGGGTAGTTTTCGTTGCGGAATGCGGCTGTCGCCACCATCAGATAGTCGCGCGGCATCTCGCCTTCCTTGCGGATATTGGTGATGAAAGGTCTGACCAGATCGGTCATCACTTCCCACCGGTAATAGGCGCGAACGATATTGATGCTTTTCGGGCCGCCTGGCTTGTAATCGAAGCTGGAGGGATCGAGGTCGGCGAACTGACTGTTGCTGGCCTTTGGAATGTAGTTCGGAATGGCCGAGAAGGTCGCGAACTCGCGGACATCGAGATAGAGCTTCTGGTCGTCCGGATCCTCCTCGTCCGTGCAGGTGATCATCAGGCTGATCTCGGCACAGAACTTGGTGCGGAATTCCTCTTCGGTCACGTTCTTGAACTGGCCGGTACGGATCTGCCGGGCCATCGTGTCCACCGCGTTTTCCAGCAGCTGCTCACCGGCAAAGGCAACAAAGGCTTCGATGGTGGCAAAGATCAGAAGAAAGAACGGGAGGGCCAGCAAAGCGAACTCGATGGCAGCCGTCCCGTCGCGCGAACGGCGGAAACGTGCCAGCAGACGCCGCACGCGCCGCGGTGGCTTTCGCATGGTAGTGATGTGATCGTCGACATTCATCGTCGGACTCCCGGACACTCGTTTCCTGAGAGCAACGCTAGGCCAAACTGGTTGAATAATGGTAACGCCGGCAAGAACAAGCTCGCCGGCTGGTTAACAGGTTCTGAAGATCGGGAATGTCAGGCGGATGGCGGATAAGACCGGATTACGGACTTACGGCCGCTGTCGGAACGTGTTCTTCACAGGCCGGCGAGCAGGAATAGACCGACCGTGAAGTCTGCTTGAAAACACGCAGCGTGTTGGCCTCGTCCACCGATACCAGAATGCGTTCATCGACAATTGCGTCGCCGGCCTGATCGAGAATGACCAGGTTGGTGGTTCCGTAGGACTTGCCGGTAAGGACGATGGTCTGCGGATCGGACACGGTCACATCAGCCACGTTGGCGTTTCCGATGATTACCTTGTTCACAGAGCGGTCCAGCTTGAGGATGCGGGCGTGATCCATGAACACCCGGATGACGTCTTCCGCGGCCTGGGCCGGCAGCGACGCCATGACAACCAGAGCCGCGCCGCAAGCCATTGTTGCGAGCCGGCGATAGGCGGGAAGGGTGTGAATCATGCCGTTTCCTCGGGATTGCGATTACGCTCCTAAAATCGCCGGGATTGGTGAACGAAGGCTTAAGGCCGGACGATCAACGGCAATTCTTCGAAAAATTGCCAGCTGACAGCCTCGGCGATGCCGGATTCGGCCGGTTGTCTCGCACTTCGGGCCGACTCCTTATAATAGGCGCGCAGCAAGAGGCGTATGAAGCGGAAGGCTGGCCGTGCCGTGATCCGGAAGCGCGCCTTCTGCGTAGGGCTTTGCAGCGGTTTGCAGCAACCGATAATTTAGAGGGCTGTTTACCATGCGCATGGCTTTGGCCGCGAAAGATTTTGCTAACCTTGTTCGTTAAGCGGTTTGAAAACCCCCTCTCCTATGATCGTGACATCCGACCAACCGAAGCAGCTGGCGGAGTGCTGAAAACACTAGTGGATGAAGGAACAAACCCATGAAGAATCTTTTCGATCGTTTCGTCAAAGACGAATCCGGCGCCACTGCAATCGAGTACGGCCTCATCGCCGCCCTTATCTCGGTCGCACTCATCACCGGTGCCACCACGCTGGGCAACGCCCTGAACAACCAGTTCAACGCCCTGTCCGGCAAGCTGAACTACACCGGCTGATACCCGGTTGTCCCCAGACGGGACACAATCACGAAAGGGCCGCCTCTCGGGGCGGCCTTTTTGCGTCCGGGGCCTGTTGTGGTTTGTTAATGTCTTTGTCTTAGCCTCCCTTGCAGATTCAGGAGTGACGCAATGGTAGAGGCCGCGATTTTTGTCATCTTCCCGCTCTGCGTGGCCATGGCAGCATTTTGCGATTTCATTTCAATGAAGATACCGAACAGGATTTCAGTCATCCTGGCGGTTTCCTTTTTTGTGGTTGCGCCGTTCAGCGGTATGGATTGGATGACGATCGCCTGGTCTGTCGCTGCAGCGCTTGTTGTCTTTACCGGTTGTTTCACCCTGTTTGCGTTCAACGTGATGGGTGGTGGGGATGCCAAGATCCTCAGCGCCGCGGCGCTTTGGTACGGCTTCAACGTCAATCTCGTCGCATTTCTCGGTTTCACCGGGATTTTTGGCGGCGTCCTCGCCCTTGTTGTTCTGATGATCCGCGCCAACCAGAACCAGCTTCTGGTCTCGCCGATTCCGCTTCCAATGCATTTCTTCAGGGATCGCGAGGGAATACCCTACGGCGTCGCCATTGGTGTTGCGGCCTTCGCCACCTATCCCCAGACAGAGATCTTTCTGCACGCGCTTGGTCGCCTGAGCTGAGAGCGGTGATCAGGCTGCGGCCGCAGCCTTAACCGCGCCTCGCGCAGATTACCAAAGACACGTTCACCGTCGCAGGCTTGCTGAAGTTCTGCCGGCGCAATTCGAGCTGTTTGTCGGGCATCTGGAGTGCCTTGCGCTCACCGGCTGGCCAATCCACTCGATCCGGACGGGCCGTGGGCAATCTTCCGTTAACCCTGTTTGCTACCGGGTCATTAACCATAATTACACGATTGCCAATGCATTCTGCCGCCAGCGTACCCAATATCCGTTCGAGGAAACAGTATGAAAACCCCGCGCGTCGTCATCATGTCAGTGGCAGTCCTGGCCGCAGGTATGGCCGGATATCTGGCCATGAACCTGACTTCTCCGACCGTTCAGGTGACTGAAATGTCCTCGGAGCCGGTTATCGAAAAGATGCCGACCATCGACGTGCTTGTGACAACCGCGAATCTGCCGGTCGGCGCGCGTCTTGGCGAAGACTCGCTGGAGTGGAAGGGCTGGCCCGAAGACGGCGTGATCGAGGGGCTGATCCGGCGCGACAACCGGCCTGATGCAATCAGTGAACTCACTGGCGTGGTTGTGCGCCTGCCATTGTTTGCCGGTGAACCCCTGCGCAACGAAAAGATCGTCGATTCGTCCTCGCGCATCATGTCCTCGCTGCTCCCGGCAGGAAAACGCGCCATAGCCACCGAAATCTCGGTCGCAACCAGTGCGGGCGGCTTCATACTGCCCAATGACCGTGTCGACGTGATCATGGTCCGCCGCAAGACCGGAGAGGAGGGGTTCCTCACGGAGGTCATTCTCTCCAACATCCGGATCCTGGCGATTGACCAGCGGATCGAGGAAAATGCGGACGGCAGCCGCACCGCGGTCGGAACGACGGCCACCCTCGAGCTGACACCCGATCAGACAAAAATCATCACCGTTGCCCAGCAGATGGCCGACCGGCTGACACTCGCGCTGCGCAGTGTTGCCGACGTCCAGGAATCCGACAGCGACGGGGCGAAATATCTCTTGAGCGGCGAAGACGGCAGTGCGGCCATCCAGCTGATCCGCTCCGGCACCATAACCAAAGTTGGCGCCACCAACTGAAGCGGAGAATGAACGTGCGTCATATTGCAAAATCGCTCCTGGCATCCTTCACCAGCTTTGCGCTGGTCAGTTCGACCATGGCTGTCGGCTTCGGGCTGGATCCGTCCAGCGGCCGGATCATGTCTTCGGCTGCTGCCGCGGAAAGTGTCATCAAGATCAAGCGGACCGGTCCCGGCACCAGCAGGCGGGTCAAGCTTGGCCTGAACAAGGCGATCGTGGTTGATCTGCCCACCGACGCTCACGACATTCTCGTGGCCGATCCGAGCCTCGCCGATGCGGTCACCCGGACCTCCCGCAGGCTTTATCTGTTCGGCAAGACCGTCGGTCAGACAAACATCTTCATCTTCGGTCCCAATGGCGAGGAAATCGTTGCCATTGAACTCGAGATCGAACGCGACGTGGCAGGTCTGCAAGCCTATCTCAACCGCTTCATTCCCGACTCGGACATCCAGGTCGAAATCCTCTCCGACAACATCGTTCTGACCGGCTCGGTGCGCACACCGCAGGATGCGGCGCAGGCCGCAAGCCTGGCTGACATCTTCCTGACCGGCGGTGAGGCCACGACCCGCGTCACCACAGCGACCAGTGAAGGCGGAGACGCGGCGATCAACGCCGAAGCCCGCCAGAAATCGAAGATCGTCAATCTGCTCAAGATAGACGGCGAGGATCAGGTTACGCTCAAGGTCACGGTTGCCGAGGTCAGTCGTCAGGTGCTCAAGCAGCTTGGCTTCAATTCGTCCATCACCGGCACGTCGGCACGCTTCGTCAATTCGAACCCGGCCAATCTGGGCACGCTCAGCACCGGCTTGAACTATGCCCAGCTTGCCAAGACAATCGGCGGGGCCAGCGTCAGCAGCTATGTCAACGCCATGGAACAGGCCGGTGTGATGCGCACGCTGGCGGAGCCGAGCCTCACAGCCATCTCCGGAGAAAGCGCAAGGTTCTACGTCGGCGGTTCGTTCCAGTTGCGCAACGAGGTTGATTACGACGACAACGGCAGGGCGACCTATACCGATCGTGAGGTCGAGTACGGAATTCGGCTGAACTTTACCCCGGTTGTGCTGTCGCCGGGCCGCATATCGCTCAAGGTGTTGACCGAGGTTTCCGAGCCGAGCTTCGAGGATTCCACATCGCTTCAGGGAGCCGGTGGCGCCCCCGGCCTGACCCGGCTCTCGATCAAGCGCCGCGAGGCGGAAACCGCGGTGGAACTGCCATCAGGCGGCTCGATCGTGCTGGCGGGTCTGGTTCAGGACAACATCCGCCAGGCCATGTCGGGTTATCCCGGGCTTTCCAAGGTTCCGGTTTTCGGCACGCTTTTCCGCAGCCGGGACTTCGTCCGCAATGAGACCGAACTGGTCATCATTGCCACGCCTTACATCGTCAAGCCCGTTGCCCGCAGCGAAATCGCTCGTCCGGATGACAACTTCAATGCGGCCAGCGACGGCGCGGGCTTCTTTCTCGGACGGGTCAACCGGGTCTACGGCCGGATGGAAACCGAACTGCCGCCCGGCCGGTATCACGGCGTTGTCGGCTTCATTTACAAGTGATCAGGAACCTTACCATGTCGAGCAAGAACACTGTTCCCGCCTATCCTGATCTGCGAACACTCAGAACAGCCGCCGCACCTTTGCTGGTCGCTGTCTCGCTGCTGTCTGGCTGTGCCGGATGGCCCGGCCACAGCGTCACCGTGGGCGCTGTGCCAGATGACTACCGGACCAACCATCCGATCATCGTTGCCGAACAGGAACGCACCGTCGACCTTCCGGTGGCCTCCGGTGATCGCGAGCTGACGATTTCCATGCGTGAAGTCGCGCGCGGCGCGGCCCAGAACTACCGGTCGAGCGCGTCGGGCGCGGTTCGCATCATGGTGCCAGTTGGCTCCGGCAATGCGGGCGCGGCTTCGGTGCTGGCACCTCAGGTGGCCGACATCCTGCGCAAGGAAGGCGTACCGGGCGATCGCATCATTTCCTCTCCCTACCACGTGTCTTCTCCCGAAGACGCTGCCCCGATCCGCATTGCCTTCATGGCCATGACCGCCTCCACCGGAGAATGCGGACGCTGGCCGGACGATCTGCTGGCCAACACCTCGGAGAACAAGCACTACGCCAATTTCGGTTGCGCCAGCCAGAACAACCTGGCTGCCCAGATCTCCAATCCGGGTGATCTCATCGCGCCGCGCGGCATGACTCCGATCGATGCCGAACGGCGGTCGGCCGTGATCGAAGCCTATCGGACCAACGGTGCGATAGCGGGCAACTGATGAGCTGGCGAAACCGAAACATGCTCTTTGAAGCAGGACAACGTTGATGACCAATCTTGACTATGAGCTGCAGCAGGAAACACCGGTTGACGAGGCCGATACGGCCGCCGCGCGTGGCGATTTCGAGCGAATCCGCCCCTTGCCGCGGATTTCGGTGCACGTCTTTGTTGAAACCGAAGGCCTGGGCAAGACCATGGAGCGGTGTTCCCAGGACCGGCGCATGGCCAAGGTCAATCTTCGCATCAATTCCGGTGGCGTTTCAGCTGCGGCAAACATGTTCGCCGGCTCGCCCACACCCAACCTGCTGATCCTGGAAACCCGTGCCGACGGGCAGACCTTGCTCGAGGAGCTCGGTGAGCTTGCCGCTGTTTGCGATCCGGACACGCGGGTTGTGATTGTCGGGCATGTCAATGACGTGGCCCTGTACCGCGAACTGATCCGCAACGGGGTTTCCGAATACATCGTCGCGCCGGTTTCCATGGCTGATGTGATCAGCGTGATCTCGACGATTTTTGTCGATCCCGATGCTGCGCCCCTGGGTCGCTCCATCGCCTTCGTCGGCGCCAAGGGCGGCGTGGGCTCTTCCACCATCGCGCACAATTGCGCCTGGAGCATTTCCAGCCTTTTTTCCAGTGAAGTCATTCTGGCCGATCTCGATCTCGCCTTTGGCACCGCAAACCTGAACTTCGATACAGACCCGGCCCAGGGCATTGCCGAAGCGGTGTTTTCGCCCGATCGTCTTGACGAGGTGTTTCTGGACCGGCTGCTGGCCAAGTGCTCCGAGCATCTGTCCATGCTTGCCGCACCATCGATGCTGGACCGGACCTATGATTTCTCGGGTGACGCTTTCCTGCCGATTCTCGACATCATCCAGCGCAATGCGCCGGTTGCTGTCCTCGATGTTCCGCATGTCTGGAATGACTGGACCCGCAAGGTGCTTTGCGCGGCTGACGAGATCGTCATCACCGCAACCCCGGATCTGGCCAATCTGCGCAACACAAAGAATCTTTTCGACACCCTGCGCAAACTGCGCCCGAACGATCACACGCCGCTGCTGGTGCTCAATCAGGTCGGCATGGCAAAGCGGCCTGAAATCGCGCCGGAGGCATTCTGTGATCCGCTCGAGGTCGAGCCGCTGGCAATCATTCCCTTCGATGCTCCGCTGTTCGGCGAGGCCGCCAATTCCGGCCTGATGATCGCCGAATCATCGGCCAAGTCGCCGGTCGCCGAATCGCTCTCGCAGATTGCCCATGTCGTCACCGGCAGGGCCGAGGTGAAGAAGCGCAAGAAAGCCGGATTGTCGTCACTGATGGGCCTTCTGGGCCGCAAGTAATCTGTAAGACTGGAGTGGAACGCAACATGTTCGGCAAACGCAGCAATGATGGATCGGGTAAGACGCCGCAAGCTCCGGCGCCCAAGCCCATGGTTCATGCCGAAGCGGAACCCGCACCTGCACCCGCAGCTGCGCTTTCCCCTGAGGCCGTAATACCGTCTGTGCCTG
>Ga0114916_1000695_pt1 | contig 21325 bp, 13 predicted proteins | sample MalvirAntarct_66_FD_83501 | JGI IMG/M metagenome (GOLD analysis project Ga0114916, IMG submission 83501) | Marine viral communities from the Global Malaspina Expedition - Malaspina viral metaG Antarct_66 | ecosystem: Environmental > Aquatic > Marine > Oceanic | place: West Anvers Island... | reverse complement strand
GGCGTTAAGCCACATCTCCACGGCGAGCGACGTGGACAGTGCCGCCGCCCCCAGCATCACCGTCCGCCACCCCGTCGTCTGCAGCAGCGCCGCCAGGGGTGCCGCCCCCAGCACGGCGCCCGCCATCGCGCCCGCCTGGGCGGTTCCAGTCAGCATCGCGAAGCGCCGTGCCGGAAACCAGGTCGTCGCCACCGCGAGCGCGCCGACGAAGCTGATCGCGCAGCCGGCGCCGATCAGCAGCCGCCCGGCATAAGCGACGAGGAGTTGGTCGGCGACGGCGAAGACGAAGCTCCCGGCGGCGCACACCAGCGCGGCGCCGGTCATCAGGCGGCGCGGGCCGAACCGGTCGAGCAGCAGGCCGACCGGAATCTGCAATGCGGCATAGGCGTAGAAGTAGAAGGCCGAGAGATTGCCGAGCACCGCCCCGCCGACGGCGAAATCGCGCATCAGGTCCGAGACCATGACGGCGGGCGCCACGCGGTGCAGGAAAGCGTTGCAGAAGAACGCCACGGCGAAGCCGAAGGCGAGCCACGCCAGCGCGCCGGGCCCGCGCGCCCCGTCCCTTTCCCCAGGCACGGCTAGCGTCAGCCCACGCCGGGGACGGGCGCCGGGCGTCCGAGGCTGGCTCCCGTCGTTCTCGGGCGGTGCATCACGATCCCCTCTCGATGGTCCGCCCGGGCGCGGCAGGGCGCGAGAATAGTCCGCACAATTGCCCCATGAAAGCGTTGCCTGCCCCCGGTCGACTGGCTAGGCTCCCGCCCTCTCTGCAAGGCAGGCAGCACCGACGAGGGAGCACCTCCGCTTGACCGATTCCGCCTTCGTGGGCCCCGGCCCCGACGCCGAGTTCCAGAGCTACCTGGAGCACGGCAAGTTCATGATCCAGCGGGTGAAGGAGACCGGCCGGCACGTCTTCTATCCGCGCGTGCTCGACCCCGAGACCGGCTCGCCCAACCTGGAATGGGTGGAAGCCTCCGGCCTCGGCACGGTCTATTCGACCAGCGTCGTCCGCCAGCGCCCGCCGGCGAAGGACTACAACGTCGCGCTGATCGACCTCGCCGAGGGTCCGCGGATGATGAGCCGCGTCGAGGGTGTCGCACCGGACGCCGTGGCCATCGGCATGCGCGTCAAGGCGAAGATCGTTCAGGAAGACGGCGCGCCGCTGATCGTCTTCGAGCAGGCGTAGGAAGGACCGACCCATGGCACATCCCCTGCGCGGCACCAGCGCCATCGTCGGCGTCGGCCGGGCCGGCTGCGGCAACAGCGGCGGCCGTTCGCACCTGGAGCAGATCGGCGAGGCCGTCCACTACGCCCTCGAAGAGTGCGGCCTGAAGAAGTCCGACATCGACGGCGTCTGGAACGCCAACCTCGTCAACTTCATGCCGGCCCTGACCATCCCGGAATATCTCGGGATCAAGCCGAAGATCTCCGACGGCACCAATCTCGGCGGCTCGTCCTTCCTGTCGCACATGGTCATGGCGGCGGCCGCCATCAAAACCGGCCTGTGCGAGGTGGCGCTCGTCTGCTACGGCAGCGCCCAGCGCAGCCAGGGCGGCAAGCTGCAGACCAGCTCCGATCCCGCCCCCTACGAGTATCGCTACAAGCCGCGCAATCCGCCGACGACCTATGCGCTCGGCGCGGCACGGCACATGTACGAGTTCGGCACGACCCGCGAGCAGCTGGCGGCCGTCGCCGTCGCCGCGCGGCAGTGGGCGCTGATGAACCCGGAGGCGTTCACCCACAAGGACGGGCCGCTCACCATCGACGACGTGATGAACAGCCGTATGGTCTGCGACCCGCTGACCGTGCGCGACTGCTGCCTCGTCACCGACGGCGGTGCGGCGCTGATCATGACCAGCGCCGAGCGGGCGAAGGACCTGAAGCAGAAGCCGGTCTACCTGCTGGGCGGGGCCGCGGCGACGCACAACCGCGCCGTCTCCTCGATGCCGGACATCGTCAACACCTGTGCCCAGGAATCCGGCCGGCGCGCCTTCGACATGGCCGGCGTGACGACCAGGGATGCCGACGTGCTGGCGCTCTACGACGCCTTCACGATCAACGTCATCCTGCAGCTCGAGGACCTGGGCTTCGTCAAGAAGGGCGAAGGCGGGCCGTTCGTGGCGAGCGGCGCGATCGGTCCGGGCGGCTCGCTGCCGGTCAACCCGAACGGTGGGGGTCTTGCCGACGTGCATCCCGGGATGTACGGCATGTTCCTGACGATCGAGGCGGTCCGCCAGCTCCGGGGCACCTGCGGCCCCCGCCAGGTGAAGGACGCCAAGATCGCCGTGTGCCACGGCAACGGCGGCAGCTTCTCCAGCCAGGCGACGAACGTCCTCGGTACCGAAGAGACGCTCTAGCCCGAACGAAACAGAGGTTCGCGGAACCCGCGGACCCGTCCATTACGAAAAGAGAGGAACGACATGTCAGGAGTTCTCGAAGACAAGGTGGTGCTCGTCACCGGCGCCGGCCGCGGCATTGGCCGCGAGGTCGCCATCCTGGCGGCGGCCGAAGGTGCGAAGGTCGTCGTCAACGATCTGGGCGGCTCGGTCACCGGCGAAGGCCAGGACTCGACGCCGGCCCAGGACGTGGTGAAGGTCATCGAGGCCGCCGGCGGCGAGGCCTGCGTCAACGGCGACAGCGTCGCCGACTTCCAGGCCGCCAAGCGCATGGTGCAGCAGGCCGTCGACACCTACGGCAAGATCGACTGCGTCGTGAACGTCGCCGGCATCCTGCGCGACGTCATCTTCCACAAGATGACCGAAGACGACTGGGATTCGGTGATCCAGGTCCACCTGAAGGGCTCGTTCAACGTCTCCCGCAACGCGGCCGACCACTTCCGCGCCCAGGAGGGCGGCTCGTTCGTCCACTTCACCTCGACGTCCGGCCTGATCGGCAATTTCGGCCAGGCGAACTACTCCGCCGCCAAGCTCGGCATCGTCGGCCTGTCGAAGTCGATCGCCCTCGACATGGCGCGCTTCGGCGTCCGTTCGAACTGCATGTCGCCGTTCGCATGGAGCCGCATGATCGGCACCATCCCGACCAAGACCCCGGAGGAGCAGGCCCGCGTCGAGCGCATCAAGCAGATGACGCCGGCCCACATCGCGCCGATGGTCGTCGCGTTGCTCTCGGACAAGGCGAAGGACGTCAGCGGGCAGATCTTCGGCAGCCGCATGAACGAGCAGTTCCTGTTCAGCCAGAACCGGCCGATCCGCTCGGTGCAGCGCAGCGACGGCTGGACGCCGTCGACCATCCTGGAGCACTGCCTGCCCGCGATGAAGGCCAGCTTCACGCCGAACGACCGCTCGGGCGACATCTTCTCGTGGGACCCGATCTGATCGGCAGTCGGGTTGCAGCATAAGGGCGCTCCGGCAGATGCCGGAGCGCCCACTTGCCGCCCCATTCCCCCGTTATGGGCTGGCGCGGACAGGATGACACGCCCACCGCATAAGACGACGAGCCAGGTGCAGAGGCATGTCGAACCGTCGGCGACGCGGCTCGTCCCGCCCTCCCGTTTGACGCTCGCACGGACACCATCATGAACAGACGCCGCGCCGGTCTCCGGAACGATCTGCTGTCGTTGATCCTCGCCGCTGCCGCCATCGCCGCGGTGCCCCCCGCCGGGGCCGCGTCGACGTCCGACAAGATCACCGAGGCGCGGGCCGCGGTCGGCCTGCCGCCCACCCACCCGGTGGTCGCGGACGGATGGCGCGCCTTCGAGGAGGTCGCGACCCGCGACCCCGACAACGGCCTGAAGTTCCGGCTGTTCGTGAACGGCGCCGTCCTCGGCGCCTCCGGCGGCCTGGAGCCCCTCGCCCAGGGCGACGCCGACCTGGGCCTTATCGTGCCGGCGCGCTACCCGGACCAGTTTCCCTACACCGGCTACCTGACCGAGCTGGCGCTGGCAGGCGAGAACGGCCTCGCCGCCGCAGCGGCGATGACCGAGCAGATCCTGCTCGGCTGCCAACCCTGCGCCGACGAGTTCCTGGGCCAGGGCCTCGTCTTTCTCGGCACGTACAGCGCCGCACCGTATGTCCTGATCTCCAAGCAGAAGATCGACACGCCGGCCTCGCTCAAAGGGCGGAACGTCCGCACCCCCGGCAGCATCTGGGACCGCTGGATGGTGTCGCTCGGCGCGCGTCCCATGCATCAGGCCGAACTTGGCGCCGCCGTGTCCGGCGTGAAGCCTCCTGCGCCCGACGCCGCGATCGATGTCGCCCTGGCGCTGACGCAGACGACGGCGGCGGACGGGCCGCGCTTTCTGACTCCCCTCGGGCTGGGCGGCTACCGCGGTGCCAGCCCGTTCACGGTGAACCGCGATTTCTGGAACGCGCTGAGTTCCGGTCAACGCCGGACCCTGTTCGATTCGGCCGCCGCCGGCATCGTCGCGGCCACCGGCGCCTATGACCGGCAGGCGCGCGCCGTCATCGCCGGTGCGGTCGACAAGGGCGTCACCATGGTCGCCCCCGCCCCCGCGCTGCAGCAGATGGTCCGCACGATCGCGGAACAGGATGGCGCGCGTGCCGCCGGCGTCGCGCGCGAAAAGGAGGGCATCGTCGACGCCGACGAGATCCTGGCGCAATATCGCCTGCTGTACGGCAAGTACGACGGGCTGTTCCGCACCGCCGCGACATCGGACGAACGGGTCCGCATCCTGTCGCGGGAGATCTACGGCAAGCTCGACGCCGCGCACTATGCCGCCGCCACTTCGACCGACGAAGCAAAGGCAAAGAAAAAATGAGCTACGACGCGCCCTATGCCGGCATCAAGGTTGTCGACCTCAGCCAGGGCATCGCCGGCCCCTATGCCGCGATGCTGCTGGCCCAGCAGGGTGCGGAGGTGATCAAGGTCGAACCGCCGGACGGCGACTGGGCACGGATACTCGGGCGCCGCTACGGCGACCACACCGCCTTCTCGATCGCCGGCAATCTCGGCAAGCGGTCGCTGTCGGTGGACCTGAAGGCGGAAGAGGGCCGCAAGCTGGTGCAGGCGCTCGCGGCGAAGGCGGACGTCTTCATCGAGGGCTTCCGCCCGGGCGTCGCCACCCGGCTGGGGTTGGGCTGGGACGAACTGTCCGCCATGAACCCGGGTCTCATCTACCTTTCCGTCTCCGGCTTCGGCCAGAGCGGGCCGTCGCGCGACCGGCCGGCGATGGATCCGGTGCTGCAGGCCTTTACGGGCATGATGGAGTCGAACAAGGGTAAGGACGGCGCCCCGACCCGCGTCTCGTTCATCCCGGTCGACATGTGCACCGCGCTCTGCGGGTTCCAGGCACTGTCGGCCGCCCTCTACGCCCGGCGCAGCGAGCCGAAAGGCCGCTACATCGAGGCGAGCCTGATGGGAGCCGCCGCTTCGGTGCAGGTCGTCCGCATGATGGCGACCTGGCTGGAGGGCGGACAGATGGGCATGCCGCTGGTTCCGTCCGGCGTCTTCGCGACGGGCGACGGGTGGCTGCAGATGTCGATCCTGCGCGAAGCACAGTTCCCGCTGCTCTGCGACGTCCTCGGCATGTCCGAGGCCAAGACGGATCCGCGCTACCGCGACAACGCCAGCCGGGTGGCGCATCAGGCGGAGCTGGAAGCGGCGATCGAGACGGCGCTCGCGGCCGGCAGCGCCGCGCACTGGTGCGGGAAGCTCGCCGCGGCGTCCATCATGCACGAGCGCGTCAACACCTATGCCGACTTCCTCGCCGAGCCCCAGGTCGAGGCGACGCAGGCCGTCGCGTGGCTCGATCAGCCCGGTGTCGATCGGCCTGTTCCCATACCGAACATTCCCGGCGCGGCACCGTTCGTCGTGGGAACGCAGCGGGCGGAGTCCCCCACCCTTGGTCAGCATACCCGCACGGTCCTCTCCGATGCCGGTTTCCCCTCGGACCACATCGACGATCTCGTGTCCCGCGGCATTCTACGGGAGGCGGCTCCCAAGGAAGGCTGAGGCTACGGCCGCCCGCATTCTGGCGGGCGGCCCGAGATGACCGTGGCCGAACCGGACCTGCCCCCACCCCGACGGCCTTTCGCGCCGGTTCTTCTGCGGGTATCCATGGCCACCCTCGCGGTGCTTCTGCTGCTGCTCGCGGCAGGAGGGTGGTGGGCGTTCAAGCGGCACCTCACCGAAGCCCAGGACGGCACCGATGCCGTCGTGCGCATCCTGGCGAACCAGACGGCGCGCAGCTTCGAGGCGACCGACCTCGCACTCCTCCGACTGGTCGACGTCAGCGCGGCGACCGACTGGAGCAACCCGGCATCCGCTCGGACGGTAGAGAGCGAGGTCGTCGCCCTGCGCTTCCGGCTTCCTTTCGTTTCCCGCGTCTTCGTGCTCGGTCCGGACGGCCGCGTCCGGGCCAGCACGTTGGGGGAGAGCGCCCGTTCGGTCGACGCCTCGCAGCGCGACTACTTCAAGAAGATGCGCGACGGCGGCACGGACCTCTTCGTCTCGTCCACCATGCTGTCGCTGGCGGACGGCGCCCCGGTGGTGCTCCTGGCGCGGCGCATCGCCCGGCCCGACGGTTCGTTCGGCGGCGTGGCGGTCATCTCCTTCCTGACCGACGACCTGCGCGCATTCTTCTCGGGCCTCGCCGTCCGCTACGCTTCGGTCATGCTGATCGTCGGCCCGGACGGCACGCCGATCATCCGCGAACCGGCCGCGCCCAAATCTGTGCCCGAGTCTGTGACCGACACGGTCGAACCGGCGCTGCTCACGGCGATGTCCATCGGCCGCAGCGAGGGCATCGGCTGGGGGAAGGTCGAGACCGCACAGCGCTACTGGTCGTTCCGCCAGGCGGGCACGTTTCCGGTCACGGTGGCCGTTGGCGCCTCTCTCGAGGCGATGAAGACGGCCTGGCTGCGCTATGTGACGCCCTATGCCGGCTTCGTCCTCAGCGCTCTCGCGGCGCTCGGCACGCTCATGTTCGTGGCGTATCGCCATGCCGGGCTGGAGGACGCCTATCGCCGCCGACTGTCCCAAACGAACGCCGAACTGGAGCGGCGGGTGGGTGAGCGAACCGTGGACCTGGAGGGATTGAACACCCGGCTTCTGGGCGCCCTGCAGGAGCGCGACGTGCTGCTCCGCGAGATCCACCACCGCGTGAAGAACAACATGCAGGTGATCGCCAGCCTGCTGTCGATCCAGTCGAACTCGGTGGCGCCGGAACTGCGGCCATACTTCCACGACAACATGCAGCGCATCCGCGCGATGGCGCGGATCCACGAGAGCCTCTACGCGTCGGACAACCTTTCGCAGGTCGATTTCGCCAGCTACCTCGCCTCGCTGTGCGACGACCTGAAACGGTCGTTCGGCGCCGGCGAGAGGGTCGCGGTGGAGATCGACGGTCCCGCCCTCTCCTTCCCCATCGATACCGCGACGCCGCTGGGCCTCCTGCTCAGCGAAGTCATCTCGAACAGCCTGAAGCACGGATACCCGAACGACGCGACGGGGCGGATCCGTATCGGCATCGACGTGGACGAGAAGACGACCACGTTCGTCGTCCGTGACGACGGTGCGGGCATCCCGCCCGACCTCGATCTGGCCACGGACCGGTCGATGGGACTGCGCCTGATCCGCATCCTGGCGCAGCAGCTGGGCGCGACCTATGCGTACGAGCGGACGGTGGAGGGCGGCACGCTCTTCCGCCTCGTGCTGCCGCGGCCGCCGGGCGGCTGAAGCGAGACTGTCCGGGGGGCCGCCGTCAGGGCGGGTACTGCATCGTCCACGTCTCGGTCAGCGTCTTGCCGTCCCGGCGTAAGGCGAGCCGCAGGTCGACGGGGGCCGGACCGTCCGCGGCCAAAGCGATACGGGCGCGCCATCCGCGCCCGTCGGGCAGAGGGACGACCGGGACCTCGCCGACACTGCCGCGCGATGCCGTGACCTCGGCTTCCACTTCGGCATCGGCGGGCAGCGACTCCAACGGGCCGCCCGCGAAGTCGACGACGAACCGATAGCGTCCCTCGGCCGCCCGGTCGTCGCCGACGCCGCCGGGGCCGATCCGGGTGGCGGTCACCCTGCCGAGTTCCGCCGGAAAGGGCTCGTCCACCGTCCAGTGCAGCCTATAGCCGAAGCTCCACTCCGAGCCGGCGGTGGCGGGTCGCTTCGGCAGCCAATAGGCGACGACGTTCTCGGCATACTCGTCATCACCGGGAATCTCGATCAGCTGCACGGCGCCTTCGCCCCATTCGTCCATCGGTTCGACCCAGAGCGAGGGCCGCAACTCGAACCGCCGCCGATCGTCCTCGTAGTCGGCGAAGTCGCGCTTGCGCTGCATCAGGCCGAATCCCTTCGGCGACGCGTCGACGAACCAGTTCGTCTGTACCGCCGGCGGGTTGCACAGGGGCCGCCAGATCCGTTCGTTCTTTCCGGTCCAGATCGCGAGGCCCTGGCTGTTGTGCACCGCGCGGCGCCAGTCCTTTATCGGTCGCCGCCCGTCGCCGCCGAACCAGAACATCGTGTTCAGCGGCGCGATGCCGAGCCGCTCGGTGTCGTCGCGCACGTAGAGGACCGCCGTGACCTCGGCCGACACGGTCCCGCCGCGCTCCCAGACCATGCGGAAGGCGCCGGTCACCGTCTCGCCCTCCATCAGCGCATAGACGGTCAGTGCCTCCGGCCGCCCCGGTACGGCCTCCAGCCAGAAGCCCGTGAAATTCGGGAAGGGCTCCGGCGCGGGCAGACCGGTGCCGACGGCGACGCCGCGGGCATAGACGCCGTAGCGGCCGAGCGGGCCGGCGCTGCGAAAATAGGTGGCGCCGAGGTAGGACAGCCAGTCTCCGTCGCCCTCGCGCGGCATCACACGGAATCCCGCGAAGCCCAGATTGGCCGGCAGGGCGCCCGCGAACGACGCCCGCTCGCCGAACTGGAAGAGCGACGGCGCGTAGAGGATCTCCTGCGCCTGACCGTCCTCGACCAAATGGACGTTGACCGGCAGTTCGTAATGGCGGCCGAGATGGTAGAGGCGCACCGGGAACGGTCCGTCGTCGCCGGACCATATGGACAGCTCCGGTCTGTAGGCGATGTCCCTGTGCGCGAGATAGCCGAGCCGCTCGAGGATCTCCGGGACCCGGACGCGCGGCGGGTCGTAGACGCGCGAGGCCAGCGCCTTGGCCCGCGCCTTCAGCCTATCGAAATCGAAGGGATAGGGCTTGGCGAACTGAACGGCGGCGGGCGCGGCGGCATCCCCCGCCGCGGCGGCGGCGGCGAGCGGCTTCAGGAACGGCAGGCTGGCGGCCATGGCGAGCAGGCGCCGACGGGAGAGCTCTGACTGCGCGGGCGTTGCCATTCACGGACCGGGTTGCGCGGCGAGGGCGAAGCGACGCGGCGCCTCAGACCTCCGCGGCGCCGTAGTAGAGGGTGACACTATGCTTCGCCTCGGCGAAGAACAGCCAGCGCTCGACGAGCGTGCCGACCAGTGCCAGTACGGCAGCCACCGCGAGCAGGATCATCCGCGGCCCGGACGCGGGGATCGCCAGCGCGACCAGTGCGGCCAGGGCCGGCACGCCGAAGCCCGCGACGAGGGCGATCGCGCGCAGCTTCGACGCATGCTTGCGCGCGATGCGGTAGCCCATCTCCTTCATCAGGTAGTTCTCTTCGGTATGCGGCGCCTCCAGCAGGCGCACGCGACCGAACGTGCCGAGCCCCGTGGCGCTCTCGGCGGTCGCCGAGGCGGGCGCCGTATCGATCTCCCGCCAGTACAACCATTTCACAACGCCGGCGGCGGCGGCGGCGAGGGCCGCGATGAGCGGCAGCGCCGGGCCGAGCAGGCCGAAACCGGCGGCGACGGCCGCGAACAGCAGCGCCCCCGTCGACAGCGACATGGCGAAATAGCCCGGAACCACCCAGCGGTTGCGCCAGCGCGGCACCGGCTTCAGCGAGGCGTAGATCATCGCCGTGCAGTAGATCGTGACGGCGGCCGCCACCGCGGCGAGAATCCCCGCGACGCTCCACAGTCCGCCGGTGCTGCCGACGAGCACCCAACCCACCGCGAAGATCAGCGCGGGCACGTAGGTGACGATCGAGGCGACGCCCTCGCGCGACAGCCACGAGGTGCGCCACTGCGAGAACGCCCGCCAAGCGCGTTCCGGGTGCCCCAGATGCAGCGCGGAAGACAGCAGGCCTGCGGTGACGAGGACCAGGGCCAGTCCCAGCCCCACCGCACCGAGCCAGGGATCGGAGGGCAGCAGGCCGAATGCGCCGAACACGCCCAGCAGGGCCAGAAGGCCGTAGCCGGCGCCGGCCGCCGTGGTGAAGAACACGACCGAGGAAGCGGGATGCATCGCGGCGATCCGTCGTCAGCGCAGGAAGGTGGGGCGGACGGCGCGCCGCCCGGAGCGAGGGGCGGTCAACGGGACAGCACCCGGTCGACCCAGCGCAGCAGGCCGGTGGCTCCCTCCTCCGCCGGTGCCATCGACGCCGCCGGCTGGCCTGTCGGGCCCAGGCGCGGCCGCGGCGGGAGGTATTTGTTGACCGGCTTGTAGCCCATCTCCGGCATCAGGTCGTAGCCGCCGCGCTCGGCGACCATGCGCGAGACGTCGGAGTTCGGATCGCCGAGGTCGCCGAAATGCCGTGCCGAGGCCGGACAGGTCGACACGCAGGCCGGCACGCGGTCGACCTCGTCGAGATTCTCGTTGTAGATGCGGTCGATGCAGAGCGTGCACTTCTTCATCGTGCCGCTGTCGCCGTCGAACTCGCGCGCGCCGTAGGGGCAGGCCCAGGAGCAGAGCTTGCAGCCGATGCACAGGTCCTCGTCGACCAGGACGATGCCGTCCTCGGACCGCTTGTAGGAGGCGCCGGTCGGGCAGACGGTGACGCAGGCCGGCTCCTCGCAGTGCAGGCAGGATTTCGGGAAGTTGACGGTGCGCCCGCCGCATCCCTCGCCGACCTCGTAGGAATGGATGCGGTTGAACCAGACGCCGCTCTGGTCGGCACCGTAGGGGTTGGTGTCGGTCAGCGGCGCCATGTGGCCGCCGGTATTCCATTCCTTGCAGTTCACCGCACAGGCATGACAGCCGACGCAGGTGTCGAGGTCGATGACGAGGCCGAGCTTCTTCGTCGGACGCGGTTCGGGAAGACTGGTCATTCCGCGGCCTCCCGGTCGCGGCGGAAGCTCTTGCCGTAGCGCAGGATGCCCGGCCGTTTCGGCAGCTTCGGCTGCTTCATGTCCGGGAAGGCGATGCCGCTCGCGGCCTGCGCATCGGCCGGCGCCTTCTCGATCCGCACGCGCAGGTCGTACCAGGCCGCCTGCCCCGTCACCGGGTCGGCATTGGCGTAGCGGTAGCCGTCCTCGCGCGGCGGCAGCAGCTCCGAGATGATGTGGTTCAACAGGAAGCCCTTTTGGAATTCGGGCGAATCGTCGGCGAGGTTCCAGGCCCCCCGCCGCTTGCCGATGGCGTTCCAGGTCCAGACCGTGTCTTCGTTGACGCCGTCCATCAGCTTGACCGGCGCCTTGATGGTGCCGTGGTAGCTGGTGACGGTCACCCAATCGTCGTCGACGAGGCCGAGCCTCTCGCCGAGGGCGCGGCTGATGTGCAGCTTGTTGTGGCCGTGGATCTGGCGCAGCCAGGCGTTCTGCGAGCCCCAGGAGTGGTACATCGCCATCGGGCGCTGGGTCACCGCGCGCAGCGGATAGGCGGCACTCTCCACCGCCGCATGCTCGAACGGCGCGTACCAGATCGGCAGCGGGTCGAAATACTCCGCGATCCGCCTGCGCTCGGCATCCGGCGGCTGAACCGGCCCGTGTCCCTGGGCAGCCAGCCGGAACTTCTGCAGCGGCTCGCTCCAGATCTGCATGATCACCGGCTCGGCCTTCGGGATGAAGCCGACCGAGGCGGCCCACTCCAGATAGCCGCGGTTCGCATGCTTGAAGAACTGATGCTCGAGCGGCAGCTCGTGCTTCCAGAAACAGCCATTGTCGATGTAGCGCTGGAGCTGGTCGGGGTTCGGCGCCCCCTTCCCCTGGCCGCTGCCGTCGGCGTTGCGCCAGCCGGCGAGCGGGCCGATGCCGGGCGATCGCTCGTGGTTGACGATGTAGTCGGGGTAGCCGCCCGGATAGCGCGGCTGCCCGTCCTCGGTGGTGAAGGCCGGCAAACCCAGCCGGTAGCCGAGGTCGAGCACCACCTCCTGGAACGGCCGCACGTCGCGGTCCGGCTGCACCACCGGCTGGCGGATCGCGTCGCCGGCGCCGTGCGCGTTGGAGATCGGCCGGTCGAGCAGCGAGATGCAGTCCCACCGCTCCAGATAGGTCGTGTCGGGCAGGACGAGGTCGGCGTAGGGCACCGTTTCCGAATAGAAGGCGTCCGAATAGATGATCTTGGGAATCTTGTATTCGCCGCTCGCCTCGTTCTTGTCTGTCAGCATCCTGATCGTGCCGGGCACGTTCATGGCGCTGTTCCAGCCCATGTTGGCCATGTACATGAACAGCACGTCGATCGGGTACGGGTCGCCCTTCCACGCGTTGGTGATGACCATCTGCATCAGGCCGTGGGCGGCGACCGGCGCCTCCCACGAATAGGCCTTGTCGATGCGCACGGGGCTGCCGTCCGCCTCGACCAGCAGGTCTTCCGGACCCGCGACGAAGCCCAGCGGCGGCCCCGGCATCGGCGTGTTCGGCTTGACCTGTCCCGGCTTGCCGGCCGGCTTCGGGCCGGGCGGCGCGGGCCGCGGGAACGGCGGCTCGAAGCGGTAGGAGCCCGGCGTGTCCACGGCACCCAGCAGCATCTGCAGCAGATGCAGTGCGCGGCAGGTGTGGAAGCCGTTCGAATGGGCCGAAATCCCGCGCATGGCGTGGAACGAGACCGGCCGGCCGATCATCCGCTCGTGGCGGCGCCCGGCCCAGTCGGTCCAGGGCTGCTCGATCACGACTTCCTGCTCGAAGGCGGCGTGCGCCAGTTCGGCGGCGAGGCGGCGGATCGCCTCCGCCGACACGCCGCATTCCGCCGCGACGGCCTCCGGCGCATATTTTGGATCGAGATAACGCTCGGCCAGAAGCTGGAAGACCGGCACCGCCTTGCGCCCGTCGGGCAGCGTGAAGTCGCCGATCATGACCGGGCTCACCTCGGCCTGCATCGCGCTCGCGGCACCGCCGATCGTCCGGTCCCAGCACAGGGGATTGCCGTCGCCGTCGCGGGCGAACAGCCCGTCGTCGGCGCCGCCCGGATTGCGCACCACCAGCCAGGGCGCGTTCGTGTAGCGGACCAGCGAATCGAGGTCGATCCGGTCGGCCTTCAGCAGTTCGTGGACCATCGCCAGGATGAACAGGCCGTCCGTGCCCGGCTTGATGCCGACCCACTCATCCGCCGTCGCCGAATAGCCGGTGCGGACCGGATTGACCGAGACGAACTTGGCGCCGTTGGTGCGCAGCTTCGACAGGCCGATCTTGATGGGGTTGGAGTCGTGATCCTCGGCGACGCCGAACATCATGAAATAACGCGCGCGATCCCAGTCGGGCTCGCCGAACTCCCAGAACGACCCGCCGATCGTGTAGATGCCGCCGGCCGCCATGTTGACCGAGCAGAAGCCGCCATGCGCGGCGAAGTTCGGCGTGCCGAACTGCTGCGCCCAGAAGCCGGTCAGCGACTGGCTCTGGTCGCGGCCGGTGAAGAAGGCGAGCCGCTTCGGGTCGCGCGAGCGCACCTCCGACAGCCACGTCGTCGCCAGCTGCAGCGCCTCGTCCCACTCGATCTCGCGAAACTCGCCGCTGCCGCGCGGCCCGACGCGCAGCAGGGGCTTCGAGAGCCGCGCCGGCGAATAGTGCTGCATGATCCCGGCCGAGCCCTTGGCGCACAGCACGCCGCGGTTCACCGGATGATCCTTGTTGCCCTCGATGTAGCGGATGCGGCCGTCGGCGAGATGGACTTTGATCCCGCACCGGCAGGCGCACATGTAGCAGGTCGTCGTCTTGACCTCGTCCGACACATGGGGCGAGGTCTCGGCCGGCGTCTGGGGGCCGGTGGCGGAGCTTGCTGTCATCTGGGCCTGGGGATTGTTCTTCTGCCTGGGCACCGGCCCACTCTTTGGCAAGTGTCCCCGCGGGTCAAGGCCGCCGGGCCGCCTCAGCGCTGGAGACGGCTCTCGACCATCGTGGCGAACCAGCTGGCCCCGAGCGGCAGGACGGAATCGTTGAAGTCGTATTTCGGGTGGTGGACCATGGGATCGTCGCTGCCGCGCGACTGCCCCAGCCAGATGTAGCAGCCCGGCCGCTCGTTCAGCATGAAGGAGAAATCCTCGGCGCCCATCACCGGCGGCGCGTCGTGCACGACGTTCTCCTCGCCGACGATCCGGGCGGCGATCTGGGCGGCGATCCCCGTCTCCTTCTCGGGATTGACCGTCGCCGGGTAGCCGCGGCGATAGGTGGCGACGGCGGTGGCACCGAAGCCCGACGCGATGCCGGTGGCGATCGCCGCGATGCCGTTCTCGATCATGTCCTGGGTTTCGGGCCTGTAGGTGCGGACCGTCCCCGACAGCTTCGCCGTGGCGGGGATCACGTTATGGGCCATGCCGCCCTCCATTCGCGTCACCGACAGGACGGCGCTGTCGAGCGGGTCGACGGCGCGGCTGACGAGGCCCTGCAGCGCCGTGATCACCTGGGCGGCGATGAAGACGGGATCGATGCCGAGATGCGGCATCGCGCCGTGGGCGCCCTTGCCTCGGATCTCCACGTCGAACTGGTCGGCCGCCGCCATGATCGGCCCCGGACGCACGCCGATGCTTCCGGCCGGCAGCAACGGCCAGTTGTGCATGCCGTAGACCTCGTCGCACGGGAAGCGGTCGAAGAGCCCTTCCTTGACCATCTCGCGGCCGCCGCCCCTGCCCTCCTCGGCGGGCTGGAAGATGAAATGCACCGTCCCTGCGAAGTTGCGCGTCTCGGCCAGATACTTGGCCGCGCCGAGCAGCATCGAGGTGTGCCCGTCATGCCCGCAGGCATGCATCTTGCCCGGCGTCTGCGAGGCGTAGGGCAGGCCCGTCTGCTCGTCCATCGGCAGGCAGTCCATGTCGGCGCGCAGCCCGATGCTCCGCTCGCCGGGCCCGCTGCCGCGCAGCGTGCCGACGACACCGGTCCCGGCGACGCCGCGCGTCACCTCGATCCCCCAGCTCTCGAGCAGCTGGGCCACGATCTCGCTGGTCCGGAACTCCTCGAAGCCCAACTCGGGATGCATGTGGAAGTCGCGGCGCCAGGCGGTCATCTCGTCCTCGGCGGCGGCGATCGAGTTGATGACGGGCATCGAGTTTCCCTTCCCGGGGGCATAGCAGCGAGTTCGATGACGTTAAGGCAGGCGGGGCGCGAAGTCATGGGTTGTCGTGCTAGTTTCCGCGCCATGCACGACCTGACGACCGCCCCCCAGCCGGCCTCCGCCTCCACGCCCGACAGCGAAGGCAAGACAACCTCGCCCCCCGTCGAGATGACGCCGATGCTCGCGCATTACCGCGCCTGCAAGGAACGGCATCCCGACCATCTGCTGTTCTATCGGATGGGCGACTTCTACGAGATGTTCTTCGAGGACGCGGTCCAGGCGGCCGGCGCCCTGGACATCACCCTGACCCGGCGCGGCAAGGTCGGCGCCGACGAGGTGCCGATGGCCGGCGTACCGGTGAAGGCGCACGAGGCCTATCTGGAGCGGCTGATCCGCAAGGGCTTCAAGGTCGCGATCTGCGAGCAGGTCGAGGATCCGTCCGAGGCGAAGAAGCGCGGCGGCAAGACCCTGGTCCGGCGCGAGATCGTCCGGCTCGTGACCCCCGGCACGCTGACCGAAGACACCCTGCTCGACGCCCGCCGGCACAATTATCTGGCCGCACTCGCCGAGGCGGCGGGCGAGATGGCGCTCGCCTGGCTCGACATGTCGACGGGCGACTTCGCGGTCGAGCCGGTGGCGCCGGCCGAGGTCGCCGCATGCCTCGCCCGGCTCGATCCGGGGGAGCTGCTGCTCCCCGACCGGCTGCTGCAGCGGCCCGACCTGTTCGAGACGTTCCGCGACTGGAAGACGGCACTGACGCCCCTGCCCTCCAGCCGCTTCGACAGCAGCAACGCCAAGGCGCGGCTGCAGAGCCTCTACGGAGTCGGCACGCTCGATGCCTTCGGCGACTTCGGCCGCGCCGAGCATGCCGCGTGCGGTGCCGTCGTCGACTATGTCGAGCTGACCCAGCAGGGCCGGCTGCCGCGGATCGCCCCGCCTCGCCGGATGAGCCGGGGCGGCAGCCTCGCCGTCGACGCCGCCACGCGGCGCAATCTGGAGCTGACCCGCACGCTGACCGGCGAACGGCGCGGCAGCCTGCTCGACGCCATCGACCGAACCGTCGCGGGCGCCGGCGCCCGGCTTCTGGCGGAGTGGCTGTCGGCACCGCTCACCGACGCCGCCGCGATCAACGCGCGCCTCGATGCGGTGGGCTGGTTCGTCGAGGGCGAACGCACACGCACCGACCTGCGCGCGGCGCTGCGCCGGTGCCCGGACGTCGAGCGCGCGCTGTCGCGGCTCTCGGTCGGCCGCGGCGGCCCGCGCGACCTCGCCGCCGTGCGCGATGCGCTGCGGCTGGCGGCCGAACTGCGCACGCTGCTGGAACAGGCGGCCGATGCCGGCCTCGCCGGCCTGCCCGATACCGTCGCCGAGGCGGCACGCGATCTCGGCCATCACGGGCAGGTCGTGGACCGCCTCTCCCGCGCCCTCGGGCCCGACCTGCCGCTCCTCGCCCGCGACGGCGGGTTCATCGCCGCCGGCTACGCGGCCGAGCTGGACGAACTGCGCACCCTGCGCGACGACAGCCGCCGGCTGGTGGCCGAGCTGCAGGGCCGCTACGCCCGCGAGACCGGCGTCTCCGGCCTGAAGGTCCGGCACAACAACGTGCTGGGCTATTTCGTCGAGACGAACGCCGCCAATGCGCCGAAGCTGCAGACCGACGGCCGCTTCATCCACCGCCAGACGCTCGCCTCGGCCATGCGCTTCGGCACGGTCGAACTCGGCGACCTGGAGAGCCGCATCGCGCAGGCGGCGGACCGGGCCATGGCGCTGGAGCTCGAACTGTTCGAGACGCTGGTGAAGGACGTCGAGGCGCGCGCCGACGAGATCGCGCGCGCCGCCGGCGCCCTCGCCCGGCTCGACGCCGCGGCGGCGCTGGGCGAACTGGCGGTCGAGCAACACCACGTCCGGCCGCGCATCGACGACGGCCTGGGCTTTCGCATCGTCGGCGGCCGCCATCCGGTGGTCGAGGCGGCGCTGACGCGCGAGGGCAAGCCCTTCGTCGCCAACGACTGCGCGCTGGGCGAAGACGCCGGGCGGCTGTGGCTGGTCACCGGCCCGAACATGGCGGGCAAGAGCACCTTCCTGCGCCAGAACGCCCTGATCGCGCTGATGGCGCAGATGGGCGCGTTCGTGCCCGCGGCGGAGGCCGAGATCGGCGTCGTCGACCGGCTGTTCAGCCGCGTCGGGGCGGCGGACGATCTGGCGCGCGGCCGCTCGACCTTCATGGTGGAGATGGTCGAGGCGGCCGCGATCCTGAACCAGGCGACCGAGCGCAGCCTCGTCATCCTGGACGAGATCGGCCGCGGTACGGCGACCTTCGACGGCCTGTCGATCGCCTGGGCCTACGTCGAGCATCTGCACGAGGCGAACCGCTGCCGGGCGCTGTTCGCCACCCACTATCACGAGCTGACCAGTCTCGCCGGGCGGCTGCCGCGGCTGGCGCTCAGGACGATGCGGGTCAAGGAGTGGCAGGGCGACGTCGTCTTCCTGCACGAGGTCGCCGAGGGCGCGGCCGACCGCTCCTACGGCATCCATGTCGGCCGGCTGGCGGGCCTGCCCGCGGCCGTCGTGGCGCGCGCCGAGGAGGTGCTGAAGCTGCTGGAGTCGGGCGACCAGGGCAATGCCGTGGCGCGCCTCGCCGAGGACCTGCCGCTGTTCGCCGCCGCGCGCAAGGCGCCGCCGAAACCCGCACAGCCGGACGGTTTCGCCGAGGCGGCCGCGTCGCCGGCGCTCGATGCGCTCGCGGCGCTGAACCCCGACGAACTGACGCCGCGTGCGGCGCTCGACGCGCTCTACAGGCTCAAGGAGTTGGCCGGCCGCGGCTGAGACGGCCGGCGCTCGGGGCGGCGCTCAGGCGTTGTTCGTCTGGCGGCTGGCGAAGCGGACGGCTTCCTCCGCGGCCCGCACCAGGGCCTTCGCCTTGTCGATGCTCTCCTGGTACTCGGACGCCGCGACGCTGTCCGCCACCACGCCGACGCCGGCCTGGACGTAGAGCGTCCCGTCCTTGACCACGCCGGTGCGCAGCGCGATGCAGGTGTCCATCGTGCCGTTGCCGGCGAAGTAGCCGATGCAGCCCGCATAGATGCCGCGCTTCTCCGGCTCCAGCTCGTCGATGATCTCCATCGCCCGCACCTTAGGCGCGCCGGAGACTGTACCGGCCGGGAAGCCCGCCATCAGGGCGCTGATCGCGTCGTAGCGCGGGTCGAGGTCGCCCTCCACCGTCGAGCTGATGTGCATGACGTGGGAGTAGTATTCGATCTCGAACTGCTCGACGACGCGCACCGAACCGATCTTGCTGACCCGGCCGACATCGTTGCGGGCGAGGTCGAGCAGCATCAGGTGCTCGGCCAGTTCCTTGGGATCGGAGAGCAGGTCCTGGGAGAGGACGCGATCCTCCGCCGCGTCCTTGCCGCGCCGGCGCGTGCCGGCGAGCGGGCGGATGGTGACCTTGTCGTCGCGCACCCGCACCAGGATCTCCGGGCTGGATCCGACGACGGCGAAGTCGCCGAAATCCAGGAAGAACAGGAAGGGCGACGGGTTCAGGCGGCGCAGCGAACGGTAGAGGGCGAACGGCGGCAGCTTGAAGTCGAGCGAGAAGCGCTGCGACGGCACGATCTGGAAGGCGTCGCCGGCCACGATGTATTCGCGCGCCTTCTCTACGACCTCGAAGAAGCGCTCGCGCGTCATGTTGGAGCGCGGCTCAGGCAGTTCCGCCTCGTCCAGCACCGGCGCGCGATGCGACAGGCTGCGCTCCAGGTCGCCGGTGATGTCGCCGAGCCGCTCCAGCGCCGCCTCGTAGGCCGCCGTGGCGCCCACGCCGTCCTTCGGCCAGACCGGCGTGACGATGGTGACGTGATCGCCGATCGCGTCGAACACCAGCATGATCGTCGGCCGCACGAACATGCCGTCCGGCGCGCCGATCGGGTCCGGCGGCACGTTGGGCAGCCGCTCCATCAGCCGCACCATGTCGTAGCCCATATAGCCGACGAGGCTGGACCCCATCGGCGGCAGCGACGCAGGGAAGTCCGGGATCCGGCATTCCTCGATCAGTGCGCGCAACGAATCGAGGCTGCCCTGACTGCACGCCTCGAACGCGTCGGCGTCGGTCAGCGCATGGCGGTTGATCTCGGCCGCATCGCCGCGGCAGCGCCAGATCACGTCCGGCTTCAGGCCGATGAAGGAATAGCGGCCGCGGATCGCGCCGCCCTCGACCGATTCGAGCAGGAAGCTGTTCGGCCGGCCGTCGGCGACCTTCAGGAAGGCCGATACCGGCGTGTCGAGATCCGCCACGGTGCGCGACCAGACGAGCTGCGGCTTTCCGGCGTCGTAGCACTCGCGGAACGCATCGAAGCTCGGGGTAGCGGTCACGTTTGCACCTTGTGTTCGTGCGCCGGACGGGCCGGCGCGGCTGGGTGTTCGTGCGCCGGACGGGCCGGCGCGGCTGGGTGTTCGTGCGCCGGACGGGCCGGCGCGGCTGGCGATGGCGGACGGTCTAGAACAGCGACTGCACGACGGTCGGGTTGACGGTGACGCCATAGCGGCCACGCAGGGCCTGGAGATATTGCGCGCGGATGTCCGCCGCCATGGCCCGGCTCAGCTGATCGCGTGCCCCGGCGACTTCCGGCGAGTCGGCCTTGGGCTCCACCTTGTTGATCGTGGTGAGGCGCGCGATGGCGTAGCCCGCCGGCAGGGCCTCGACGATGACGTCGCCCTGCTTGGCGGCGAAGATGCTGGAGATCAGCGCCGGCGGCAGGTTCTGGTTCGCGCCGTTGCTGGCCCGGTGAACCGCCTCCGGCGTCTCCACCGTCAGGCCGGCCTCGCCCGCGACCGCCGCGAGCGCCGCGCCGCCACGCACCTTTTCGGCCAGTTCCTTCGCCTTCGCCTCGGCCATCCGATGCTGCTCGGCGGCGCGCCAGTGCTGCGCCACCTGTTCGCGAACCTCGTCGAGCGGCCGCTGCCGCGCCTCGACGACGTCCCCGACCCGGACCACGTAGTAGGCGCCCTCCGGCGTCTCGACCAGCCGGCTGGTCGACCCTGCGCCGGTCTGGAAGACGGTCTCCAGGAAGCCCTGCACCGTCGGCAGATCGGCGGGGCGACCGCCGTTCTGGTCCATCCCCTGGCGCGACACCGGCGGAAGCTCGACCAGCGGCAGACCGAACTGTGCGGCGACATCCTCGACCGAGGCGCCGCCGGCGAGTGCGTCGTCGACTTCAGTGCCGACGCCGTAGATCCGGTCGACGGCGTTCTCGTGCGCGATGTCGTTGCGGATCCGGTCGCGGACCTCGGCGAACGGCGTGGTCGTGCCCGGCTTCACGTCGGTGACGTTCAGGAGATGCCAGCCGAGCGGGCTCTTTACCGGCTCGGTGGTGCCCGCGGTCTCCAGCGCGAACGCCGCGTCCGCGACCTCGGCCGGGAAGAGATCGTCCTTCGTGACGGTGCCGATGTCCGTGCGCTCTGCGCCCTTGCCCGCGAGATCGCCGGCGACCGCGTCGAAACTCTCGCCGCCCGCGATGCGCTTGGCGGCAGCCGTCGCCGCGGCCTCGTCGGAGAACAGCAGCTGCGAGACGTTCCGGGTGCCGGGGGTCTCGAACTCCGCCTTGCGGGTCTCGTAGGCTTCGCGGATGCGCTCCTCGTCGACCGCGACCTCTTTCATAAGGTCCTCGGGGCGCAGCAGCGCCACAACGGCGCTTCGGTACTCCGGCGCCATCCAGCGCGGCTTTTCCGCCTCGTATGTCTCGCTCAGCTGTGCATCGGTCGGCTCCGGCGGCGTGCCGGCCGCGGAATCCGGCAGGACCGTCAGCTCGACCGCCCGCGTCTCGGCGTCGTCGGCATAGAGCATCCCGGCGACGCTGGCCGGCACCTTGGCCCCTGCCGTCACCGTATCCGCCACCATCCCGCGCGCGAGGTCGCCGCGCATCATGGCGACGAAGCTCTCCTCGGTCAGGCCGTTGTTGAAGAGCGTCTGCTCGAAGCGCGCCCGGTTGAACTCCCCGGTCGCCGTGGTGAAGGCTGGCTCCGTCATGATGCGCTCGCGGACGAGGTCGTCCGACACACGCACGCCGAGGTCGCGCGCCTCGAGCTCGAGCAGCCGCTGGTCGATCGCCTGGTTCAGTGCCTGG
>Ga0114916_1000692_pt1 | contig 21372 bp, 12 predicted proteins | sample MalvirAntarct_66_FD_83501 | JGI IMG/M metagenome (GOLD analysis project Ga0114916, IMG submission 83501) | Marine viral communities from the Global Malaspina Expedition - Malaspina viral metaG Antarct_66 | ecosystem: Environmental > Aquatic > Marine > Oceanic | place: West Anvers Island... | reverse complement strand
GGGGCCACAATCCACGCCCAAGACCTTCATAAAGGATTTGGCCGCCCCATTAAAACCACCTTTTGCATTTAGGGTATCCACGAACTTCATGGATTTTTCCTGAAGGGCCGCAGCCAACTTATGATCGTTGTTGTGGAATGCCTCTATGATGGATAAATACAAGGGCGCCAAATGGTTGTAGGTACTACCTACCCAGCCTTCTGCCCCCAAAGGAAGACTCGCCAATAAGATTTCATCAAAACCGAACAATATATTGTAGGCGCCATCATTGAAACCCTTACAATATTTATAGTCTATCAGGTTATTGTTGGTAAACTTGATCCCTGCAAAGTTTGGAATTTCCCGGGAGGCCAATCCCAAAAATTCGTGCATGAGGAAATTGGCACCGGTCAATACCGGTATGTGATAGTAATAAAAGGGAGTGTTGGGAGCGCAACTCGCAATCTCTTTGCAGTACTCCAACAAACTGTTCAACGAATTAAGTTTAAAGTAATACGGGGCCAATGCTGCTATGGCATCTACCTTTTCGGCAGAATGTGTAGCCAAGGCTTTGGCTTCCTTTAAACTGTTGTGTCCAACGTGATTTACCAGGAAAAAGTCATTTGGTTTGTTCTTGGCCCATTCGGTGATAATATCTTTCCTTTCTTTAGTGGTTAAGGAAACAAAATCGCCGGTGGATCCGTTTACAAAAGCCCCTCTTACCTTGTTGTTTTTCAAAAATTGGCCGTATTCGGAGATTATACCCAAATTTATTGAGGTATCCTTATGCATAGGTGCATAAGTCGCGGCTATTAGTCCTTTCATCTATTTAATTTTTATTATGTATTACAAAATACAATTACGCACAAAGATTTCATTCTCCCAAAATAAATTAGTCAACACTTCGCAATTGGTTTAATCAATTTGGGTAATTTTTATTGGATGGTTTTAATTGTGGAATTAAAGCTTAAAAAGGATTCCAAAAAAATGGAACCCTTTTTTCAGCAAACAACTCAATTCAAACTAACTCAATATTTTAATTGTATCCCGGAGTTTGTTCCAGTAACGGGTTTCTTCCGATCATATCCGTAGTAATGGGCAGTACCAATTTATACTCGTCACCAGGGTTTAAGAAGCTTATATTGTCCAGTACATAACTGTCCCCGGCCCTTCTTAAGTCCCACCATCTTTTGCCTTCACCTATAAACTCCTTATATCGCTCATCTAAGATGGCATTGGTGTTTTCTGTCGGAGATCCATTGGTGTAGGCGTGGAGGAGGGGCGCATAATTATCTCCATATGCCCTTTGGCGAATTTGGTTTATTTCTCCTGAAGGATCTTCCCCCAATAGGTTTTTGGCCTCTGCCAATAAAAGGATTACGTCCGCATATCTGTAGACTGGAACATCATTTTCAAAAATACGCTCGGACCCAATAACCTGCCCCAAAAATTTATTGAATACGGAACCGAAGTAGGCCGATTCATTATAGTTTGTATATCCAAGTCCGCCATTATCGTCCACATACAGCCTAATGAAAGTGGCATCCTTGCGACTGTCGTCATTGTCGTCCAGCAACAGTATCGTTTTTTCCGATTGTCCATATCTGTTGGCTCCTGCGATTACAAAATCGCCCATTGAGTTGCCTTTGTCATTAAAAGTTGGGTTTATTTCGGTACTTCTTCCGGTAAGGCTATTGTAAAAGTTGGAAGCTTCATCCTGCTTGTACTGTATGGCAAAAATAAACTCGCTATTTCCTTCATTTCCAACACCCCATAAGTCCGAGATGTTCGGCTCCAATGCCACCCCGAAGGAAGCAACCTGCTGTAAGGCTGTTTTTGCGGCCTCAAAATCCGAAGCACCACCGCCCATTAGGTTGCCCGACCAAATATAAACATCGCCTTTAAGGGCCAATGTTGCCGCCTTGGACCAGAAGTTTCTATTGCCTTCCCAGAAATTGTTTGATGATGCAAAAGTGCTCAAGGAGGTTTCAATATCAGCTTTGATCTGGGTCATAACCTCTGCTTGGGTTGCTCTGGCTTTGCTCAAACTAGCGGGATCCACATCGGTTATGGGTTCCAAAATGATAGGTACTCCTCCCCAGGTCTTTAGAAGGGTGTAATAGTATAAAGCCCTTAAACCGTAGGCTTGTGCCAGTAAATGGTTTTTATCCTCTTCGTTTACAAAGCTAACATCTGGGGCGTTGGCCAGAAAATCGTTGATACGGTGTATTCGGGTGTACAGACCTGCCCAGCCACCAAAGGGTGCCGTGGCAACGGTAATGTCCGATCTTATCAGGGATTCGTTGTTGGGCGATTCAAAGGTTCTGCCACCCCAAATATCACTTCGTATTTCACCTAATAGCCATAAGTTATCCGCAGAAGATCTTAAATTGGCATATAGGCCCGTATGGGCGGTTCTAACTCCTTCTTCTGTATCCCAAAAGCCGGCTGTGGTCAATTCACTGGGGCTGGTGAGTTCCAACTCACTTTCGCAAGCGCCCATGGTAAAGGCTATTAATAGTATGGAAATATATTTCTTCATCGTTCTAATTTTAAAAAGTTAGGTTTAATCCAATGGTAACGGTCTTTGGGACGGGAAATGCTCCGTACTGAACACCGCCTATTTCCGGAGTTTCTCCTGTGAAACTTTTGAAGTAATGTAGGTTACTTCCCGTTACAAAAATGTTCAGTCTCTTAATGACATCATTGAAATATTCTGAGGGGACGTCATAACTGAAGGTTACTTCCCTTAGGGCCAAATAATCCCCTTTTTCCCAAAACTGACTATTACCTGCATTTAAAAGGCTGGAACTATCCCCTGAGCTTGCTCCTTCATTCCCTCTCCAAACATTCTTGGTTCCGTTTACGAAAACAAAACGTGGCCAGTCGGTATCCGTATTGGTCGGTGTCCATGAATCCAAGACTTCGGTAGGCTGGTTCAAGTTACCTTGTGTTTGTCCATAACCTTTGTTCCGGATATGGTTCCACACCAAATGTCCCGTAGCAAAATCGGTTTTTACGAACAGGTTAAAGTTCTTGTATCTAAGACTGGTGGTTAAGCCTCCCAAGAAGTCTGGAGTAGTACGTCCTATCACTTTTCTGTCCAAGGTGTTGATGATTCCATCGCCGTTTTGATCTTTCCATTTTACATCTCCTGCAAAATGTGTGTTTTTATCTCCAGGCAGGAAGTCGTCCTGAATGTTGCTGTCGGCATCGGCTTCGGCCTGACTAGCATAGATACCTTCCTGCTCATAGGCAATAACAAGGTCGTTACCAACACGCTGGCCTTCCTGTAGACCTCCTACCCATTCTTCTTCCCCTGTCTTGGCATTCCAGATCAACTGTCCGTCCTGTCTGTTGAGATCGTTGGCATTTTCCGGAAGTTTCTCTACGTAATTCCTATTGGAAGTAATGGTGGCGCCAACATTCCAGGTAAGGTTTTGGTTTTGAATTATATCTCCATTGACCTGCAGTTCAAATCCTTTGTTCCTAATGGTTCCATTGTTGGTAAGAATACTGCTAAAACCGGTGTAATAGGGAAGGGTAAGATTTGCGAGTTTGTCCTTTATATCCCTGGAGTAGACATCTGTGATAAAGGTAAGTCTATCCTTAAAAAATGAAATGTCCAAACCGGCATTTAGGGTGGTCGACTTTTCCCATTGTAGATCCAAGGTAGGTAATCCTGAGTTGGCATAACCGGTTTGTCCGTTATATACCCCTTGGCTACCATAGGCCCCAAAAACACCATAATTGCTCAATACCTCCTGATTACCGTTTACACCATAGCTCAATCTCGGCTTTATCCTGGATATAGTATTGGCTATATTGGAATTGGCAAAGAAATTCTCATTGTGCAGGTTCCAGCCCAAGGATACGCCTGGGAAAAAGTCACTCTTGTTATTCCCGAGCCTAGAGGAGCCGTCATTTCTAAAGGTAAACCCAAATAGGTATTTGTTGTCATAATCATATAGTAACCTTCCAAAAGCAGAGGCAAGCACATATTCAGTTTCAAAGCTAGAAGGTATGCCATTGGCTTCCGCTCCTGCATTCAAGGTCTCTATCAGGTCTGTGGGGGAATTTCTGGTTCCAGCAGAGGTGGTAAAGTAATTGTCCTTGAAATATTCTGCACCAATCAGGGCATTAAGATTATGACTGCCTACACTCTTGATATAGTTTAGAGTACCGGTCAGCTGATTTCTCAAGGTCCTATCCAGACTTACCGACGCTTCCCTGCCCGTTCTTAATGGACCGGTTGTACTGCCAACTCTATAGGCTCTATTAAAGCTTTCGTTGTGGTTGTTAATGGTAAAATGGCTTCCATCTACGGATAGGATCAGGTTGTCCAATATGCTCCAGTCGATACCCACTGAGGCCGATAACCTTTGTTCCAAATTTTTTCTGACAAATTTATCCTGATAGTATAAAGGATTGCCAAATCCCTGGTTTTGTCCTACCGCATATATGTTGGACCAAGTGCCATCAGGGCTGTTGTCATAGGTTCTGGAGGTAGGGGCCTGGCTCTGAAATCTCCTGAATACCGTGTCATCGCCACCCAATGGACTCAAGCTTAGGTTGGAATGGGAATAAAGTACATTGGAGTTCACCTTTAGGTTGTCCGTAATTCTGTAGGATCCCGTAAACTTTCCAGAGTACCTTTTAAAACCCGATCCCAGAATTAAACCGTCGTTATCCAAAAGTCCCAGGCCTAAATAATAAGAACCTTTTTCATTTCCGCCGTCAAAGGAAAGGTAGTGGTCTTTGGTGGCACTATTTTGGTAAATTCGATCGCCAACAGTCTTATTGTCATAAAACAAAATGTCTTGACTTGGATTCAGGATATCCGGGATTGTGCTCCAGCCTGGTTGATTCAATAAATATTGATTGTCCGCGGTTAACAATTGCGTGGTGAAAGGGGAGCTAATGGCATCACCGCCTGTTCCCATACCGTTGGCCCCGTCCAAAAAGGCACCAAAGGATCCAGGGTTATTAATGGCCTCGCGATACCAGGCAATTGATTGTCTGTTGTAATTTATGAAGTCGGCCGCACCAATATATTTTTGGTCATTTCTTTCTTCATTCATACTATACTTATATTTATAGTTGATCGAGGACTTTCCTGGCTTACCGGATTTGGTTGTCACCAATATTACGCCGTTGGCAGATCTGGCCCCGTATATGGCTGTAGCCGCCGCATCTTTCAGGACTTCGATAGATTCGATATCATCGGAGTTTAGAGCATAAAAGCTGCCTGGTATCCCATCTATCAAAATTAATGGTGACCCTGTACCGTCAAAGTTGGTACCTCCGCGCAAAACTATTTGCGGGGTAGCTCCGGGTTGCCCAGTGGTGTTGGTTACCCTTAATCCGGCAATGGTACCTTGCAAGGCTGTTGCTGCGTTGGACCTAGTGGAGCTTTCTAGGATTTGGGTGTCCAGTTTTGAGACCGAGGTGGTCAAGGTGGCCCTGGTTTGGGATCCGTAGCCGGTAACAACCACTTCGTCCAGGAGGGCAGCGTCTTCTTGTAGGACTGCATTTATTGTGGATTGATCGCCTACGGTAATAGATTGTGATGTGAATCCTAAATAGCTGAATATTAGAACATCGCCTGTACTCGCCATAATGATGTAGTTGCCATCAAAATCACTTTGGGTCCCTGTTGAGGTCCCCTTGACCAAGACATTGGCTCCGGGTAGCGGTTGTCCGCTTCCATCGGATATGGTTCCTGTTATTTCTTTTTGCTGTGCAAAGGTTAAGCCAAAGGTCAGTAAAAGAATAAAAGTGAATACCAAAGAAGGGGACTTGGTAGTTTTTTTGTTTTGAACGGACTTGGTAGTAGGTCCATTTCCTGTCCATGGTTTTTTAAGATGCTTCATAAAAAGGATGTGTTTGAGTTATCATATCTGTTAGATTTTGGGCAATATATAAATTATATATTATTATGTTATACATAAGGCATATAAAAATTACAATTTTAACACATATAAATGATTTTTATGCTATTGTATTTTAAATTACAATTTTAAGGCATAAATAATATATAATTATGTTTATGTAATTGAGGTCCTTATTTTGCCAAGGTTGAGTTGGCTGGGTATTGGGAGAGCATGATAATTGTAATTTATAGGTGTCGGGGGGGTATTGAGTATACGCAGATTCTAAACCTTGGCATACTGCGGGGCAGGATAATGAGCATTCCCACAACCTTTTTTGTAGGTTTTACAACAAAAATATGGTCTAGAATAAAGAAGATTCTAGATTTATGCCAAACCAAAATAAAAACCAACATTTATGAAAAAAGTACTTGTAACCCTTGTTTTTGCACTTTTAGGAATGGGATTGTTTGCCCAAAAGGGGTTGAAATTGGGAATTCACGGGGGGCTGCCCTTGGATGAGTTTCAAGATGAGCTTAGCCTTGTTGCCGGAGTGGATCTGGGATATAGATGGGGATTAAGTGAAATTATAGACCTTGGGGTTATGGTAGGTTTTGTAAATGGATTTCCGGAAAAATATGATAGGGAGCTCTTCGCAGAGGATTTGCCCAACATTCAATTTGTGCCACTCGCCGCATCTGTTAGATTTTGGACATCCAATTCGTTCTCCATTGGGGGCGATGTTGGTCAGGCCATAGGAATAAATGATGGCAATGACGGTGGATTGTACTATAGGCCCACAATTGCTTATTTGATGGGTGCCCAAACTGAAGTCAATTTATCTTATACCGGTATTGCCTTGGATGGTGCTACATGGTCCACCATTAACGTAGGGGTGCTCTATACTTTCGATTTTTAAAGGCATATCTTTATAGAAGGCTCAAAGGGATTATATTTTCTTTCAGAAAACTTGTCGGTTATACATCAAAGTCATTTTTTGGCCTTTATACTTCATGGAATTATTTATCTATAGCTGGAGCGAAATTTCCTTGGGCCACTTTACACTTCATCATTATTGCTAGGGAAGGGTGCTACAATGTTAAGTTAGGGTTACCGTGCCAAAAAAGTGAATACAAGTTGCCGCAAAGGAATTGCAACCAGCCTTCTTCTTTGGGAAACATCACTATAAGAGCCGTAGAATGAACCACATGTGGTAAAAATTTATAATTTTTGACCGTATCTACTGTGTAAACACATTTCTTTCCAATACCTATATATGTTGATATTAAAAATGTTCTTGCAACAAAACCAGGCCGTTGTTATTAAAACGTAAAGCCAAGGTAAAATCATAAAACAGCTTCATTTTCGTACTTGCATTTATATAGTTTTGCCCCTATTAACCAAATTACAATAATTAATCGGTAAAGATTTTTTGGGTCTGAGTAAATTAACTATAGCGATTATTTTACCTAAGTTGAGTAGGAGCAAGATAGTTTGTTGCTTGCTTTTTACTTGGTTTGGCAGCCTTGTATGGGTTAACTTACCGGTTTGGAAATTTAACTTGGACAAGGGTAATTATGTCTGTAAGAAATTTCTTCATAATTGAATTTATGCAAACCTTTGCATTGTTTTTTAAGACCCATAAAATTCAGATATCCTTAATTTAGTGTTAAATTGGTTATGACAAAACTAATTTAAACTGTAAAAATATGAAGAAACTGAAATTTTTGATGTTTGTCTTTGCGATAAGCACAGCCATGACATCATGGGCACAGACCACTGTTACCGGTACGGTGTCCGATGAACAGAACATTCCCTTACCCGGTGCAACAGTGCTGGAAAAAGGGACTTCGAATGGAACTACCACCGATTTTGATGGGAATTTTACCATACAAGTATCGGATGAAAGCGCGATTCTCGCTGTATCCTTTATAGGATATGCTACAAAGGAGTTACCTCTTAATGGTCAAACCAATGTGAGTGTTGAACTCCAAGAGGACTCATCTCTATTGGACGAGGTGGTCGTTGTAGGTTATGGAACGCAAAAAAAATCCGATGTAACCGGTTCCATAGGCTCGATTAAAAGTGAGGAGTTCAACCAAGGGGTCGTAACCAATCCGGGCCAGCTATTACAGGGTAAACTAGCAGGTGTGAATGTATCCAATGTAAGTGGGGAACCTGGTGCGTCCCAAAATATTATCATTAGAGGTGTGGGTAGTTTGCGATCGGGAACAACACCCCTATTTGTGATAGATGGCTTTGTTATCGACAATTCAGATACCGGATTAGCCTCTAACCCGTTGAATTTTATTAATCCGCAGGATATTGAATCTATGGATGTTTTGAAGGATGCATCAGCAACTGCCATTTACGGGGCGCGTGCCGCAAACGGGGTTATCGTTATCACAACGAAAAAAGGAAAATCGGGAAAGACAGAAATGAACCTTAACGTTTCAACAGCCTTTGCAACGGTTGCAAACCCTATGGATGTCTTTAGTGCAAGTGAATTTAGAAGTCAGGTCGCTGCTGTTGGAGGTACCTTATTAGACGGCGGTGCAAATACCGATTGGCAAGATGAACTTACTAGAACAGCGCTTTCTAAAAACGTAAACTTTTCGATGAGCGGTGGCGCATCTGACAAATTTTCTTATTTTGTTTCTACTGGTTTGGATGACCAACAGGGTACTTTTGAGAACAGTTCACTTAAACGTTACTCTGGCCGCGTAAATCTTACCCAAAAAGCACTTCAAGGTCGTTTTAATGTAGATTTGAATTTAACCGCATCAAGAACGGTAAACGAAAGACCTGATGCAGGAGGTAACGTCGTTGATATGTTATCTTTGAATCCGACACTACCACCCTTAACAAACGGCGAACCAAGCTTTTTTGATGAACGATTAAATCCGCTGGTACGCGATAGAATATATTCAGACGAGGCAACAAACAACCGTATTCTGGCAAACATCGCACCTTCATTTGAAATCGTGAAAGGACTTACCTATAAAATGAACTTGGGTATCGATTATAGTACAACAATCAGAGATGAGCAGCGAACTCCATTTAATCTTATAGAAGGTTTTGAATTTGGCTTTTTAAATTCAACCTCCACGATTAACAGTAATTCCTTAATCGAGAACACCTTGACCTATACCTTTGAATCGGGAAACCATAATGTAACCTTGCTAGGAGGACATTCTTATCAGGAAACTACATTTGAACGAAAACGTTTTGAACTAGAGGGTTTTGCCGATAATGGTATACAACCTAGATACCAAGACCAAATCAGCTCAACTTTATTCCCTACAACTTTAGATTCACAAGCTTTTATTAATGAGCTACAATCTTTTTTTGGCAGGGTAAATTATGGGTATGCTGACAAGTATATCTTAACGGCAACCATGAGAGCGGACGGTTCCTCTAGGTTTGGGGAAAATAATAAGTATGGCTACTTCCCGTCTGTAGCCCTTGGATGGAATATTGATAAAGAAGGCTTTATGCAAGACAATTCTATGTTCAGTATTTTAAAATTGCGGGCCAGTTGGGGACAAACGGGTAACCAAGATGGTATCCCCAGTAAGGTTAGTTTAGCGAGCTTTCTAGATTCTAGGCTAGATTTTGACACGTACCCTATTGGTGGTGACGAGACTTCTTTAGCAGATTATCCTTTTGGAACAGTGCCAGCAAGAACTGCGTTTCCAGATTTACAGTGGGAAGTAGCCACAACGATCAATATTGGTTTGGATTTTGGGATGTTCCAAAATAAACTTTCTGGAACCTTGGACTACTTTAGTAAGGTTACCAGTGATGTAGTCAATTTTTCCAATAGGACAGACCCCATTCAACCCACGGAAAAAATTTGGACTAACCTCGAGGGTATGGAAATCAAGAATAATGGGATTGAACTAGCATTGGATTATCGGGGTAACTTCACAGAGGACTTCACCTATAACATAGGGGGTAATTTTACCTATACTGATAATAGCGTACAAAATTCTCCATTTGCCGTTATAACAACAGGTTCTGCGCAAGGGGCGGGTCAAACAGGTGCTACCATAAACGGATACATTAATGATGAGCCTATTGGGGCCTTCTTTATGAAAGAATTCATAGGTATAGGGGCTGATGGAAGAAACATATTTACAGATGTGGTGGCCGATGGCGAATCACTGGATAATGACAGAATCATTGCTGGTAGCGCGTTACCCGATATTTTATATGCTTTTTATCTCAAATTCAATTATAAAGATTTTGATTTGGGATTTAACTTCAACGGCGTATCGGGCAATAAAATTTACAATCATACGGCAATGTCTTTGTTCTCTAGAGGGCAATTAGCAAGAAGCTTGAATACAACGCCCTTCGCTGTGGAGTTTGACAACGAGATTGACACAAATTCCAATGAGGTTTCTACCAGATATTTAGAAGATGGTAGTTTCTTAAGACTTAACAATGCGACATTGGGTTATACATTGCGAGCCGAAAACGTTGGCTTGGGTGATTGGGTCAATAGCCTCAGGTTAACACTAACAGGCCAAAACCTTTTTGTGATTTCAGACTATTCTGGTTTTGACCCTGAAGGTAATACAGGAGCTACCATAGACGGAATTCAAACCTTTGGAATAGACCGTTTTACCTATCCGTCACCCAGAACATTATTAGTAGGTTTAAATGTAAAATTTTAATCAAAAAAAATTGTTTCACATGAAAAATAGAATAGTTATTATAACACTTGCTTTGGGATCCTTGCTATATTGGGGATGTACCGACCTGCAAGAAGAACGATTGGACGAAGCTGAATTTGGAGGACAAGCAGAAGTTATCAGTGGTGCCATTGCACCAGCGTATGGTTTTATTTCACAAGTATGGCGACATACCAATTATTTCGGGCTACAGCTACTGCCCGCAGATGAGGCGATACTGCCATTTCGAGGTGGTGAAGATTGGTTTGATGGCGGTAAATTTATTGCCACCCACCAGCACAGTTTTACACCTACAAACGATTTGATCGGAGACTCTTGGAACCAGCTTACCACCAATATCTCTAGAACTTTATCCGCTATAGAAGTCTTAAGACCATTAGCGGAAGAAGGAGACACAACGGCTGCTGGGGCTTTGTCAGAAATGATTGCCTTAAGAGCCTATTTGAATATGTTGCTGTTGGATAGTTGGGGTCTTGTACTTAAAAAAGAGCTTTCTAGTGAGCTTTCGGAAGTCGTACGTGGCCAGGAGGCTATTGATTATATTCAGAGTGAATTGCTTTCTGTAGTAGATATTATTAATACAAGCAGAGGGCCTGGAAGAATTACCCAAGCTGCTGTATGGGGCTTTTTAGCAAGATTACATCTTAATGCTGCTGTGTACCGTGACCCCTATGGTACACCAAATTTTACCCAAGAAGATATGAACGCGGTAATTCAGTATACGGATAACATCATAAACTCAGGTAATTATGCAATTTCCCCTGAATACTTTGAACTCTTTAATGATGATAACAACAGTAATGAGGAATTAATCTTTGCCTTGGACCAAAGAGGACAGTTAAGAGAAGAACATAGCCGTTGGTCCTACTGGTCTGTTTCCGGCGATATGTTTCCAAGACCTGAATTCCCTAGTGCCGATGGTACGGATGGGCCGGCTTTTACACCGGACTTTTTTCAGTATTGGGTTGATGCCTATGGTACTGTTGATCCGGCCGAGGCCGATGCAAGGTTCTTCCAGGAAAATACAATGGTTCCGGAAGAATTAAGGGATTTAACAGGACTATCGCCTTTAAATGATCAAGATCATTATTATTGTGTAGTTCCTGTAGAATTTGAAATGGACAGAGGCGTAATTCGGGGTATTCCATGGGGGCCCAGAAAAGGCGATGATGGAAATTTCTTTACATGTGACGGCGGAGTCCGAATTTATCCACTTCAGTTACGTACTGGAAATAGTCCTGCTCGTGATGTAGGTTATATAGACCACACCTTGGAAATCGATTTTACTCCAGAAGGTTCCTACCACAATACGGGATATCGTTGCGCGAAGTACCAATTTAGCCGTACGTCAAACAATGGAAATCATTTTAGTAGTGTTGATCTTGTATTAATGCGACTTGGTGAAATTTACTTGATGCGAGCCGAGGCCAAATTGAGAAATGGGGATGCCGCTGGCGCATTAGCCGATGTAAATGAGTTACGTGCCGGTAGAACTGCTAGACCAGATCAAACCCCCCCAGCACTAACAGAAATGGATTTAGACATCTTGCTAAGAGAGCGTGGTTTTGAATTATATTGGGAAGGTTTTAGAAGAGGAGACCAAATTCGCTTTGGCACCTATGAAGATGCTTGGACAGAGAAAACAGATTCGGATCCGAACAAAAGATTGTTTCCAATTCCGCAAAGTGCTGTAGATGCAGCTTCGGGAATTGACGGATTCTTAATACAGAATCAAGGGTATTGATTATTAGTTTGAGTTAATTTTTGATAAAAGCAGGCAAATTATTTTGCCTGCTTTTTTTTATTCGACTTTAAGGTTTTTTCTGAACCAACACCAATAGTAGTATACCTTATACCTAACGAGATGGTTTTTCCATATTTTTCGACTTTCTCATTTACCCATGAACGATTAAATATTATTAAGAAATTTTGTTGTATTTTGTCTTGAATGTTCAATTCCATAATTTGTTATTATAATTAAAGTAGGTTGGGGTCCAAAGAGACTGCATTTTATAATGAATGTGAATATGATAAGGGAAGTAAGGATTGCAAATAGAAGCTTATTATGAGGAAGGGGCGCGTTACCATTACAGATATAGCAAGAGAGCTCAAAATAGCTCCTTCTACAGTGTCAAGGGCCTTGAACGATCATCCAGCAATTAAAAAAGAAACTAAGGATGCCGTTAAGGCATTGGCAGAAGAATTGGACTATCAACCAAATCTTTTGGCCTTAAATCTATTGCAAAAAAAATCCAATACTATTGGGGTAATAGTACCAGAAATTACTGGACATTTTTTTTCGGCAATAATTACCGGTATACAGGATGTAATTGTCGATTCCGAATACAATATAATGATCTGCCTTTCCAACGAATCCTATGAGGAGGAGATGACCATTGTTAAGAGGTTATCCAAGATTCAGATAGATGGGGTCTTGGTAGCACCATCATCCGAGACCAAGAATTTTGATCATTTTCGCAGGCTTCAAAAAAGCGGTATCCCAGTGGTGGTTTTTGATAGGGATTGCCCAGGCCTGGAGGCCGATAAAGTTTTGGTAGATGATTATTTTGGGGCATTTCAAGCTGTTGAATACCTCATTGGGACAGGATGTAAAAACATAGCACATTTGGGAGGTCCCTTAAACCTGAGTACCACCGAACAAAGGCTTCAGGGGTATCTTGATGCTCTTGAAAAGAATAGAGTTCCAATAAATAGGGATTATATTGTTCATGTTCCTGGGTTTTCACATAAAGATGGCGCTAAGGCCACTAGAAAAATACTGGAACTCAAAGATCGGCCAGATGCCATTTTTGCCTACAACGATAATATTGCCATTTCGGCTATGCATATCGCAAAAAAAATGGGCTTGAAAATACCCGATGAGGTTTCTGTTTTAGGATTTGATGATGAACCGCACTCCTCTTTTATTACTCCCGCCTTATCAACTGTTTGGCAACCTGTTTATAGTATGGGAATGCTCTCCGCCAGGATTTTATTAAGTCATTTAAACAACAAGAATAACATACTGGAGTTTCGAAAGGAAGTCTTTAAACCAGAACTCGTTATACGGGCTTCTTCACGTTAATGTTCATTGGATATGACTGAAAAATGAAAATGTATTGCTTTACATTTGAAAGGTGTGTTCGGGATACATAAATATTTGTTCCTACATTTTGTGGATTAGAAGTGTCTCCTGTGCCATGCTACAATTCTAGCCTTTTATTAATTATTCTCTTTATTGTCGGCAATGGTACTGTCATGGATATTTATGGGAAACTAAAAAACAACTTCCTAGACCAGAAGTTTTTGCTTTTCAAAGTAATACATGATGAAGTGTACTTACCAACCTTGTCCAATATTTAGTAAAGCCTGCCTTGTAATATATGATAATTGCAAATTATATCTTCTATAAGCTGTATGAACTTCAATTGGATTGCCATTTTGTTATAAGGCATTCATTTTATTTTTAAAGGCCAATATGATTGTTTTCATAATGAAATGAAATTGGCCCCTAACTTTGTTCATAGTTGAACAAATTTATTTACAAAAACATTACTTGTCGGCAAAATACAGTTAACAAAAACTTATTAATATTGGCAGTACAGATTTCAAACAGAATTGAAAGCTATTTTTATATTCTAAATATCAACCACCTAAAACCAATAAAAATGAAATCGAAGTACTTGAAAATTAGGATATATTTAATTCTATTGTTGATAGGTATTTTTTGTTCTTCCCATTTTGCTTATTCCCAGTCCCAGAACAAGGGATTTATTAAGGGCACTGTAAAAGATATGGAATCACAGAATCCATTGCCTGGTGCAAATATAAGAATAGTAGGCTCTTACATTGGTGCAACCACAAATTTTGACGGTGAGTATTCACTTGCAGTTAATTCAGGTAATTTTGAAATAGAAGTTAGCTATATAGGAGAAAAGACTAAAACTTTAAGCGTTGAGGTGGGAGCCGGGGAAACCAAAGTGGTCAATATTGAACTGGAAATGGAGGCAACCCAATTAAACGAAATAATTCTGGCAGGTTCCCTGGACGGACAAATGAAAGCGTTAAACCAGCAGAAATCTGCCGATAACCTTAAAAATGTTGTCTCTTCCGATCAAATGGGGAAATTTCCTGATCAGAATTCAGCGGAATCCCTTCAAAGGGTAACTGGAGTAAATCTTCAGCGCGATGAAGGGGATGGACGATTTATTCTAGTACGGGGATTGGCTCCACAATTCACCAATATTAGTATAAATGGGGAACAAATTCCTTCTCCGGAAGGGGATTCGCGCTTCGTGGCATTGGATGCCATACCCTCCAATCAGTTGGCCTCAATTGAAATTACAAAATCCATCACACCAGATATGGATGGTGATGCAGTGGGAGGTTCTGTAAACCTAAAAACTCCAACAGCCTATAAAAAACAATTGGAGGTTTCAGGGTCTTTGGGCGGGGAGTATAACAATTCTTCGGAGAAGACAACTGCACAGGGGAATATTACCTTGAGCAAAAGAACCAACAACGATAAGTTTGGGATTATAGTAGGGGGTAGCTACGCGCCCAGTGAAAAATTTTCGGAGAGATATACCTTTGATGGTTGGGACAAAGATAATCCGGAAGGATTGGATGAGGTGGAAATTACCAGCTATGAGGTGTCTAGAAAACGCATTGGGGCCAATGCAACCTTGGATTATAAATTCAATGATAAAAGTCAAGTTTACTTTAGGACTTTGTACAGTGAATTAAGGGAAGTGGAACAGAGAAGAAGGCTTAAGTTGGAATCTGAGGAGGATGATGATGTCTTGGAATATGGAATTTCCAAGGAATTCAAATATCGTCCTGAAAATCAGGGAGTTTACAGCTTTAACCTGGGAGGAAACTACTCTGGCGCCAAGGTAATTTTGGATTATGAAATAGCCTATTCCAAGGCATTTCAGAAAACTGAGGCAAACGAGAAAACGGTGTTTGAAAACGCAGAGGATGTTACATGGAGCCTTGACACCTCCGATCGTTTTAGTCCTAAGCTCAATAGTTTTACCTACGATGGGCAAGATGCCCAAGTGGGCAATGCCGCTCTTTTAGGATTGGATGAGTGGGAAAATGAGGTAACAACTGCTTCGGATCATAATACAACCGCTAAAATAAATGCAGCTTTTCCTTTAAATATTTCAGAAAAGCAGGGCGAGATAAAAATTGGGGGAAAGCTTAGGTTTAAAGACAAAAGGTTTATCGTGGACAAATTTGAAAGTTATGGTTATGAAGGAGACAATGATCTTTTCTTAAGCGACTTTGCGGACAATCATGTATATTCTGGGTTTATGGATGGGGAATTTAATCAGGTAGTGGGGCCTTTTACGGACAGAAATACATTCAATTCCTACTATAATAGTAATCAAGGGGATTTTGAGTCCGATTTAATAAAGGCTGCCGAAGAAAAGGCTTTACAGGAATACAAGGCTACGGAAAATGTGTTTGCCGGATATGTCCAAGGCAAAATACAGTTGAACAGACTTATGCTGTTGGCCGGGGTCCGTTACGAAAAGACCAATTTTGATTATGCCTCCGGACAATGGGACGAGGATACTGAAGAAGCTATAGCAGTAAGTGGGACCAATGATTATGGCTTTCTTTTGCCCATGTTTCATCTTAAATACAACGTAAGCGATAACGACATTTTGCGTGCTTCCATTACAAAATCCTATTCCAGACCTAATTTCCAGGACCTTGTCCAAGGAGCGACTTTTAATGGGGAAGAGGCATCAATTTTTAATCCTAACCTTAAACCGGTAAGGGCAACGAACCTTGATATTTATGGGGAGCATTATTTTGGTACCCTAGGACTACTGTCCGGTGGTGTTTTTTATAAAAAATTAAATGATTTTATTTATCAGCAAACTACGGATCAGACCTTTAGGGGTATTCCGGACGTAGAGGTTACCCAATCCGTTAATGGTGCTGATGCCTCTCTATTGGGTTTTGAAATTGGATATCAACAAAATTTAAGCTTTTTGCCGGGCGTTCTAAAGGGGCTTGTAGTGTATTTAAATTATACCCACACGGCTTCGGAAGCCAATGTGGCCAATTTTGCACAAGGGGCAGATCTAAGTGAGATAGACTTGCCCGGGCAAGCGGACAATATTGGTAATGCTGCCCTCGCCTACAATATTGGTGGGTTTAAGGCAAGATTGTCATTCAATTATAATGGGTCTTATATCAATGAGTTTGATGGTGGGGATATAATCAATGTGGAAAGTAGACATCAGTGGGACTTTTCCATGAGCCAAACCTTTAGTAAAAATAAATTAACGGCTTTTCTGGAGTTGGTTAACCTAACCGATGAGGACGAAAGGGAATTTTACAATACTAAAAATACGCCCAGTTTTAGGACAAGATATGGTTCTTGGGGTAGGTTGGGGATAAGGTTTAATTTCTAAGAAAAAATACTTTCGGCCATTTATGATCTACACATTATGAAAAGCATTTTGACTAAGGTTACGGCGATATGTCTACTATTCTTGTCTGGGTACAGCTGCAGCACCGTAAAGGTGGTTGAGAAAGGGATGCCTTTGGAAGCGAGCTATAAACTAACAGATAGTCTACTGGTTTTGAAGGATGCTCTAAACTTCTTAGTGATTGGGGATTGGGGAAGGAAGGGCGATTACCACCAACAATTTGTTGCAGATAGAATGGAAGAAGCTTCCAAAACTCTGGATGCGGAATTTGTCATAGCTCTGGGTGATAATTTTTACCCCAATGGTGTTGCAAGTATAGACGATCCCAACTGGATGGCGTCCTTTGAAAACATTTATAAGGGATACCATCTTGAAATTCCGTGGAATGTTGTTTTGGGTAATCACGATTATAGGGGAAATCCTCAGGCCCAAATAGATTATACCAATAAAAGCCAACGGTGGCATATGCCATCACGATATTATGACTACGATTTTGAGGATGAAGATACCGGATTGAATGTTAATTTTCTATTTTTGGATACCTGTCCATTTGAAAAGAAATATTATACGGAAGCGGCCTATGTTAATGTTAAGACCCAGGATTCCACACAGCAGATAAAATGGATAGATAGTATTATTGCCACTAAGCCAAAAGCAGATTGGACCATTTTTTCGGGCCATCATCCATTATATTCCGGGGGTAAACGGATTGAGGACACGGAACAAATAAGAAATTCACTGCAACCCATTTTGAAGAGAAGCAATGTAGATGCTTATTTTGCGGGCCATGAGCACGATTTACAATACATTAAGCCCCAAGGAAAGACCCACCATTTTATTTCAGGAGCGGGTTCGGAAGTTAGGGAGACTGGTATGATAGATGGAATGTCGAAGTTTGCCGCTTCAGTTCAGGGGTTTATGGCGGTTTCTATAACCAAACAACAAATGCTGGTGCAAGTTATAAACTATAAAGGCAATGTAATCTACGCCACGGAAATAAAAAAGTAGTGATGTTTAATTAGTTTTGTCAGTGACCAAGAGGTTAGATGCTTATCTAACCTTTTTTTTCTTTACTTAAATATTTATAAGGGGCGAAATATTTTATACTTTTCTAATCATCATAAAATAAAATAATAGGGAGCTTACTGGTATGAAATTATTAATTATAGAGGACGAGCAAGAAGTTCAGGATGACTTAATCGAATTCCTAAAAGGGGAAAACTTTTTATGCGAGGCGGTATCCACTGCGTCATTGGCCAAAGAAAAAGTATATATGCATGAATATGACGCCATTATTTTGGATATTGGCCTTCCGGATGGCAGCGGGCTTGAAGTTTTAGAATATCTAAAAAAAATAAATAAAAATACTGGTGTCATTATTCTAAGTGCCCACGGTGCAATAGATGACAAAATTTCTGCCTTAGATCTTGGAGCGGATGATTATCTTACAAAACCTTTCGATTTTAACGAGCTGAATGCCAGAATTAAATCCATAATTAGAAGAAAACACTTTCATGGCAATAATACTATAGACTTTGGAGACATTAAAATAAATACAGTCTCCCATGAAGTTGTAGTTAATAATAGAAACATTACCCTAACCCAAAAAGAATATCAAATGTTACTTTATTTTATAAGTAATGAAAACCGGGTCATAACCAAGGAATCAATAGTGGAGCATTTATGGGGAGATGATACCGATATGTTCGATTCTTTCGATTTCATTTATGGTCATATAAAAAACTTAAGAAAAAAAATAGTCAATGCAGGCGGTAACGATTATCTCTCTACAATTTATGGCGTAGGGTATAAATTCCAAAAAGTTTGAAATTATTAGTTAAAACATCACTTTATTATGCCATGGCTTCGTTGCTTTTTTTTGCCGTTGCCGGTTTTATTATCCTCATTAATTTTAATAATGTTATTGATAATGATATCAATGATTTTCTAGTAAATAGGGAGGAAATTGCCACTACACAGTTAGTCAATGATATCCCTATTGAAGCATTGAACAACTATGAGCAAATAATCAAGATTTCAACGAACCAGGAGGAAATAGATAATTTAATATTCTCGGACACCATAGTTTATGATATTATTGATGATGAATTCCATGCCTATAGAAAATTAAATGTCATTCGGAAAATAGGCATTGCCTATTATGACATTACGATCTTCAAGTCTTTAATAGAATCCAACCTTTTGGTGGTAGAGATATTAAAACCAATGTTACTGGTTTTTTTAGGCTTGCTGACCTTTCTTATACTTGGTAACCTATTTATTTCAAGAGGCTTATGGAGGCCTTTTAAGGAAACACTTATTACCCTAAAGAATTATGAACTTGGAAGTACACGTTCTATAGATTTCAGCAAGACGAATACGCGAGAATTCAATCAGCTCAATAATATGTTGAATATTATGATTAAAAAAATTCATTATGATTACCTCAATCTTAAGGAGTTTACAGAGAATGCCGCTCATGAAATCCAGACCCCGTTGGCCATAATTCGCAACAAATGCGAAATCCTTTTACAGTCTGAAAAACTAACCGATGTTGAGTTGAAGCCTCTAAAATCCATTTACAATAGTTGCTTGCGGTTATCAAAAATAAACCATGGGCTTACCTTGTTGGCTAAAATAGAATCGGGGGCATATGATAATTCAGAGAAAGTAGATGTTACGGAAGTGGTAAAGAGCCAAGTTCAGCACTATATAGAAGTTGTTGAGCTCAATGGGCTAATAATAAAGACGGAATTAAAACAACAAATATACTTTGTCATAAACCCCGATCTTATAGAGATTTTAGTATCAAATTTGATAAGAAATGCTATTAAGCATAATACTTCCAATGGAACAATACATATAACTACATTTCAAAATTGCATTAGATTTTCAAATAGTGGAAATCAATCCAAAATAGATACCTATCAATTTAAACGGTTTAATAGATCCAATAAAAATTCGTTGGGCCTAGGGCTGTCCATTATCAATAAAATATGTTTGGCATATAATATTCAGCTAAAGTATAGCTATGAAAATGGACTACATAATTTCGATTTGAACTTTTGATTTGGAGACAGATTCTCTACAGAATTAACCCATAAGTTTACTAAACATAAAATATGAAGCAGTTAATTTTAATAGTATTTACAGGGTTTATAGTTTGTTCGTGCAACAAGGAAACCGTTCCAAGGGAGGTACAAATTAAATTCCTGGAACTTGAGCCGTCAGCTCACAATATTGAATGGAGTTTGAAAAGGGAGCTTTATAGGTTGCATTACACCCTGGACGGCTTCAATTACACCTCTTATTTTGATAAAGCGGGGAACTGGCTTGAGACTGAATTGGAAATAGATAAAAGTGAACTTCCAGAAGCCATATCAAATACGATAGCTGAAAAATTAAACGATTACTCTATAATAGATATTGAGTTGGTGAAAACAGCGGATGACCAAATATTTTATGAAATAGATTTAAAAAAAGGAGATAAAATTTACGATATACTGTTTAACGATTCAGGAAAAATTTTAAGAAAAAAGATATAACATTATGAGGATAACAAACCCAGTAGCCAGTTTCTTAAGTGTAATAAGCGTTGTGTTAATTAGTGCTTGCGAGTCAAAACCAAAGATTTCTGAGAACGCCATAAAGCCAAAAATCACGACAGTGGCAGCAAAACATGATACTGACGATGCTGCCATTTGGGTAAATGAAGAGGATCCGTCACAAAGCTTAATACTTGGAACGGATAAAAATGAGGACGGTGCCTTGTATGTATACGATTTAAAAGGTAACATCATTGAAGATAAAACGGTTAGGGGTTTAAAACGCCCTAACAATGTGGATATTGAAGAGATTGAATTAGGTGGGGAAGAATTTTCCATTGCAGTCGTTACGGAGAGGTTAACCAATAAATTAAGAGTTTTTAGAATTCCGGAAATGACTCCTATTGACAATGGAGGCATTGATGTTTTTGTAGGAGAAGAGGAAAGAGATCCTATGGGAATCTCATTATATAAAAATGTAGACGACAAGGTATATGCCTTTGTAGGGAGAAAATCGGGACCACTGGATGGATACATTTGGCAATACGAATTAAAAGCAGATAAAAACGGAAACGTCATTGCTGAAAAAGTAAGGGCTTTTGGAAAGTATAGTGGAATTAAGGAAATTGAGGCGATAGCGGTAGATGATGAATTGGGCTTTGTGTACTATTCGGACGAAGGGGTTGGTGTACGTAAATATTACGCTGATGTTGAGAAGGGAGATGAGGAGTTGGCAATTTTTGCCACAGAAGGTTTTGCTGGAGACCACGAGGGGATAAGTATTTACACAACGGATATTGGTACCGGTTATATAATTGTTTCCGAT
>Ga0114916_1000689_pt1 | contig 21396 bp, 20 predicted proteins | sample MalvirAntarct_66_FD_83501 | JGI IMG/M metagenome (GOLD analysis project Ga0114916, IMG submission 83501) | Marine viral communities from the Global Malaspina Expedition - Malaspina viral metaG Antarct_66 | ecosystem: Environmental > Aquatic > Marine > Oceanic | place: West Anvers Island... | reverse complement strand
TCCTCAATGGGCTGCTACTCGAAGCCCTGAAAACCAAAGATTATTCGAAAATCGATCTCTGCATTCCGGAGTTTCTGTCTTCTGAGGAGTACGGATTCTCTTTCTCAAACAAGCCCAAGAAAGAGAATAAGATATTCTCATTTCTGAGTCCGTCGCAACTTGAGGAGGTATTCAAAAACCCCGACGATCTGACGATAGAGCGGCTGGAAAGCAAGAAGGTGTTTGCATATTCACCGGCCGAGGGCCGCGTTCTAGGCTACATGCGTTGGCCAATATTCGATTGCTTGGTGTATGAGCATGCGATCGATACCGACTACTTCGTACTCAACAGCGGTCGCTGGACCAAGGTCGATCCTGAATTCCATCAGTCGATAGTAGATTTCATGGCAAATAAGGTTCGCGAGGAAGACGCGGAACCGTGGTGCTGCGAGATTGATATCAGCGACGATGATGCAAAACAGAACACGGAGGCCAAATTCAACAACAAGGTTGTTGAACTTCGCCCCGGGACAATTCTGTTTGATCGAGCCAAACTACGAATCGGCACCGGGAGAAAGGACAAAGAATTTTGTGACGTTCTTGAGCTTACCGCAGAAGGGCAGGTTCGGATCATCAACGTCAAAAAATACAAAGACGCGGCCTCGATCAATTATCTTTTCTCGCAGGCCAAATTCTACTGCGAAGCCTTCTTGAACGATGACACCTTTTTGTCGGAAATCCGCAGCCATATCGACAAAAGCGCCTGCCCGGTTAAAGCTGACTATCTTGCGTACATCAAGCCCGCAATCGAGGACAATCACGGTCGGGATTATAAGCTCTGTCTCTGGCTCCTGTTTAGCAAAGCCGATGCAAAGCCAGACAAAAATGACATCCCACTGATTGCGCAATACGAGCTTAAGCTCATGCACGATCATCTCCGGCGGATTTGCAAATTTCAGGACATCGTCATTCGGTTCATCCCAGTGAAGATGACGAGATACACTCAATCGAAAAAGAATAAACCAGCCTCATAATTGAAAGGATGGAGGAGCGATGAAATCTCCCAATTTTGAGCATCTCAAAGCTCACATTCTTCCGTTATCCGTCGCATCAAACTTTGAGGTAGCACGTCGGGAATGGGATCTGGTCGCTGTCGAAATCAGCGAAGAGTGGGATAGTTGTCCCTGCGGTCAGGACATCAAGGAGCATTGCTACATTCGCAACCGCCATAACGGCAATACCACCTACGTCGGCAATGTCTGCATCAATCGCTTCATCCAGATTAGTACTGGAAACCTTTTCGATGGCTTAAAGCGTATCGCCCAAGATGATACCGCGAATGCCAATAACGATTTGATCGAGCATGCCTATCGCATGGGCTACCTGTACAGTGAAAAGGAGTACCTTTTCCTTTTGCAGACTGCCCGCAAACGCACACTCTCGCCGGCCCAATTGAACTGGAAGCGCAAGATCAACCGCCGCATCCTCGCGCAAACTATCGTTCAGCGCCGGACGATCCGTTAGACACAACCAGACAAAAGTAGCTATACGAGAATAGATTTTTTATTAAAATATGCGCACCAATATATGGAGATTTAAGCAGAATGTTCAACTATATAAATTTTTACAAATTTTATTGATATATTATGAAAAGCAGCGCCTTATTTCATCTATGGAAGCGTCAAGTATTTTTGCGGAGTCGCCATAAGGATTTCGACCGCCTCATGTCAATGCGTGGATATTCTTCCGGTATCTACATGATAGCCTGTGCGGGAGAGATTGTTTATGTAGGCCAGTCGTGGGATCTGCGCCGTCGTTCCATCGAAAGCCTGGGCAATCTTTATCACAGAGTATCAGACATTTCGTTACCGTGGTCCATCGCATTTGCTCCATGTGCACCAGAGGAGATGGATGAACGCGAAAGCACGGCAATTCGAAGCTATGCCCCACGCTTTAATACGTCACTCCCAAGTGTGGCGAAGAGCGAGTCCCGTATGCCTGAGATTGTTGGCATTGCGGCGGTCTTTGAGGATCAGAACGCCCCCTGCGGCGGCTTCGAACCGAATAATCTAGAGCTCCAGATGCAAAGAGCGACAACAGACCCATACCCCCCTTGGAAGACAAAGAAGACTCGACGAAAGACTTTTGCGGGGGTGAAACCGCGACAGAGGAAAACTTCCCCCACGCTCGTTGAATGGACCAAGGAAGACTCAGCAAATTTGGTTCAAGCCTATGGCGTATCGCTCAGCGAACCACTGCGCTTTACAATCAACCTCTGCAATGACGGGTCGGTGGTTACAGGCGAAGGCGAATTTATCGGAACATGGGAGATGGATGAGAACGAGCATCCATCCTTCTATCCTGACGGCGCGTCAGAGCCCCTGTTCATTGACGTTTTTGTGGGACTTCTCTGCCAGAGAATAGCAGAGTGGCATGAGGCCAATTCCGGTGAAAAATCCCATTGAAGCGGCCGATCACCCAATGACCGTCATGGACAGCGCGACGATCGATCAGGCCTCGCTCACTTTTGCCAAGCGCCATATCGTTCGAATGCGGAATGTGCCGATTTGGAAGTCCACGTAATACCAAGCCAGACGCGCCCCTCCAAAGAGAAATCGACCGCAGACAGACGGGTTGCGGTCGACAAGGTCATATCCCTTCGAAGCTTACATGGACTTACCGGATGCCCAACGCTTCGTTATTACCGCACAAGCACGGATGGACTTATTCATCGTCGGAGTTCGTCGACCACCACGGCTTCTTTGCGCGCTCCTTGCGCTCTTTTTCTTGCTGAAGCCTGCGGGTCTCCAGACCAGCTGTGTTGGCGCTGTGGCCGGTGTGATAGCCCATCTGGCCAAGGTGCATCTGGTAGAGCTGCTGGCCGAGCGTGGTCGGCTTGTCATAGGGATTGTAGGACATGTTCGTCTTCTCCTGCGGTTGAAATTGATCATGCATGAAGAATTCGTCGCCTCTGACGGTCTATCGAAATGCCTCCTTTCGTTATACCTGCGGTGTGGGTATCTGCTTGGTCGCGCTACCTGCCGGGAACGCGTGGCGCTGCTGTCGTCGCGACCATGTCGTCTGTGATGCCAAGGTCGAGGTCGGCGGTAGCCTGCAGCGAAGCTTCATTGTCCTCGCCTGCAAGTTCCGGGATTTGTCGACGCACGGCGGCGGGCATGTCGTCGACCAGGTCCTTGCGCAACTGATCGTACTCATCCTGCGTCATCTCCCCGGCATCGAGGCGCTCGCGCGCGTCGTCCAGCTTGTCCTGATACCCGGTCAAATCGGCCCGCTCGTCAATCAGCGCATCACGCCGCTCAAGCCCCAGTTGGAAGCGTTCCCAGCGTGGAAGATGGTCGGCAATCTCGTTCGGGTCGATAAACTCGTTCGATACTTCCTTGCCGTGTTCATCGAAAACACGAAGCCCGTCTTCGGTCTTGAACACGCGACGCCCGTCAGGAAGGACGTAGGCTTGCGCCAACATTTCATCAAGCTGCGTCTGGATTTGTTCAAGCGCCTTTTCGTTTTCATACAGGGCATTGACCGTGGCTGTGTCGTAGCGGTCGATCTCAAACCGAAATTCGCGCGCCTGCGCTTCCGAGATCACGACCAACGCCAGATCGACCAGATCGGCTACATCCTTGTCCATGTCGTCGTTGCGTTCGCGCCGTTTGCGTTCCTCAACCTCTTGCTGCTGAAGAAACCGATACGCCTCCGGCTGAGTGCGGGTTGTGAATTCTCTGCGCAGAGCTATGGCCGGGGCTACCTGCATTATTCCCCGCATTCCTTCTTGATCATCGCCCACGCGACAACCGAAGGTGAATAGTCCGCATATAGCCGGAATGCCGCTTCAATCGAGTCCTGAGCGGTGTCGCCTCCTTCATAAAACCAGTCGTAAATACACTTCATCCCGCGCTCGTCTTTGCTGCCGTTCGTGGCGCTGTCTCTGAGAAAGCGCGCATAGGCCAAACCTTCGATCATGCCGGAAACATAGATGTAGCGATCAGCAGGCTTCATGCGCTCCATGAGCACGCCTGCCGTCATGGCGGTGTCGGCGTTGGCCGCGTGAGTGATCCCCAAAGAAAGCAGAAATGCGGATGCAGCGGCGGCATTGGCCACGCACGAAAACGACCGTTTGTGTTGAAATTTGAAATGCCTCTTCTGACTATGAGACAATAGTAAATAAATAGAGGGATTTCAGGATGTTGGCCTGGTCGACACAAAACCGCAGCACCAAACAAGGAGTAGCTCGAAAACGGTCGTTTATGTCAATCAAATTCTATACATAAGGACCGCCTAACTGATTGATTCGCATACGAAATGAACGAGAACGACGCTGAATACCATGGCAGGCGGGTGGGCTACCTGCGCTGCTCGCGAAATGACCAGAACGAGGATCGGCAGATTGACGGACTTCTGCCCCACTGCGATGAAATGCATGTGGAATTCGTCAGTGCTGCATCACAATCCCGCCCGGTGTTCGAGCGGGTTCTGGCGAGCCTGAAGCATCGGGATACACTGGTGGTGTGGGATATCGACCGGGCTTTTCGCTCTGCCTTCGATGCTCTGGACGTCGAACGCTCACTGCGAGCGCGGGGCGTGTCCTTCCAGGTTGTGAAGGTGGCCATGGATACCGCCACCGCAGAAGGAGAATTCGTTTTCACCATGCTGAGCGCGCTCGCCCAATTCGAGCGGCGGCTATTATCCCGCCGCACCAAGGAGGGACTAGCCGCCGCTCGGGCACGTGGCAAGCGCATTGGCCGGCCACCAAAATTGACAAAGACGCAGATCAGCGAGGCACAAAAGCGCGTTACTGATGGCGGAGAGGCCCGATCAAAAGTAGCCGCCGATCTTGGCGTGGCACCCTGGACACTCTCCCGTTACCTGAAGAGAATGAGCGAGGAAGGCGAAACAGCCTGGGCTTGACGACCGCGATTCGGTCGTCGGAGTTATGGATCTTGACACTCTGGCGCGTACGATCAACTGACTATGCGCCGATCGAACCGGTGGGAGAAACACCGAATGGATGCGCATGGATCCCGATCAACACGGGTTACGCGAGATGAGCTCTACGAGTTGGTCTGGCAAACGCCGATGAGCCGATTGGCGCAGGAATTCGGCGTTACGGGCAACGGACTCGCGAAAGCCTGCGATCGGCTTGATGTACCCTATCCGCCGCGTGGCTATTGGGCCAAGAAGGCGGCCGGCAAGACGGTGGTGAAGTACAAGCTACCCGCGCGGCGGGATGATACTCCGGTGGACACCATCGTTCATCGCACGCAGGCAAAGCCCACGCCACTGCCCGAGGCCGTACAATCAGCGAGCGAAGCCGCTGCGCTTGTCGCCGAACTGATCATTCCCGAGGGGCTGGATCGGCTCCATCCTCGCGTCAAGGCCTGGATCACCGAACACAAGCAAGAGCAAAGAGAACGGGAACTCGAGTACAAGCGGCGGCGGCGTGATGAGTTCTGGTTTCGGTCCTTGTTGCCGGATCTCACCGAACGCGATCTGTATCGCTTCCGGGTCACAAGCGCGATCTTCGAGGGGGTCGAGAAGGCTGGCGGCAAGATCGACCACTCACCCATCACCGGCAAGGTTGCATTCTTGATTTATGGCTTCAAGGTCGAGTGCTCTATCGTCGAGAAACTGGTGAAGTCATTCAAGCCAAGGGATGAGCAGCATGAATGGACGGCCTATCCCCACCATCATCAAGGCGGCCTGACCTCGTCCGGGTTTCTGCGAGTAACCATCACAACTCATCTGGGACAAGGTCCGCACCAGTGGATCGAAACCGACAAGACTGGCATGGCGGAGCTTCTCCCCGACATTATCGGCGGCATCATGGCCGCCGGACCGGTTCTCGCCGAGCGCAAGCGCGAGCAGGACGAATGGCAAAGAAAACGCCGCGAGGAAGAAGAGCGGCGGTATGAACTTCGTCGGCTCAAGGAGATCGATGACAAACAATGGGCGCGCTTTCGCGAATACGCGGATAATTGGCATGAGCATGCGAGACTCACGCGCTTTCTGGTAGAACTCGAAACCAGGCTGGCAAGCGAAGAAAACGTTGATATCGGAGACCGGTCATTGAGCCAATGGATCGAATGGGCGCGGGAGCGGATTACCGCGTTAGACCCTTTTGGCGCGGGTGCTACCGGGATGTTCAACACCATCTCAAGCACTGGCAAATGGCCATAGTTTGATCCCACGAGAACAAGCGGAAAGCGGCTCAGCGAAGTGGGCCGCCTCCCAGGTTCAGTATTCTTCGGCCAGCATGATCGTCAGCACGCGACGGGTCAGCGTGGGGGTCGGATGGATCGGGACTGTGATAACGATAGTCGGTATCGTAGTAGTCAATCTTCCAGAAGACGGTTCCAATGCCTTCCTGCTTGAAGCTGCCAAAATCGCGCTCGCCATGCGGATCGTTGTCCGGCGTGAATTCATCGAAGGTGCGAACCTTACTGATAACCTCTTCCCGGGCGGCATCGGGCAAAGCCCGAATGCCTGGGGTGAGGATTACGGTGCCGGTCAGAAATGTGGTTCTGAGCAGGTCGTTCAGTTGACCGATGGAAAGTTGGGGGCTCATAGCGAGCCCCCGTTTTCGGCATCGACCGGAAGGATGAACAGGACGCCCTGACGTTGGGCGAGTTCAACCGGGATTATATCGAGAGCGATAATGCCGCCTCTCTTGTCCCCTTTGCGGGGCCAGACGGCACCGATTTCCTTGGGGCGGGCAAGAATGTCCCTGCCGGTTTCATCTTTGCCGGTGATGCGCGAGAAGGTGACGCGGAAGAGCGGCTTGTCGTTAGTGTTCTTTGTAGTCATATCGAAGTCTCCTTTGTTTGGGGCTGGACCATCCAGCCTGTGCGTCAGGAGAAATCGGGCCGGTATGAGGCCGCCGGTCATGGTCAACACGGGAGCGAAGCGAATGGAGCGGGCAGAGCCATTGAACGGCGGACGCGGGTCTGATGGACATAAGCATCAGGGTGGCTGGATGGTCAGCGCTCAACCTTGGGAATTCGATCGTTGGAGAATGACCAAACCAACCGAACGGGATACCCTTCAAGCAGCGCGCGACAATCGTCAGTCCAAATTTCCGTCGCTTGCATTCAGGCGGGAATATTCCGCCATCAGGAACATCACATAGCTGCGGATAAGATTGCAGAACAGCCGCGCATCATTAGGCCCGATGTTGATGGCCGCTTTCAAATCCGTTCCATGACGGACACCGCCGCCGGTGGGCGATGAGAGAAAACCGTGAAGCGTTGTCAGCCAATTCAAGACCTGCTCTAGGATCGTGCCCTTGTGATGTCGCTTGAGCCTGTCGGCAATTTTATTGAAGTATTTGCCTTCAATTTTTGCCTCGCCGGCAGAAAGGCCGTTGAATGCCGTCGAAACAGTCTCCATGAGCCAGAGAACTTCCTGCACCGCTTGGCGATGTCTGCCCTCACCTAGCAGTTTCTCTGACTCTTCAAATGATTTGTGAATCAGTTCCTGCGCTTGCTGATCGAGAGACTCATAAGATTTCGGGACAGGAATTGCGCGATGCGTCCCTGTTGATTTGAGATACGACGGTTCGATCTGATAGGGAGTTTCATTTTCCGCGAGAATGCGGTTCATCCGGTCAACACTTGGTAGAGCCAATTCCGGATCTTCCCGCAATGCCTCGCACGCTTCGTAAAACGCCTCAATGAAAAGAGGCGCGTTGGTTGATGCTCGTGTCATGGCGCTGTTCAGGTCTGACTCGGCCCAGCTCGCGCTTGAACTCCAGCTTGATACGCCCCCATAGGCTGCGGTGAAATGCTTTTTGAAATGCTCAAGCATTGACTGCGTCTGACCTTGGGCAACGATTTTGCCAACCAGTTCGTCAAACGCCCAAACCACTTCTCGCGGGAGCTCTCCGGGGCTTTCAAAACGCCATTCGCTGTTTTCAAGTTTCATGAGATGTCCAGTATAGGCGCAGAAGGATTGCCGGTGCGGTAGTGAATGCTACTCCCCGGCCATGATCGCTTCATAATCCTGCCCACCAGAAAAGATACGCAGGACATCGACACGGTCATCGGGAAGTTCATAGGCGATGACGATGCGCCGCCAGAGTGGAAAGATGTAAAGTCCTGGCCTCAAGTCCGGCCTCATCCTCCCCATCTGCGGCGTATCGCAAATATTGCGGCAAGCCTGCTCGATCTCGGCGACATAGCTGCGTGCGCGGGGCGGATTATCGGCTGCGATAAACCAGAATATCTCTTCCAGATCCGCAAGCGCAGCCGACGTGTAAACGAGTTTCCGGTTCACGATTCCGGCGTCTTCTCCGCTTCCTCCAGAAGGCGGTCAAAATGATTGCTCACCGTTTCCGCGCTATGGCGCACCGGATCGGCTGCGGAGGCATCAAGACTCGCGCGGATCGTATCGAGACGCTCGCCGCGTTCTTGCTCGCGCTGCTGCCACAGGCGCAACGCCTCGCGGATGACTTCGCTGTTTGAGGCGTACCCGCCATCCTCGACCTGACGGCGCACCATGCGCGCCATGTCGAGCGGCAGGCTGATACTGAGTTTTTCAGTGTGCATGGGTGATCCTTTCACTACTACCCAATACTACCATTTCCCACCTGCCGATTTCAATGATTTTCGGATGAGGTCGGGCCAAGAGTCCGAGCGGTTCGTCTCTTGATGGCCCGCAGCTTGCCTTTCAGTTCGCGTTTCACATAGCCGCTGATGACTTCCCGCGCGAAGGCATCCGGGCTCAGGCCGGGTACGAGTGCGGCATGCAGCCCCATGAAACTGCGGTAGCCGGTCTCCGAGAGAAACGGCTTGTCCCAGTCCACAGCGTTGGCGCTGAAATTCATCCACGGCATGAAGCACGCGCCTATGCCGAAAATCCCGTCCATATCGATGCGCACCCGCATGGCGTTCACCTCGATGATGAAGCGGCCATCCTGTCCCCAGAGCGGCACAGTGCCCTCAGGCGCGGCGGTCAAGCTGGCAAGCCTGCAGCCCGGCGCGTCCGGCGATGCCAGAATGCCGGGCTCGCCGCTATTGAGCTTGAGGGCAAGCTTGGAGGCCTCCTCGCGGAGTGCCATAACGGTATCATGGTCTGCCGCCAGCATGGCGGCATGATGCTTGTCGGTCAGATCACAATAGAAGGGCAAAGCCTCTTCCATTGTGCCGGGCAGATGGCCGTGCGTCCGCTCGAACGCTGCGGCCTTGTTGATCGTATCGGCCTCGCTCAGAAAATCATCAAAGCCGAGTTGCGCCGGATTCATCGAAGCGGATTTGTGTCTCATGATCCGCACCCTCACGCCGCTGCCGATTGAGCGGCGTCAGGTTGCTCGTTCTCGGCGACGGCACCGTGCAGGAAATCAACGGCCCGTTGCGCATGGGCGGCGGCAGTGAAGATTGCCCGCTTGTCGTTTTTCAGAACCTTGAGCCATGTGCCGATATAGGCGGCATGGTCTTCCCGGATCTCCGGCGTGATGCCGAGATCAGCGCACAAAAAAGCTGCTCCCAGTTCCGCCACCAGTTCTTCGGCGGCGTAACCTTCATCGCCCCAGCGCTTGCGGCCAAGATCGCGATCAATACGGCTCTTGTGTTTTGTCCAGTGGATATGCTCATGGCCGCTGGTGGCGTAATAGGATTCCGCATCCCTGAAAGTTTCGAATAACGGTAGCTGGATGTGGTCGGAGCCTTCGGCATAATAGGCGCGATTGCCGCCATGCTGAACGCTTGCCCCGATGGCGGTAAAGAACGCATCCGCTGCCTCGATCCGTGCCACCGGATCAAGAATGACCTGCGCCGGTTGTGTGAAGTGTTCCGGCAATCCGTCGATCTGCTCGACATTGAACACGGTGTATCCCTTCATATAGGGAATATCGCGCTCGACCTCCTCGCCGCTCTTCTCGTCGGTCTCCGTCCGGTGCAGCGTGTTGGCATAGACAACGAGACTGCCGCTCTCTCCTTTCCTGACATGCCCGCCCAGTTCCTGCGCCTGTTTGAAGGTCATCCAGATCGGCGCGGCAAAGCCCTTGGTCACCGCCTCCGACCAGAGCATTACGGTGTTGATGCCGCGATAGGCAATGCCGTTGGCCCGCAAGGGTCGGGTGATGCGCCCTGCCGCATGTTCGGCGCTCCATGGTTTCATCCATGGCCGCACGCCGTTCTCCAGTTCGGTGACGATCTGGTGGGTGATCCTCTGATAAATGTCCTGTTTGGTGGTCTGTCTCATGGCAAAGCCTCGCTTTTCTTAGGGTTGAACCTGCGAAGCCCTCTCTTGCTAAAAAGCCGCGCATGAACCCTTGGCCAGCGCCGAGCGTCCAATGAAAAAGCCCGCGTCAGCGGGTTGGACGTTCGATCGAAAGGAAGGGTGCCAAAGCCTCACCGCCCCCATGGGCGGATTTGTCCCGACAACACGGGAGGCAAGACCAGCGTCAGCGGCTGGCCGAATGGAGCGGGCCGGAGGGACTGAGGCTATTGGGACAAGCCCTGACGTCGATGTAAGCTGGAAAACAGGGTTCCAGGCGCGCCAACGGTGCGCAAAACAAACAACTGGCGGCTGAGAATCAGACGCCGCCCCCCATCTCCTGCCAGGGATCGTCACCCGGATGGGCCGAAACCGCGCTTTCGGGTTCGGTCTAGCGTTAGCGGAATAGAGCCCGACCGGCCAAGCCGGGGGCAGAAAACTGGGATGGCTGCGAACGATCTCTTTCTAATCAGCTTTTCCACGGGCATAAGGCCACGAAAGAGGATATTTCTGGTTGGGAATCTGCCCCGGATGGTTAAAATACACTGATGATAGAAAACATATTTCAGGGAAGTCTTTTTACCAGTGATTTTCTGACACAATCCATTGTCAGCAATGCAGACTGGAGAAGTGTCAGCGACGATGAAATCGATGTGCTGGCAGCAGATTTAACCGCCATATATGCGGCATTTCCGGTTGGCCAGACACCCAATGAAACCCGCACCGAAGATGATCTGATTTGGCCGGTACTGCGACGCCTGGGCTGGGATCAGTTCATGCGACAGCAAAACCTGACGGTCAAAGGTCGGGACGACGTACCGGACGGACTGCTATTCTCCGACGCGGGAACAAAGTCACAGGCTGATCATTTTCCAGAGGAGTGGAAGCGCTACCAACACGGCCTTGCAATTGTAGAATCGAAACGCTGGCGCCGGCCGCTTGATCGGCAATCCGGCAAGCGTGGCGAAGAGCTGGCACCATCAACACAGATGCTGCGCTACCTGCGGCGCGTCGATGACGTGACGACCGGCAAACTTCGTTGGGGTATCCTCACAAACGGAGGCAGGTGGCGTCTCTATTATTCCGGGGCACGGTCGGTTTCCGAACAGTTCTTTGAACTCGATCTTGCTGCCGTACTCGGCATTGCCGGAATTGGCGACGGCCTGTTCGCGCTTGATGAGCAGGAAAAACGCCACGCACTTCGCGTGTTCGCACTGGTGTTCCGCAGGGAGGCGTTTCTGCCTTCGGCAACCGATCCCCGGACTTTCCATCTTCGTGCCCTTGATGAAGGAAAGTTCTACGAAGAGCGCGTCGCGAACGATCTATCGAACCTTGTGTTCGATAATATCTACCCGCTGTTGGCGCGCTCAATCGCCGATAATGTGCCAAAGGCAGCGCTCCAAGACGTGCGGGAAGCTGCGCTGATTCTTCTCTACAGACTGCTGTTTATCCTTTATGCCGAAGACCGCGACCTGTTGCCCGTAAATGATCGCCGATACGATGACTACGGCCTGCGTGATCGCGTCAGGCTGGATGTTGGCAATCGCAAAGACAATAACGATACGTTTTCGACGACGGCTGCGCGCTATTGGGCGATCCTTGATGATCTGTGCCGCGCTATCGATGAAGGTGATACATCGATCGGACTTCCACCTTACAATGGTGGGCTCTTCGATTCCGACCGAACGCCACTTCTTCGTCAGGTTCGCCTTTCCGACTCTGTTATGGCGGAGGTGATCGACAAGCTCTCTTTCGAACGCACTGACAATGAGCGCAAATACATCAACTACCGCGATCTCAGTGTGCAGCAACTCGGATCGATCTATGAAAGGCTTCTAGAGCACGAGGTTGTGAGAGAGGGCGAGATTGTTGATATCCGCCCGAACATTTTTGCGCGCAAAGGTTCCGGCAGTTACTACACGCCTGACGAACTCGTGAATCTCATCATACGTGAAACATTGGAACCCTTGATCGAAGCGCGGCTCAAAACTTTCCGGGAGAAATCGGAAGAACTCGCCGCCTCTGATCAAGATGAAGGCCGCAAACTGGGCATTCTGAGACGCTTCGACCCCGCTGTAACGCTGCTCGATCTTAAAATCTGTGACCCGGCCATGGGCTCGGGTCACTTCCTCGTCAGTCTTGTCGATTACATGGCCGACCAGGTCATCACCGCCATCGCCGAGACCGAAACGATGGTCGAATGGGCCGACTATATTTCGCCACTTGCTGATCGGATCGAAGGTATCCGCAATACCATCCTTGGCAATGCGGAAGAACGCAGCTGGACGGTTGATCCCGAACAGCTTGACGACCGGCACATTATCCGCCGCATGGTATTGAAGCGTTGCGTCTACGGCGTGGATAAGAATCAGATGGCGGTTGAACTAGCCAAGGTTGCCCTTTGGCTGCACAGCTTCACGGTCGGCGCGCCGCTCTCCTTTCTCGACCATCATCTGCGCTGCGGCGACAGCTTGTTCGGTTCTTGGGTCAAGACGGGAATCGAAAAGGCCACGGCTTATGGAAGCCCGCTTCTTCTCCACGAGCCGGTGAAGACGGCGCTCGGCTCGGCAGCCTCGATGCAGACCATCGAAGGTCTGCCGGATGCGGAAATCGCTGAGGCGCACCGCTCGCAGGAAATCTTCGAAGGCGTTCAGGTGATGACAGCGCCGCTCAATGCGTTCCTGTCATTGCTGCATGCAATCGAATGGCAGAATCTGAAAGGCAAGGACAACGCCAAAGCGATACAAGGCTTTTTCGACGGCTCGTTCGGAGATCCGTTCGATATTGCGCTTGGCAAGCGTGAGCCGCAGGTGCGCGACGATCATGGCCGCCGATTTGTCGAGATACTAGCTGCCGCCCGCGAATTGATGTTCGAGGAGCGTTTCCTCAACTGGCAGGTCGCCTTTCCGGGAGTGTGGACCGATTGGGAAGGCGACGGTTTGAGCGGCGGATTTGATGCGATCATCGGCAATCCGCCTTGGGACAGGATGAAGCTTCAGCAGGTCGAATGGTTCGCGGCGCGTCGCCGGGAGATCGCGCTGGCGCAAAAAGGGGCGGACCGCAAGCGTATGGTCGCCGATCTGGAGTTGGCTGGCGACCCCCTCACTGCTGACTATGAGAAAGCCAGTGTTCGCGCTGAGACTGCCCTAAAGATCGCTCGCAAGTCCGGCGACTATCCCATGTTGTCAGGCGGCGATATGAACATCTATTCGCTCTTTGTTGAGCGAGCTCTGGCTCTCGTCAAAGACACCGGTATGGTTGGATTGCTGACACCTATTGGGATTGGGGCGGACAAAACCGCAGCGAATTTCTTCACGTTCATAAGCGAGGCCAAGAGAATCAAAGCGTTCTTGTCTTTCGAAAACCGAGGTGGGTGGCTATTCCGAGACGTGCATCACGAGGATCAACCTACAATAATAGTATTGACTGGTGGCGACCAAAGATTTGATAAATTCAAATACGCTGTCAAGATGACAGAACTTCCTACTGACGCATCCCCGTCAATTACATATATAGATAGTGAAGACTGCCGCCGCGTTAACCCGAACACCGGCACCGTTCCTATATCCAGGTCCACCCAATCAGCTGATCTGCTTGGAAGAATATACGCACGTCTGCCAATATTGGTTGAACGCGAAGCTGGTGTGGAAAATAAAGTGTGGCCTGTGAAATATTACACTATGTTTCACATGACGAACGCTTCCGACCTCTTCCGAACGAAGGCGGAACTGGTGGAGCGCGAAGGCGGATACCCGGTGGGTGGCCAAATCTACGCAGCCCAATCAGGGAAATGGCTGCCTCTTTATGAAGGGAAAATGATATCGACCTTCAATCACCGGTACGCAGGCGTTCGAGCCAACAACAACAGCGTTAGCGGACAAGGCGTGCCTGTCCATTCGAGCGTTTTGCAGCTGGAGGATCCGAATTTCGTACCTGAGCCGCGCTATTGGGTTGCGGAGTCGGAGATCACCTTCGATGGAGAATACGTTCTGGCACTCAATGACGTTTGCAACACAAACAACAAAAGGAGCCTAATAGCGGCGCTGGTGCCGCGAAGCGGATACGGAAACAAGCTGCCAGTCCTGATCCCTACCGGGGAATTCAGCGCACGGGATGCGTCGCTATTGGTAGGGAATTTCTGCGCAATAATCTGTGATTTCGCGGCGCGACAGAAAATCCAGAGCAGAAATCTCAACAAGTATATTCTTGAACAGCTTCCTGTTGTCCCTTCAATATGGTTCGAAGAGGTCAAGTTCGGACCTAAGACGGCAGGAGAAGTCGTGCGTGACATTGTCTTGGAGCTGACCTACACAGCTCACAATATGGCTCCATTCGCCCGCGATATTGGCTTTTTAGATGCGTCCGGCGAAGTCCGACCACCATTTGCATGGGACGAGGAGCGACGGCTGAAGCTGCGGGCCAAGATCGACGCCGTTTTCTTCCACCTCTATGGGATCACGGACCGCGACGATGTACGATATATTTATTCGACGTTTCCCACCTTGGAGCGCGAGGAAACAGAGGCCTATTCCGGCCGCTATCGTTCATGCGAACTGTCTTTGGCCTACATAAACGCCCTCGCGGCTGGTGATCCGGATGCGGAGGTTGCGCTGTGAGCAATGTTAACATCCGACGTGTCGTTGAAAATATTCGATCAGGAACGACCGTCTACACTCCGCTCGTTGAAACAATCGTCAATGCTATACAGGCTATAGATGCGGCAGCCGTGATCGGCGGCAAGGTCGATATCGTTGTTGAACGGTCGAAGCAGACAGAGCTGGGCGGAGTGATTCCTGACGTTGAGAGCTTTATTATCAGTGACAATGGTATCGGGTTTACGAACGAACACCGCGACTCGTTTGACACACTATACACCGACCTGAAACTGCCGCAGGGTGGCAAAGGGTTTGGTCGATTCACCTGCCTTAAGTACTTTAGCGATCTTCTTGTTGAAAGCACATTTGTGTCAGCCGAAGGGTATCAGCGTCGCACTTTCAAAATGGGAAAAGACACCGAGATCATTGTCAATGAGAAGATCGAGGCTGCAGCGGAACCCAAAGGCGAAACCGGTTCCAAGGTCACGCTCTCTCGCGTTAAGGAGAACCGTTTTCACGACAAGCAACTAGCGACGATTGCGCGTTCAGTCGTGGAGCGGTTGCTACCCTATTTTATTGATGAAGAGCATGCCTGCCCAAAAATCATGATTGCCGAAGCTGACGGATCGGACCGCATTGTCCTAAATGATTTCGTTGACAACGAGCTTGCTGCACTGATCAAAGAAATCCCGTTGTCGAGCAACACCTTCACCCTCGAAACCACTAACGGCGATAGCGCCTTTACGGTGCGGCTGTTTAAGATTTATTCGTCCCGAAACCAGAGAAGTAAGATCAGCCTTGTTGCAGATCGCCGCGAGGTGACCGACACGTCGGCTCATAATTACATCCCCGAATTCATTGATGAGTTCTATGAACAGGCAGCAGCGGGAGACGAAACGAAGGACCGGAATTTTATCGTCAAGGCCTATGTCTTCGGCCCTTACCTCGATGCGAACGTCTCGCTGGAGCGCGGTGGTTTCGAATTCCAGAAAGATAGCGATATGCTCCATGGCATATCGCAAGCGGATATCGAAAGACGCGCCGCTGAAATCATGAAGGATGCTCTCGGGGAGACGATCACTGCGCGTCAGGAAAAGAAGCGCAAGCACGTAGAGGAATATGTCGAGAACGAAGCGCCATGGCATCGGACGATTGTCGAGGACATCGATCTGTCGTCGATGCCCTACAACCCAACGCCTGAGGAAATTGAGACGGTATTCCAGAAGGAAAAATACAGTCAGGAGGTGGCTATCCGGAAGGAGGTGGCACATATCCTCGCCGGCACCGGAACCGAAAGCCTCACAGAGGGTGTCGCCGGAATTCTAGAGCGCATCTCCAAGACCAGCCGGAATGATTTAGTTCACTACATCGCTATGCGCCGGAGTGTACTCGATATCTTTGAACGCGGCCTGGAGTTCCAAGAAGACGGTACCTATTCATCCGAAGGCACGGTGCATGACATCATCTTTCCCCGAAAAGGCGATAGTCAGAAGACTTCGTTCGCGGAACACAATCTCTGGATTGTCGATGAGAGATTGAACTTCACAAACTTTGTAAGCTCAGACATCCCTTTGAAAGGCGGAAACACCGACCGTCCGGACCTACTCGTTTTTGACAAGCGCGTGGTTTTCCGCGGCGACAATGAGGCGAGCAATCCGATCACCATTTTCGAGTTTAAGAAACCGCAGCGGGATGACTTCGTGAACCCGTCGTCCAAAGAGGACCCGGTCGAGCAAATTGTACGATATGTGAACAAGATCAGAGATGGGAAATACAAGACGCCGAGAGGACGCGACATCATTGTTGCCGAAAATACGCCTTTCTATGGCTATGTCGTTTGCGACATAACAGCAAAGGTAGAGACGTGGCTCGAACGTGAGAAGAACTTTACGCCAATGCCAGACAGGCGAGGTTGGTACCAGTGGTTCGCAAACATCAAGCTGTACGTCGAAGTCCTCAGTTGGGATAAAATCCTGAAAGACGCAGCAATGCGGAACAAGGTGTTCTTCCACACCCTTGGCATAGACCTGCTGGATTAAAGGACGGCGCAGCTGGGCCTGGGGGATGCAACGGGGGTGCGCAGCGACCCCCTTGCCGAGATGGTTTTGTCTTACAAAACACAGCTTGCCTTTGCCTTGCCTTTGCCTTGCCTTTGCCTTGCATCTATGCCGCAACAGTGCAGTGGATTGATAAATTTATCTAAAGAATATTGCGACACTCTATATTTTGTCGTCTTCGAGAAGGTCGAGAATAGGTTTAAGAAGGCACATGTCAGGATCGCGAGATGTTTGACTACACAGGAAATAATAAAGTCTGACCAGAGTATGCATCCACGTTCTATGGGTCGTCGGCTTTTGAAGAAAACCCGGGCACAGTAATGAGATCGCCTCTACCAGGTCGTCCAGTGCGGCTTCACTCCGACCAAGGCGATAGAGCGTTCTTGCCCGATTATTCAACGAATAGGTAAGGTCAGCCAGCATGGCCTTGGGGCGCGCTAGTGAAAATTGTCGACGGATAGCAATCGTTTCTTCAATAGCGGACAGCGCTTCCTCCAATCGGCCGAGATCTGCGAGTGCGATTGATTTATTGTTTAGCGACGCAGCTAGGTCTGGAAGAACGGACCCCGGCCGTGCATGTGCTAATTGACGACGGATATCTACCGCTTCTTCTATAACGGCTAGCGCCTGCAACGCTGAGCGGAGTTCAATAAGCACGGCGGCATTAGTGGTCAGCGACGCGGCCAAGTCAGAACGGAAAGAGTCGGGCAGCACATGCGCAAGTTTTCGACGGATCACTACCGCCTCTTTTATGGCCAGTAGCGCTTCCTCTTGCCGCCCGAAATCGGAGAGTCGGTTGGCTTGATTGGTGAGCGTCGTTGCTAGGTACGGCAGGAAGAAGTCGCGCCTTATATGTGCCAATTTCCGACAGATCGAAACAGCCTCCTCAATGACTACCAGTGCTTCCTCCAGCCGCCCGAGATCTCCGAGAGAACTCGACTGATTGTTCAGCGACATCACAAGTTTGGATTGAAAGGTGTCTGGCCGCGCCTGTGACAAGCGACGGTCGATCGCAACGGCTTTCTCAACGCTTCGCAACGCCTCCTCCGGAAGGCCGGTGCTGGCGAGAATGTTCGACTGATTGTTCAAGGAGGTGGACAGTTCGGACAGAAATGCGTCAGGGTGTGCAATTGCCAATTGAAAATACAACGGCACTGCTTCGTTGACGGTTTGCAGCGCTTCCTCAATCTGCCCAATGTCAGAAAGCATAACAGTCAAATTGTTTAAGGACATGGCTAGATCGGGCAAAAAGCCTTCCGGCCTTGCCACTGTTAACTGGCGAAAGATGGTGAGAGCTTCCTGGCTAGCTGCTAATGCCTCCTCCAGTCGTCCAAGATCTGAGAGTTTGTTCGCAAGTTTATTCAGCGATCTGGCCACTTCTGGCAATAACTCCGGCCGTGTAACCGCTAGCTTGCGTCTGATCGATAGCGCCTCTTCGATCGCGGCCAATGCTTCCTTTAACTGCCCGAGATCTGATAGCATGCTGGACTGATTGCTCAGCAGCGCGGAACGAGTTTCGCCATCCGAAGGAAGTGAGAGAAGGCGTCGGCAGATATCAGCGGAAAACGCCGCGGAGAAAACTGATGTCTTCCTGTGAACGCTCGATTGGAACTTGTAGATCAATGCAGGTTGGAGTTCGAGCATCGCAATGCTCACTTGTTCAAGGCTGCGACTAGCCTCAGGACTAACCTGCCCAATATCGTAGATTAATCGACTAAGACGATCACCGAATCCGTCAACATCCTGGCTCGACGGTAGGACCAGCCACCTAGGCAGGGCGGGCGATGGGTCGTCAAGCGTTAACGCCTTCAGGCAGAAGATCGCGGCAGGCCGGTCAGGTTCCAGTCTTATGAGATGACTCGGGTTCTCGACCGTTTTAGGGTTCCAGAATGGCGTCCTTTGGACGGCTTCAAGCAACGTATCGCCCGACTTACCGGGACAGATCCCATTCTCTCCAAGCGCAAAAACCGTTTCCTTGGTTAGGCCGAACTGGGTGAAAGGCGAAAGACCGATCAATTTTTCCAGACAATCGCGGTCGCCTAAATCACGCTCGGAGTAGTAGCGAACACGCCTCAGTTCCCATTCGGCGAGCGCGGTCAATACCTCTGCGCTGTCAAGATTGAAGGCGTGGCTTGGGTCCAGCACTGCGTGAACCGACGCCGCAATTATGTTCAGAGGCAACCGATGAGTGTCGTCTCTATCCAGCCACTCGCCGACACCCTCGAAGTCGGCCTTTGGCCTACCAATGAGGTCCGGATAATAGGCTTCAATGTCGCTGACGATCTCCAGCGCGTCGTCTTTCGAAACATACCGTTTGAGGTCCAGCGGCGTATCGTCAAAACGGTCCAACTTGACCTTGTTGAGGATATTGAGCCAGCTGGACCTGCTTTCGCGAGAAACAAGGATGATCCGTATCGGCTTACCGTAGGTAACCGGATTTGACGCCGCAGCGAGAATATCCCTCACCGCCTCTGTCTTCTCCTCAGGATAATCGATGACGAAAACAATACCCGCAGCATTGCCGTCGTAGACTCCTTGATTTTTTTCATAGCCATCAAGCAGGAATCCGCCTTTCCATTTTTTCCTGGCGACGAGGTTCCTGACTACTTCCGCTGCGAGACGTGTCTTCCCAGCACCACCAGGGCCGGTGATCAACATGGTCTTGACGAGTTTTGTTTCGTCCAGAGCCCATTTCCAGATCTTGGCGTATTCGTCGATCCGTCCGTGCAATTGCGACAACCCCGAGCGCCAATGCATGGCGGCATAGACTTCCGGGTTACCATCTTCATCTACCAGCTTTGGACTTTCGTCCCAATCGAGACGAAACGGCAAAAGATCGGGCGCATCGCCGAGTGAAATCTCTACAGATCCCAGCTTCACGATCGACGGTCGCGGCAGATAATCCGGTCGCTTGAAACCCAAGCGACGCAAATCCCTTGCAAACTCATCGAAGAAGCTCTGATTAAAGAGCTCCTTGCTTATCCGTTCTCCATATGCGGTTGGATCGATATTATCAGAGAAAAGGAAAAAGTAATAAATGCGCTCGACATGAACACGGGCAGCGCTGTAGTTTTTTCCTAGACCATCGCGTCCTTTTCCCATGCGGCGTACGAGTTCCACGGGCTCGCCGATGACCGGCACCGGATCTTCGCCGCCAGTGGCTCGATAACTCTGCTCCAAAATCAATGAGTAGGCCTGATCGATTGGAAGACTGCCACTTCGATGCTCTGCATAAGCCTGAAGTTCCGGCTTTACCGCGTCGTATAATATCTCTTTGTCGATGCCGCCGATAAGTGCGCTGAACGTCGAGAAATCGAGCTTTGCCAAGCAAACTCTCCCCAATGAATTGCAGGTAGAGTTTTATACACGGCTCTTCAGGTCAAGGCCCGGATGGACCTAAACGTTCAACTGTCGATAATTTCTTTCCACGCAGATAGTATTGCAGGGAGGATGGGATTGGCGTGCCCGAGGGATCGTATTCGATGATCGCTGGCCCACACTCACGGTGAAGCTGCCCCAAGCTGTAGAATTCTTCACGCAGCAGCCGACCATTCTTTTCTGAAAATTCCTGAACGGCTGGCAGATCGCCTTCGCGGCCATGCAGGCCTTCATAGCTGAAAACCAACCTCGTCACATGGCCCGTTACATTGTCTCGATAGATTTCTGTGGGGCCGCCGTCGTCTCGGTGATGACGATTGTTCTGATAAAATTCCTCTCGAGTAATGATACTCGTCTCCGGATCGACGGTGAATTCAGATGGCAAGTTGCCGTCTCTGTGTTTTCCGTGGCGATACTGATTGATCCAAATCTCTCCGATCAGCTTGCCTGATTCCGGCTCGAAGATTTCAACTGTAGGGCCGCCGACACGGTGTAAAGCTTCAGTACGTGGGGCATACCATGTGCGACGAAGCAGCCGATCCTGCCCATCTATTCTTTCTACTACGCGATACTCGACCTTGTTGTTTAAACTCACACTCTAGAATAGCACAACCAATTGTTTTTAATCAAGTATTTTGAATGGAGGCTAATTGCTGGTTTCCTGCGCTTCCTTTGCGGGTTCGGCCCATAGTTCACTGACATCATGGCTCAAGCGGTCGGACACGCCGCCGCTTAGGAGCCTGGGGTGGCCACCTCCTTCATCGTAGATTGAAGGATTCCCCGAAATGGAAGCTGTATTACGAGACCACTCACACTCGAACGTAGCCGGCACAGGCGCAATCATTGTCGCGACAACTGCGAAGCTGCGAGATCCAAACCACGAAAGCGAGTTGGCTCGTTTTCACAGAACCGGCGCTTCAAGCGCCAATATGGCACGTAACCGAATGACTTTCTCGATTCTGGACCATCATGAAGATGGTGGGATCGTTCAGACCGCCAAGGGGTCGGTTCTTGACATCGAACGGATGGAAACGCGTGGCGAGCAGTTCGCCTACGATACGGGCGGCAAGGTTGTCTATCTGGAGAAAGATATCCCGCTTGTGCGACTGGACGACTGCTTCGCCGCCAATCCGCGCCGCACCATGAACCGGTTCTTC
>Ga0114916_1000688_pt1 | contig 21398 bp, 26 predicted proteins | sample MalvirAntarct_66_FD_83501 | JGI IMG/M metagenome (GOLD analysis project Ga0114916, IMG submission 83501) | Marine viral communities from the Global Malaspina Expedition - Malaspina viral metaG Antarct_66 | ecosystem: Environmental > Aquatic > Marine > Oceanic | place: West Anvers Island... | reverse complement strand
GGTATATACCGGTATCGGCCATGAAGTAGATGAGTGCTTGCTCGACCTGGTAGCTCACCGCCGGTTCGATACACCCTCAAAGGTGATCGGGTATATCAAGACCAGCCTGATTGCTGAGGCGACCTTTGTTCGAACCGGACTGCAGACCGGCAAAGCGATGATGCTCGCGCTGGCGGGAGGCGAACGCCCGATGCTTGAGCGCCGCTGGGGGCAGTTTGCTCGGCACGTCCGAGGGCTTACCCACCGGGAGCAACAGAGTGCGTTGCAGGCCAAGGGGAGGGTGGACATGGCAATCGGACGGCTGCTCGGTGCCCAACGCATGCTCCTGGAGCGGCGGTCAGCTGAGATGGGGCGCATGGCTCACGGCCTGTGTGTCGCGCAGCGTCAGCATGCTCTGCTATCCGGAGGGAGAGCGAAGTCTGCGAGCCTCGCTTTGGTTGCGCATGAGCGCAGCAAACTGGCGATCGCCGGCATGCTGTACGACAAGACGAATCCGCTGGCACTGCTCGGGCGCGGTTTTGCGTTGGTACGTGGCCCGGGCGGGGAAATCGTCACCAGTGCGCAGCAGGCTCGTGCGGTTCGGAAGCTGGATCTGGCATTCGCAGATGGCCACGTCACGGCCGTCGCGGACTTGAACAACGAAGATAGTGGGGAGCGAACGATATGAGTCCGATGGCAAAAGTTTTCCTGGGGATGGGGCTGATGCCCGTACCCTTACTTCTGGCCCAACTGGCGATTGGTGACACACCTAGCGCAAGCGTATGGTCATGGATCGTCGGCTCAGTAGCGATCGGCTGCATGGCAGCGGCAGGGGTCGTTTGGATGGAACGCCGGGCGATAGCTCAGCGCGTGATGATCGAGGTGAGACCTAATCGGTTGATCGTGGATGGTGTTGAGCTTGATGTGCCCATTTCATCCGACACGCATCTCTTTAAGTGCCGTGACAGCATGGACGCGATGATGAGTCGTGTCATAGAACAGATCTTTAGCCGTAAGAGCGGCTGGCTGGTAGCGCGCACCTCTGCAGAGCTGAGAGTGGTACCGGCACCTCTGTTCCTGACTGAGATTGAGCGCGATGCTTTGGAAGAGATGCTGAACCGAGAGTTTATTGAGCCAAAGATGGTCGTGGTCGGCGCCGGGTAATGATCGGCACGCCAGTACGAGAGGGGGCCTAATAAGCGAGAGGGAGATTATCTGCTCAGAATGGGTGCATGGTCGCGCACCCTTTTGGAAGCCGCCCCTAGAAGTGGTACCGCTTCACCGCGACCCGATTCTGTAGACGCTGCGCCCGGGCTGGAAGTACTGAATCCATGTATGGCCAGGCCGGCTCATCATGGCAAGGCGCTAAGCGGAGCACAGCCTCGAAGGTGCCGATCTTGCCGCCGTTCTTCCGGTAGACCGCCAGAGCCTTCTGGCTCAGCAGTGCTTGAAGCGTCCACCAGTGATCGGACCGTCGCATGTGTTCAGCAATCACCGGATCGATCCAGCTGGCCATCCATGCGATGCGTTCCATGAACGCACGTATGCTGATTACCGTATGGCGTGGCCGACGCGGGACAAAGCCCCTGTTGCCCATGGCATCAAACTCTCCCGTCTTCCACAGCTGATCGTGGTGGCCGATGCGATTGCGAACGTCGCGCAGCTGGTACAGGAGCCCCTTGAGTTGGTCGATGAATGCTGGGTCACCGAATTGAGCCGTTCCCATGGATGGGGCGTTGGGAAATGCGCTGCTCAGCACGCGCACTTTCAGATCTCTAGGGTGGCTCTTGTGCTCCAAGCTGGTGGTCAGGTGCTCCCAGAAACCGAAGGACAACTGAGAGACGAAATCGTCAGGTGACGGTGCCCGGCCCTGGTTCGTGCGGGAGAACTTCTTCTCCACCTCCGCAATGTCTTTCTGCATCCGTGGCGACATCTTGTGCCAGGGCAGTTCGGGCGCATTCGGGTTCTTGGCTTTTGCCGGGTTTGGCCGAGACTTGAACATCCACTCGAAGCTGTCCGCGCCACCGTAGTATTGCGATAAGCCACGGTGGAGGGCATTGCGAAGGGAGACCTCGTAATCGCCCAGGATCGGCAGCAGGCTTGCACCGACCGCCTGACACCAGGAATAGCACCCCAGCAGATCGCTATGGCCTCGGGTTTCGAAGAATGCGGCGACGGTGGAGAGGCGGGCCTGCGTCAGGTGGTTGAGCATAAAAGAGCTTGTCTTCCGTGCAGAGGTGCATTAAATTTGATCACGAAACAGGGGTTTTCCATATTTGGTCGTGCCCTTGTACCCTGAGTGAGAACCCCGCCAAATGCGGGGTTTTTGCTTTCTGGCAGAAACGTTTGTTCCTGCCGCGGTGCCGGGCATTGCTGTCACCGGCATCCGAATGATGCTCAGCACTCCGTTCAATGGCAACCAGTCAACACAACATGTATCGCTGGATCTGTCCCCTTACACCGAGCCGCACCCTTCCGTAACGAATGCCCCGGCCGGCATCTGCCACGCCTGTCCTTCGGGCGTGAAGATCGGCAGCGTGTACTCGCGCTGGTCAGCCTGGCGCAGCGCGTTCAGGTCGGTGATGTTGAACGCTTCCGCCGTTGCGGAGAGATCCACCACATTGATGCGCTGGCGGCTGATCGTGCAGTCGAATTCGTCTTCGTAGGCGGCGATGGGATGGATCCGATCGGGGAAGTACTTGCGGATCGTGGCCCAGACCTTCGGGGAGTTGTAGATGCACGTCATGCAGCTGCTACGTCCCCAACCGAGCCGGTAGGGTACTGGAGCCTCAACACGGTGCCGTGCAATCAGATCCCACACCTGTTCCTCTGTGTACTGCAGCACCGGGCGCCATGCGTCGACGTGTCGGCCGAGGCGTCCATGGCGGCGGTCAACTGCATGCGGCTCGAGCTGGTTGTATTTGCTGCGGTTGCTCGACTCAGCACGGCGCTCGCCGGTGACGAACAACGTCTTGCGGCCGAGGAACCGGTCCTGATTGGTGATGGCGCGCCGGCCCACGTCGATCTTCGCTGCTGAGCTGCACCACCGGGTGGCCAGGTTCGCGCTTTGCTGGGGGAACCGGCGGCGAGTGGCTGGAGCTGTCCGGGTCGTGTCCCGTTCCAGGGTAATAATTCCACTGGGAGTTTCGACAATGTGAGGCTGGGAGTAGGCGTCCTGCTTGAGCATTTCGCCCTCGATGCCGCCCTGCAGCCACGAGAAGTACAGCGGCACTCCAAACGCTGCGGCGAACTGTTCCATGTAGCTGTCGATGAATGCCCAGTCCATCAGGCTGCTGCCCTCGTTACCGTCGACCCTGTGATGCCAGAGCTCGACCCGGCTCAGATCAACCCCTTGCTCGATCAGCGCGAGCAGACAAGCAATCGAGTCCTTCCCGCCGCTGGCGCACACGATGATGCTGTCGTAACTGTCGAGGTCGACGGTGGGCGCATCGAAGTAGGTGCCGACTGCAGTAGCGATCGGCTCAGGCTCGAAGCCCAGCAGGCAGAGCTGCTGGCCAAGCGCTGGGATGATTACCGAGTCATCGAGCCGGTGGGCATTCGCTTGAGGGGAGGTGGTGGAGTGGGACATGGGCCGTCTCTTTGAACCTGGCACACCAGCGGTGCCGATGGATTCAATTTACGGGAGGGCAACAATATCCCAAGAAAGTGGGGCTGGAGGCCTACAACATGAATACCTGACTCATGTCCCATACGATGTAGCTGTCCCGGGCTTCAGGTACGAGGCGCCGAAAAGCTGTATCGGTCAAATCATCAAGTCGGTGTAGGTCTCCAGTACGCTGGAGCCGCTCAATGATCTCGGTTGACATACCCTCATACCGATTGAGATAGACTATCACATCTACCCTGGCTTTCTTTGCTGCAATGATACGCGACTGCCAGTCGCCGCCGGTGTCCTTGCAGCGTCGGACTTTCGAACCTCGGAGCGCAGCGCGATAAACGTGAGAGGATTTTCCTGCTCTCATCAGCGCCTGCTCGGCTTCGCCGAAGTGAATACCTCCGTCCTTCGTCCTGGACGGATCCAGCTGCTCGAATTGTTCTTGAGTCCTGTGGAACAGAACCAGCGGGGTACCGGTGGCGTCAGTGATGAGTTGCCTGCCACCCCATTCCTTGGCCCTTTTTATGGCCTCAATGTCTGCTACCTGCTCATGCTGCATGCTGTGTGCTACTCGCCGCTTGCGGTTGAAACTGTTTGGATCAGCCGAAGCTTGCCCTGGATGGCCAGCGCCGCGGTCTGCAGATCAAGAGCATGCAGGTGCAACAGCCCATCATTTGCGCCAACCATTTCGGTAAGCGTCTCGACGAGGGCATCTGCCTGTTCCTTGGCATTCGCGATTGCAGCAGAATCTTTCTTACTCAGTTGTTTCATCAGTAACCCTCGGTTGATGTGCGGTCAGAATACCGGCGCGATACTAAAACCCAACCTGATTCGACCTATCCTGAACTGGTGCGAGGCGCATGCGTGGCGGTTGTCTTCTACGGTGATGGCGAACACCCGTCTGGTTTCATCGGATTCCACGTAGCGACCTCCTTTGGTGCTGCAATCGAATTCCAGCAGAAATATTTCTCTGTCGATGAGTATGGCGTCGCGACCGGAAGCCGTATGGCTCATGAACTGGAAGCGAGGTGGCGGGTTGAGGCGATGCTTGCGCGCAGCGGCCGTGAGTTGCCAACGACCGGTCACAAACCCGGCCCCGGTCTACTGGCCGCCGGCTTGACCGCAATGTTCCGAGTACGCAGAGCTAAGCCACCAGGACTCGCTACGTCTGTCGATCCGGTCTTCGTGGTACAGATGCCAGGGTACGGCAGAGGCCAACGCGACTTCTCTGCAGCGCGGCTACGCATCAACGGAGCATTCAGCCAGGCGGTCGACTACTTTGCTCTCATTCACCGGTTGAGTGATCAGGAGAAAATCATTCTCCTGAAATTGAAACCCAAACCAGATCTCTTTGTTCACTCGCTGCGCCTCGGCCTGCTCAAGCGCGGCATCATCATCACTGCAGCCCGGGTTGAAGGGATGCTTCAGGAAGGAAAGCAATGAGCCAACCGCGATTTTCAAGGCTAAGGGTCAGTACGGAGTTCGAGCTGGGTCGCAACCCATCTGAATCGATCTACGATGAGCTCGATCGGACCTATCTCATGGATATCTTCGCCCTGGATGGGACTGAGGATGAAGACGGCATTCCAGGTGATTCGAAAGTTGGAAGCTTCGAAGTCTGCTTACTCCGGTTCGATGTTGCCTTGAACCTGAATCAGTCGCCCGAGCTGGTTGCAGACGCGCAAAGCAGGCTCATCCTGGACATATGCGAGATGGTTTCGAGTGAGCTTGAGCACAGTGATATGGGTGGCGGCACACACATCGCTACGCTGCTGGTGCGCAACATTGATCTGCCGGGCGACCTTCAGGGGACTCAGCTTGAGCTTGATGCGATCCGGGCGGGCCTCATTGGGATGAGCACAGGTGTGTCACGAGCATTCCTGGTTCTACCATCGGCAATGACCACCAGTCCTCAGTCATTGAACGCCGCGGCGCTGCGCTATGCACCGTTGGGCTTTAAGCCGGCCGAGCTGGGCAGCGATCTGTTATGGCTCGATCTGGAGCTGGCACAGTTTTGGTGTGATTGAATAGGCGACCCACTTGGAAAAGGTTTGTTAGATGGACAAGAAATCACAGCGGAAGTGGTATGTGGTGTGGGCAGGTCGTAAGCCTGGAATTTACCGTGACTGGGCAAGCTGCAAGGAACAGATAGATGGTTTCTCAGGAGCACGTTTCAAAAGCTTCTTGAGTCAAAATGAAGCCGAAGCTGCCTACGGCAAACCAATAGGCGGCAAGAGGGTAGCAACGCCGCCGGTGCAGTCCGGGACCAGGGTCAATAAAGCAAAGCCCGGGCCGGTCACCCTTTCAAAGGCACAGGTTGCTAAATGCGCTACAGCCGTCCAGATTTTCGTGGATGGGGCGTGTAACCCCAATCCTGGCGAAGCCGGATCTGGCGTGGCCGTTTACCGCTACGGTGTTCTTTCTAGTCTCTGGTACGGAAGGTACAGAACTGTCGGTACCAATAACTATGCAGAGCTAGCGGCTTTGCATTACGGGCTAGTCCTCGCCGGCGAGGCTATCGAGAGAGAAGAAACCGTCACCCTCTTTGCTGACTCAACCTATGCGATTCAATGCGTCACCAAATGGGCTTCTAGTTGGGAAAAAAAAGGGTGGGTTCGTAAGCAAGGTCCGATCCAGAATCTTGAATTGATACGTGATATGCATGCCCTTTACCAACCGCTCGTGGGAAAGATCGCCATCGAGCACGTCAATGGCCATGTCGGTATCGAGGGCAACGAGCTCGCTGATCGAATGTCACTGCTTGCGATCAATGAGCTTGAACACGGCTGGCGCAGGTATCCGGACCCACTCATCGTGGACGATATATTAAGCGCCTCATACTGTGCCTGATGCACTGGACCAGGGGGCAACGGTCATGCCCTTTTGAGCGCGTTCCGGTTGACGAAGTGGGAATGAAACGAGATCACGGCGCAAGCGACCAATGCCAGGCCACCAGAGCCCAGCCCCATGTTGCGGCTCAGGGTGACTGGATCAACTGCAAACCCGGCGTTAGCGAACATGCTGCCACCCAGTAGGCCAAGCGTCCCGAAGAAAGCTACGCAGATGGATGTCAGCCCCATCGTGGGGAGGAGGTAGGTGTATAGAGGATCCGGTTTCATTCAGTCGTCTCGCAGGTTGTCGTTTCCGCTCGCCCGAGTTTGCAAAATGCCTCATCAGGATCCGCATTATAACGGTCCAGAGATAACCGTTTTGGGCTTTGGGTTCAGACCTAAGGGCGCGCATCGGATCCTCTCAGATTCCACCATGCTCGCAGCATCCCTATTCGACAAGAATCTGGTCACTTATGCGCCCAAGCAGTAGGCCGGTGTCGATATGCTGGGTTTCCAACGCCAGATACCCAGGAGAAACATTCCCGTGGAAATTTCAGACTTCACGCCGGGCGTGACCTACCGCATGACTATCGTGCCGTACCTGGACTACGAGCCAGGTGAGGAAACCAACCGGGTGCTTACCGTGCTGGAGCCGGCCGATGAAAATAACTCGCGCTGCGACGATGGTGGGTCTGTCGAAGTACCTCCTGCTGCAGTACTCACTGAGTGGAGAAAATTCCTCCGTGTGCGAGACCCAAGCGGGAAAGTTCGACTGCAAACCCCCGCCCTGGTTGTTCGAGCGACACCGCTTCCCTTGGAAGGGTAGCCCGCTCGACTTGGGAACCGATGTGGATGGGCAAAGCTGTCTAGCAGCAAGCCATACGTTGATGTCAGCAAGGTAGAGGTTGATGAACGAAGAATACGACGATCACTTGGACCAGGGTGTCGAGTTGGAGCTAGTAGGCCAAACCCCACGGTACTTGTTCGCAGGCTACTGCACCAAAGACGCTTTTGATTTTGGTTCCGGCCAAACCCCAATCACGTACAGCTTTGGCATGTCGACGGAAGAACAGAAAGCTGGGTTGTTCCCAAAAAGCGGGCGAGGCAAAGATGAGCCTCTAACCAGGAGCAGTTTCAAGGGACAGTATTTTTACGAAGCGTGGATTGGCAAGGGCCAGCTTGTGGGCTTATGTGAAATCAGCGTCAGTGGAACCCGTTTTACTGACGACACCCATATGACCCTCACGCTGCAGGCCATCTATGTAAAACCTAGGTTTCGCCGTAAAGGTATATGCAGAGGCCTGTGTGAGCTTGGTGCTGAGAGAGAGTTCGAACGGATCCTAACAGTTGTGCTATCTGCGCCGGATCGAGACCAGCGAGCCTTCAAGCTTAACGCAGATGCCGAACTGCATAGCGAAGGTGGCCAAGCAGCGATACAGGAGATTTGTTCTAACCTCGAGCTCACTGTTGAACGCCTTCTGTCTGTCCAAGATCTCGATTTCACACTCGAAACAGAGACCGAAAATTGGTGAGTCACACGCTATGCTCGTTTATATCATCATGGCCTTTGGCCACAGGTAAGCCTGGCATCGAAGCTTGACACGGAGATAGGCATGTTTTTGTTTGGTTATTTCATCGTCGGTCCGGTAGTAGGATGGATCCTTTACAAGATCTTCGCCGGCGCCTTCAACAGCGCAGGGTCGATTGGTAAAGACCCCATGTCCCTCCCGTATCACGAACAGCCAGCTGGTCGTATCCACCTTTTCGAAAGTAACCGCTATTTCTACAGCACTTGTCCCGACAACCCTTATGATCACCCGGAACTAGACTGGATGAGCGGGCGTATTGGAGCGGGTTTAGCTACTGATATGGTTGAGTACCCTGAATATCAATTCTCCGTCATCGGTTCCATGGAAGTTCTCAAGCCTGAAAACGAGAAAGGTCTGATGGTAGTGCTCATGGACAATGACAAGTTGCGAGCGGTTGGCCTTGAGCCATTCGGACTGATGTACGGTGCTCAGAAGCTGGTCGAGCGCGCAATTTCAGAACAGACCGTTCAGACCATTCGCGCTAAAAACGGCTATGGCGCGTAAAACACACGCAAAAACAAAACCCCGCTTCGGCGGGGTTTTTTGTTGGGGTCTCTTGGCTACCCGGCGCCTAAAACAGCAGGGGACAGCCTTGGGAGCACGTTTAGGTGATCTCGGCCGCTAAGTGTTCATATTCCGCGGCATCCAGCAGATCGAACATTTGTAACGCACCGAGTAGTCCCAAAGCCGCGCCCTGAAAGTGGGGGCGCATCTCATCTGGAGCATGCTCCAGGAGAGACAAAGTATTGCGGAACGCAGTCAAGACACGTGCTTTCTTTTCTTCGCCCGTTTCGACCTTCTCTCTACTACCAGCTGTGCCGGCCTGGTGACTGGTGCCGTCCTGTTCATCATGCGCAACGGACTGAATCTCCGTTGCGCTGGTGCTGCCGGCCAACATCTTCTGGCGACAATCATTCCAGCCTTCGCAATACAGTGGCGGGCGCAGCGGGTCGCTCATTACTGGCGGTATCTCAAGACGGCTTGCCAGCAGTCGGTCGATCAAATCCTTCGCGAAATACTCCGCGGAAGGCGTGGGTTCAGTTGGGATCATTACGGCCTGGCTCCTGTCAGTCGTAGGCGTTACGCCTGGTTATCTCCGGGTCGTGATCCGGATCGATACGGAATGAGGTTACGAGCTACTCGCTTAATCCCAACCAGGGAGAAGACTGTCGGCCGGACTCTTCGAATTTAGCCCTCGGTGCTTCGCTGACCGGTCAGAAAGCAAAAAGGAGCTGCGATGTACGTGGATCCATCTCCAACTCGTTCACTGGCTCTACGGGGCCTTTGGCTGGCGCAGCAGGTGCCAAACCGCTCAACTTGGCAATCAGTGCTTCGGGGTTGTTGAGGATCTCGCGCAAACCATGACGGTACAGCTGGTTACCGATCCGCAGCATCCGGTCCCATGATGAGTGGCCACCTTTCTTGAACGACACCGTGCCGAAGCGGGCCAGATAGTGAACAACTTCATAAGGGCAAACGTCGCTATGAGGACCGTAGTATTCCAGGGCCCGGTCCAATTCGAACTCATAGAACATCTCGACGCCTTCGTCATCGATGTCGAACTCAGTGGTTTCGGCGACAAAGCTGTAGTAAACGCCGTTCTTCTTGATCACTCGATCTGCATTGGCAACGCTGGCAATCGCTGAGCGCAGGCCTTCGTGAATCCCATAGAAATGCTTGTCCACGAACGGGACCTCGGTCTCGCGGCTGACATCGAGATCCTTGCGAGTGAACACTTGGTAGTCCTGAGGGATGCGGTACCGCTTCCCGTGCTCAAAGATCTCGCGGTACTCGTTGAGCGCAGTGAAGGGGCGCTGGTAAGCGTAGCGGCCCCAGTACAGGTCTATGGTCAGGATTTCTTTCATCCCCAACAGCTGGAAGCGGGGCGCTTCGCCGGCGGTGCTGGCGCGTACAGCCTCGTCTGCATCAATGGACAAGGCATAGCGCAGCAGCTCAAGGCAAAGCTCCGGTGAGTAGGCATTTGCAGCAATTTTTATCGTGCCGGTTTCTTCGTTGATGGAGCGAGCAAGCCAGTTGCGTGCCTTCGGATCGTAATGCCGGGCCTGCAGGTAATTACGGAAGTTGCTTAAGGGCTGCATCCAGCTGTGCTTGCCGGTTTCCTCGGCCAGCATGTTTTCCATGCTGCGATCGGTGGCGACCCGCAAGCACAACCAACAGCCATGACGAGCGCCGCAGCCAGTCTTTCTCTCGACGCCACCATCACGAACGAACACATTGACCATGCAATCGCCGGCGGCATCGCGGTAAACCTCGGTTAGCGCTTCGAAATCGCTGTAGGTGGCGATCTGGCCATTGGTCACCCTGCCAAGGAAGGTGAAGATATCCATCGTCGTGAAGTCGGCAATCGGGCTGAGCACCCAGGCAGCTTTGTCGTCCTGCTTGGCTGTGTTCACTGGCTCAATGGCGCTCTCGCCACGGGCTTGCATGTTGCGCTCTCGCACGACCGATTCATCGCGGCGGGTGCCGATCAGCACGACTACATTGTCCTCTTTGAAAGCAGCGCCCATCTGCTGCTTCATGACAGCTTTGATCTGGCGCTTGGTCCGGTCCAATGGCGCCTTTTTCAACTGCTGCTGGCACTTAGCACTATTGCCAGGCAGGGAGGCCACGGTGCGGCCGCCGATGATCGACACGAGCCAGTTTTCGGTCAGGTTGGGCTTGCACACCCAGATGCGGACAGGGAGCTTCTTGTCAGCTGCGTAGGCCTTCAGGGCGCGGATCTCGCCTTTGCTGTACGCCAGAACAGCCGGGTTCTCAACCAGGGTGTCACTGGTCATTACGTGAAACTCTGGAACCTCGAAGCCAGCCTCGAGCAGCTGCTCCATGGCCATCAAGGTGAGCGCAACCATTACGCTGCTGTCCTTGCCGAACGAGCAGGCTCCGATCAGACGTTTGCCTGCCAGGATCTGCCGCTTTAGAACAGCAACAGCTTCAGCCACTTTCTCATCGAAGGTCAGCTCGATAATCGGGCCAGCCACCGGGGTGGCGTCTTGAAAGATGGAAGAATGGATCAGCTGCATGACACGCTCCGACTTGTAAGCCCCGCTCCTCGCTGGAGCAGATGCCTTCAAGTTACGGCGGCTCTGGAATATCCCAAGCCGGAGAGCGCTCTCAAGGTTGCCGGCCAGCACGCCGACCGGTATCCCTGTCCTGGATCAGAACAGGGCAAATTGCTCTCCCTGGATTACCGTGGGCACGCACGCCGGCGGGAGGGTCGGTAAGGGGTGTTCAGCGATAACCGGCTCGGGATCGACCACCCGCTGATCGAGCGCACTTCCGAGGGAATATCCGCGCCTGAGCTTCATATTCCACAAGCCAAGTACGTGTGCCGGCGTATACCAATGCTCCCGCTCCTCCATGGTGAGGGTGTTCCCCAGAATGACCACGGCAGGTATGTGCAAGAGACTGAACTGCAGGTAGGCCATGTGCACGGCCCGGCTATCAATATCCTGGGCAAACACATGCAACGCCTGCTGGTAGTTGATCCCATCTGCGTGAAGAACATCAGCCATTGCGATAGCCATCGCGCCGGCGCCGCATGCAGGTTCGCTGACCCTGATGAAGCCGCGCTGTTCTATCTTCGACCGCAGCTCTGCACCGTCACCCACGAGCTGGCGCGCCATCAGTTTGGAAACTTCGTACGGCGTGAAAAATTGCCCTCTCGCGCTGTTGCCGAGGTCAAGCTCTCCGAACACCTTACCCAGCACATCGTCCGGCCCGTATTCCATGGCCATCGTCAGCTCACCGAGCATTTGGGGAAAGCGTTGTACCTCGCTCGGCTCATACTTCTTGACGATGTTGAGGTAGCGTTTTTCGCGCTCCTCGTACTGGGCGATGTCGACGCTGTTGCTCATCGCCAGCGCACCCATCTCGCAGAAGTCGGAGAACACATCCCACAGGTGATGCCGATGGCTGTTGGCCTGCAGAAGACGAATGATGTTTTTGCGGTGCTCTGATGGGCTAGCAACCTTGATCCTGGCAGCGGCGGTCATTCCGACGTCCCCAGCAGTGCTTCAAGCTCTGCTATGCGCTTTACCAAAATCGGAGATAGCGCTTTCTGGTGTTCCAGCTCGGCCTGATCGCTCAACGACCGCTCCAGGCGATGGACGATCTCAGCATTCATGCTGCGGTGGGCATCTTTTGCGACTCGTGCCAATACCTCACGCATTCCGTCAGGCAGGCGGACAACAAACTTTTCGGCTACTCGTGCTTTTCCCATGGGTCTTCATTTCATCAGTGGGGATGAAATGAACGTACCCCGGCGCAGCGAGAACCCAAGTTGTGCCAAAAGAGGATGCATGTGCCCGCCAAGCTCAGTGAGCTAGGCAAATTCAGCAGGAGAATTTTTCTCTGGATCTGGTGTGAATGTATCGCCGAGCTTGACGGCCCTTTACTGGTCGGCAGCTCCCTCGGCGGATAAGCTCGAACAGCTCGTGGCGATAGTGCTCACGGGACAGATCAAAAAAGGTGCCCACATGTTTGATGAAGATTACGAGCGGTATGCGAAATCTGCTGCTGAGGCGGCTGCACGGGCCGCTTTTGAAAAAGGGATGGAGGTTGGTCTCGAGAGAGGATTCTCAAATGGCATGGCGGCGGGACAACTGATCGGGTTTGTTGCTGGCGTTCAGTCGCTTGCTTCGGCGTTATCCGATGGCACGCGCAAAGGTTCATCTGAGTGCGGACGGGCCCTTGAAAGCCTCAAGCGCATCTCGGCGATATCCAAGCAAGACGATCAAACCGAGCGGGATTGATTTGTAGACGGGAATCGGGCGGGATCAATCGCCGGGCTACGCTGCCTGCGCCCGCCCGATCTCTAACCCAGCTTACGAAAACGGTCCGGAATGCCGGCTTTGTGGTCAACCGGCAATCTCTTCCCTGGCAGGGATTCCGTGAAAGATAGCAATCGAGGTCGCTCCGTTGCCTTGAGTTTGGGATTGGGCAAAGAGCCGTTAGTCTCGACTCATATTCACCTACCCTTTGGTAAATTATGAGTACCAAACGTAGCTTTATCCAGGTCTCGAAAGCTTGGTACGCCAATACAGCACTGGCGACGGATTGTGAGCGGTTCGACATCACTGTCGAGGGCGTAGATTGGTCCTCACAGTTCACGGTGAGTTGGCCACGTAACTCGCTCTCGAGGAGCGCAGAGCTGGTTGTACTGGACGACGGCTGGAAAGCGTTGGCTAACTGCAACGACCTCATCGTCAAGGTCGGTACCGGCGCTGCCACCTTATCGCCGCAAGAGCTGCGCGAGCACCTTTTGACGTGTGGATTCCAAGACGAAACTGACCACGATCAAGTGCGCTGCAGCACTGTCACCGCTAACTGAACAAGGAAAACAGTCATGGGATCCAACTTTTTCAAGTCTGGCGCCGCTGCCTTCATAGGTTTTGGCGTCGTAATGGCGTGCGGCCCGGCAGGGGGCACTGCTGCGGCTGGTGCATTCGTAGCAGCTGGCCTTTTCGCCGTCGCTCACGCTGTACTTGTGCGAGGCACAACCGACCATGCAGGCTCCAACGATCAGGTCACCGCAGATGAGTAGGCATTTTTCAGCCTCTGAGACCTGTCGTCGAGTAGTCGATAGTGATGGAAATACACGCGATTACTGGTCCCTTCACACATACAGGGCCAATACGCTGATCGGTCAAACGATTGGCAGGATCTGCAACGGTTTCGCCGCGTGGAATTTCAAAATGCGACACTCAGATCCAGCTCCGCTAGTACTAAAGGACGGCACCCAGGAGACCGCGGCGCCCATTCGGCATGCCGCAGAGGCCGGACCGAAATATGCTGCTGGCACGCATCAGGACTGATTACGGGGTGCATCATGGAACCTAGTTGCGAAAATAACGGATCCTCAAAACTGTTAAAACTGTGGTCGCGTTGCCAATGGGTGCCATACACCCGCACGCTTGGCTTTATCCTCTTCGCGTTTGGTTTATTGCGTCTCGTCGCGCTTGGTCTCGGAACAACAGCGGGATGGGCAATGGCTGTTTCAGGTGCAGTGATCCTGATCGCGACAGAATATTTCGTGATGCAGGTAACGCGGTACCTTGACCACCTTGAAGCGAAACGCTCCGAATGATCGAATTCGATCATACATAGCGAAGCCATTTCCCACCCTGGCCTATTTTAGATTACCCGCTGTAGCAGCACGGACCTTGGTGCAAACCTAGTACTGCAGGTGCCCAGGTCACAACTCTTAACAAGCTGACTTGCCTGTTATCTGACAAAAATCCTGCCACTAATCAAAAAACAACCCGCCGCGGCGCGCCTACAATCGACTGATCAAAAGTTGATCCGCAAGGGCCGCAAATGCTCAACAGAAAATACTATGTCCAGATCGGAGACAAGAGATACAGCTCCGATTTTCAGACGGGTAATGATTCTAAATCAAAATGGCAGGGGGTCTTGGAGCGTGCCTATGGCAAAACTGACGCTTCCTGTTGCTGCCCGGGGCGCGGCCCCCGCAAGTTGGCCATCAAACACCGCGCAAGCAGCGGCGAATATCATCTCGCTCGATTCGCCGGTACCGGCGCCGAACACGCTAACGAGTGCCGATTCTATGCGCCCGCCCCTGAGTCTTCTGGGATGCAGGGATACAGCCGCGGTGTAGTGGAAGAGGGCGAAGATGGCCTGCTACGCATTCGCCTTGCTCGCGGTCTTCAGGCCGCCCCACCCAAGGACAGCGGTGATGAAGTCATCGTGGCATTGCCGACCGCACCAGGTGTCCGCAAGCCAGCAATGAGCCTGCTTGGCCTTCTACACCTACTTTGGCAGGAAGCCAGGCTCAACGTTTGGTACCCGGCCATGCTCGGCAAACGAAACCTTGGGGTCGTCACAAGCGTACTTTACAAGGCAGCTACACGTGTCGGATCCGGCAGGGTCCGGCTGGCTGACGTTCTGCTGATGTCGGCCGACAAGGACAGCAAGGCGGCAACAGCGAATCAGGAGCGTGTTACCCAGGCGATCGGCCGCAACCAGCGCGTGATTGCGGTCGCTCCCTTGGCTCAGTATTCCGCGGACAAGCACGGCGGTGACGTTGCGCGTCTGCCGCTAAGTAAGCCTTTTGGCATACCTCAGTTGTATCTGCAGAAAACTCAATGGGATGGCCTGCAGAAAAGTTTCCAACAGGAATTATCCTTCTGGATGCGCGGCGGCACGGTTATAGCTATCGCCCAGGTGGACGTAAAGCAGGGGCAAAAGTGGCCGCAAGCGCGTGTCCTCGATGTCGCCCTGATGCCCGTGTCGGATCAGTGGATCCCATTCGACTCCAGCTATGAATCGATGATCGAGGCGCGATTACGCGAGGAAGGTCGAGCTTTCGAAAAGCCGTTGCGGTTCGATGCCGGCGAGGAAGAAGTTTTCCCGGACTTCTGGCTTCTTGATGTTGGTAAGCCTTACCCGATGGAAGTGTTTGGCATGGCCACGCCTGAATACCTGATTCGTAAGCAGATCAAGCTGGTGCACTACAACCGCGAATATGGTGTGGATGGCTGGTGGAGCTGGAGTGCCGATAACGATACGAAAGGGCTGCAGATACCGAGCTTCCCTGTAAAGCAGCAAGCGGCGAAGTGACTGAGGATCTTGCCCAGCATAGACGGGAGTGCGAAGCACGCACGTGGATCCGCGCTGGGTACATCAACGACTCAAAATTGCTCGAACTGAGGCTGACGCTTGGGAAGCATCGCCGGCCGGAGGCTGTTGAGCAGGTCGTTGAGGAGATGCGCCGCCAGTGGCAGCGGCGCAGGGAGTGGATGGAGTGAAAAGTTTAGCTAGGGATAAATGGGAGATAAGGAGTCAGCCAAGGCAAAATGTGAGGGTTTGATGCATAGAGGCCACCGATAACATGCCATCCGGCCACTACCGGAAGTGATATGCATCCAGCCATAAATGAGAAGTATCGCCATTTGCCGAGGAAATAGTTATTGGCGTACTTCAGAGCTTTCGCCGCCTCCTTATCGTGCTTTGCCAACTCCTGGAGCTGTGCGAGGCGCGTATTACGTCTGGGCTTGATTCCACTCGAAATGCTGAGCAGTACAAAAAAGGCCAAGACACTAAAAATCAGCCCTGGCCAGAAACTCAGGCTTTTGCAGCCTATCGCCATTGTCAGTGCCAGCGGCCCGACGATCAGATTCAGATCCCGCCACCAATTTTCCAACTCACTTTCAATTTCACTAAGGTCGATGGAGGGGGCTTGTACGTGCTTGGTCATTTTTACTCGCTTTGATGTGGTTGTGACTGGTTCGTTGCTGCGTTGAATATTTACAGGGCAATGCCTTTGACCTGTTGTTTAGCCGGTGCCGGCTCGCTTGGCTGCTGATGACCAGGAGGGGTGATCCACTGGCAGTGCTGCTGTCCCGCAATGATGGTGCAGTTCGGGGTGATGTAGACAGGAATCACCTTCGCCGTGGGCGCGGCCTGAACAGAAGCTTGAAGGCCTGCGGAAGGGGCTTGGCCAGCGCAGCCAACCAAAGCAGCCGAAACGGCTACGGATACGGCAAGCGACAAAATGGAACGGATCGTGGTCATGTGTGCATACCTGCAAAGGAACGTGAACCCTGTTTCTAGGGACTCGGATCAGCATATCGGGGCGTTAAGAAAACCCAATTCGATGCCGAAATTGTTCCAGATCGCCGGAGCTTAAAGTCCGGCAATTGGTATGTTTCTTGGTAGGTTTTAGGCGCAGGTAAAACATTGAGCGGGGTTGCGGTCACCGATCAACTCAAGGGCGTTGCTGATGCGCTAGTGTGTAGAGGCAGCACTCATGTCCGTGCTTCCTTGAGAGTTTGACGCCGCCATCTAACAGCAATCGGCCCGAGGCATAACAAAGCCGCCAGCACGGCCAGTCCGACCCCAGCAAAAATTCCTCCCTGTAATCGCCAATCCGTAGCGTCATACATCATGGGTACCAGATCGGGATGCCGTACAACGGCGGTGGGCTTGTCGATAGCGGAGAAGGTCCAAGAGCGGTCGTAATTGCCTTCAGCCCTAGCGATGAACATACATCTGCCTTCCTGGATGGGGAGCTGGAGCGCTGTGCACTGCCCCACGTTGGTGATCGGGAGCGAAACCTTTTCGATCACCTGCAGCGCGAAGGCGGCATTCAGGACGCCCCAGATAACTAGGAACTGCCAGCCCATCAAGACCAAGAATTTAGCCATCTCAGCACTCCGAGTTACTCCTAAGACAAATTCAGGCAGAAAATTTCTGGCAAAGTAGTGGAGGGGTGCTGGCGATTGTCCAGCAGCACCTGTTTCATGGCAGGCGATATCCACCGAGGTACAGGATGCCGAAGTAGCCCAATGCCGAAAGCGCCGCCGATACGGCTACTGAGCCTATAGCTAATACTAGGTGCGTCCAACCTACGAACGCGAGCAATGCTGCGCGCCCTAAGTAGCTTTCTGGCATCCGCGAACTCTCTCCAAGAATCGATAGGTCAAAGACCTGCAGCCAATAGCCGATGACATTCAGCGCTATCAATGAAATCCCGACGATGCTGATGCCTATCACGAGGCGAAAGGCACCGCGTCGAAAATAGGGCGCATGACTTGTCATCAACCTTCCTCGTGTAGCTCGAACATCTCGGCGCATTGCTTCCGGAAGTCAGTAAGCGACATAGCTGGATCATCCTCACCGAGGTCATAGCCGACGTTTTTTACGTACCAGGCTGACAGCTCAGCACGGTCCATGCGGGCGAAGTCAGGTTTGGCCGGCGTGGTCCTTTGCTCCTGGTAGGGGTCATGCCGAGATAAAGGGAAAATTCACTCACTCCGCTCGTAACGTGTTGATGCCAAACGAGTTTACCAAATAGACCGCACAGCCTCTGATCGTGGACTATCTTTTCTGACTCCTCAGAAAAGGAGTTCCTATGGCTTCATTAGAGCGTACTGCGTATCCCACCCTGCCAAAGGCGTATTCAAAGCTGAACTGCAGCGTGATTTTTCGTTCTCAGATGATGAGATTAAGTGGGTACGGAGCAAGTCCAAGGCCCCCTTTCACCTCAATCTCGCCGTTCTTCTCAAGACCTTTCAGGTGCTCCGATATTTTCCTGATATCACCGACGTCCCTGGTCAACTGGTGGACTTCATTCGCGGAGAGTTAGGTCAGCGTAGCAAGGTGAAACTCGCGGAATACAAGTGGTTCCAGCAATATCGCCACATGAACGCGATCCGAGCTCGCCTCGGTGTGACGGCATTCTACGGCTCCGATGCCATGGAGCTCGCCGAGCGGCATGCCAAAGCGATGTCGTTTGTGCTTGACCAGCGCGCCGACATCATCAACTCGGTAATCGAAGAGCTGATCTGCCAAGATTATGAGCTCCCTGCGTACTCGACTCTAAATGATCTCGCTGAGCGAATTCATGCCGAATCCCAAGAGGCAATATTCAACCTCGTAGTAACCAGAACGCCAGTCGAGGTGATCCACAAGCTAAAGGATCTGCTCGACACTGACTTCGGCCGACGCCAGAGTGACTTCAATACGCTGAAGCAGTCACCCAAGAAGCCATCTCGCAAGCACCTAGAGGTACTGATCGACCATCTGGCTTGGCTAGAGAGCTTCGGGGATCTGGGTTCCATATTTGAAGGAATTGTCGACACCAAGATCCGCCACTTTGCTGCCCAAGCCGCGGCGTCGGACGTAGCCGAGTTGAAGGACTGCTTACTGCCGAAGCGCTACACGCTGATGCTGGCCTTAATCTACCGCATGCGCGTGCGGACCCGGGATCATTTGGCCGGGATGTTCATCCGACGGATTTCGACTATCCATAAACGCGCCAAGGAGGAGTTGGAGCAAATCCAGGCGCGGCAACGCCGAAAGCTGGAGCAGTTGGCGGCGACCCTAGATGGCGTGGTGCAGATTCTGGTTCAAGAACCGGATGACCAGGAGGCTGGCAGTCTAATTCGGGAATACCTCTCCCCCGGTGGCAATCTGGATCGGTTGCGTGAGACTTGCGCCGAAGTACAGGCTACCGGCGGTAATAACTACCTGCCGCTGATCTGGAAGCACTTCAAGTCCCATCGCTCGTTATTGTTCCGTCTAAGCCACCTTCTTCAACTGGAGCCCACGACTCAGGATCGATCGCTGGTTCAGGCTCTTCAACTGATCCAGGACAGCGAGAATCTACACCGCGAATGGGTCGACGAGCACGTCGACTTGTCGTTTGCGTCGGAGCGCTGGGTCAAGGTCGTTCGCCGTCCTGCCAGTGAGGGGCCACCGACCAACCGGCGCTATCTAGAAGTTTGTGTATTCTCCTACCTGGCCAGCGAGCTGCGATCGGGTGACATGTGTGTACAGGGGTCGGAATCCTTCGCCGACTACCGCAAGCAGTTGCTGCCTTGGGAGGAATGTCTCCAGCGACTACCGGCCTACTGCGAAAAGGTCGGGCTGCCAGGCACGGCCAAGGAGTTTGTTGCCTCCCTCAAGACTCAGCTGGAGGAAACCGCGCAACAACTGGACGACAAATTCCCATCTTGCCGAGGGGACGTATCGATTAACGAAGCCGGAGAACCGGTGTTGCGCCGAGTAACGGCGCGGGACATTCCACCTTCGGCCATCTCACTACAGACGGCGCTTATGCAGCGCATGCCGGCCAGGCACGTGCTCGACATCATGGCCAACATCGAGCATTGGATTCAGTTCACGCGGCATTTCGGTCCCATGTCCGGTAACGAGCCGAAGCTCAAAGAGCCTGCCGAGCGCTATCTGATGACCATCTTCGCCATGGGCTGCAATCTCGGTCCCAACCAGGCTGCGCGGCATCTGGCCGGTAATGTCACGCCACACATGCTGTCCTATACGAATCGCCGCCACCTTTCACTGGAGAAGCTGGACAAGGCTAACCGCGGGCTGGTGGAACTCTATTTGCAGCTTGATCTGCCTAAGCTCTGGGGCGATGGCAAGGCGGTGGCAGCGGACGGCACGCAGTTCGACTTCTATGATGACAACCTGCTGGCCGGCTATCATTTCCGCTACCGCAAGATGGGTGCCGTGGCCTATCGGCACGTGGCCAACAACTACATCGCTGTGTTCCAGCACTTCATCCCACCAGGCATCTGGGAGGCGATTTACGTAATTGAGGGGCTGCTTAAGGCTGATCTCAGTGTCGAGGCAGACACTGTGTATTCAGATACTCAGGGGCAATCGGCGACAGTCTTTGCCTTCACCCATCTGCTGGGCATCAACTTGATGCCACGTATCCGCAACTGGCGTGACCTGGTGATGTGCCGGCCGGATCGCGGCGCGTCGTACAAGCATATCAACCGCCTGTTCACCGACACTGCCGACTGGCATTTGATCGAAACTCACTGGCAAGATCTGATGCAGGTCGCGCTGTCCATCCAGGCCGGCAAAATCTCCTCGCCTATGCTGCTGCGAAAACTCGGCTCCTATAGCCGGCGCAACAAGCTCTACCATGCCGCCCAGGCACTGGGTATTGTGATCCGCACGATCTTCCTGCTCAACTGGATCGGCAGCCGCGAGTTGCGCCAGGAAGTCACCGCGAACACCAACAAGATCGAGTCCTACAACGGTTTCTCGAAGTGGCTTTCGTTCGGTGGCGACGTGATTGCCGAGAACGATCCGGACGAACAGCAAAAACGTCTGCGCTACAACGACATGGTGGCCTCATCAGTGATCCTGCAGAACACTGTGGATATGATGCGCATTCTGCTGAAATTGGCCCGAGAGGGTTGGCAGTTCACCGACGAGGATGTGTCCTTCCTCAGCCCCTACCTGACCAGCAACGTCAAACGCTTCGGCGAATTCAACCTCAAGCTCAACCGGCCACCGGAGCCCTGGATTAAGGACTCGGTGTTCCAACAAGCTGCCGGCTCGCTGCGGGTGATCACATCTCGCCAGCTAGATACCGAGAAAACGACATGATCAATGTTCCTCCCGCAGCCTTTCGCGTTACACCGTACGGCGAAGTCGATGCGGTGGCGTTGGAAAACCTGCGCGACGGCTTCGACACCTCTCAACTGCTCCGGCTGATTGATCGATTGGACGCCTGCTTGCTGCAACTGGGCGGAACCACCGCCATTCGCGACGAGCTGCTGAGATTGCATGCGATGGCTCTGACGATAATTGAGGGCATCGCCCTTACGGTGCCTGCCGAGAGTGCTTGTATCTGGGCAGAAGCCGAATCTCTGCAGACGGATCTTGAGGCGCTGGTTGCCTGGGCTCGCACTGCTCAGCTCATCATTGCGCCGCTGATAAATCTTGCTCCACAGCACGAGGCATGAGCGCTCTCGCCGATTTCGACCAGGTTCACCTGTTCCTGACCATGGCTGGAATCGCCCGTAAGTAGATCAATTCACCAATCAGTTCTACGAGTGTCTGAGTAATCACAGCCGCCGCGGC